>Ga0316202_10002750_pt1 | contig 11193 bp, 6 predicted proteins | sample 3monrhotite_MG_FD_204934 | JGI IMG/M metagenome (GOLD analysis project Ga0316202, IMG submission 204934) | Microbial mat bacterial communities from mineral coupon in-situ incubated in ocean water Damariscotta River, Maine, United States -... | ecosystem: Environmental > Aquatic > Marine >...
AGGTAGCAGTCACAGAAGTGATACTCATGCTGTCGCCCTGATCCACGTCCGTGTCATTCACCATAAGAGAAGCACCGGTAAGTAGAACCGGGCCACCATCTTCAGTGGCTGCTCCACTGTCGACATTTGCTACCGGGCCATCATTAGTCCCAACAATCGTAACATTAACAGTGCTGGTTGATCTGTCGCCATTACCGTCATTGATGGTGTATTCAAAGCTGTCATAAACCACGTCACCGGCTTTCAGTTCCTGGAAGCGGCTGCCGATATCATAATGCACCTCATTGCCAACCAGTGACAATGCTGCACCGATTGTGGAGATACCGATTGATTCCACCGTCAGGATGTCACCTGCGTCCGGATCGGTGTCATTAGCCAGAAGATTGGCTGTCGGTGTAATCACAATGCCGCCATCCTCAAATGCTGTCATCGAATCAGGGTTGGCAACTGGTGGCAGGTTATACATGCCTCGAATCGCTGCCCTATCCATAAATGTTCCGTCAGAGAACTCAATACGGTTCACGCCCCCGACACTGGTAAACCAGTTGGTTAGCGTGATTGAGTCCGTTGTGCCCACAATACGAACTACCGCATCATTGCCGATACGTTCGCCTACTAGACTCGCCTGAGTCCAGCTGCCACCAAGAGCAAGCGTGTCACTACCCTGTGAGTCGACAATTACGTCCGCACCATCGCCGGGGTTAAAGAGGTAACGGTCATTTCCGGTACCACCCATCAATGTATCGTTGCCAGTTCCACCAGCCAGCGTGTTGTTGCCACTATTGCCAGTGATCACATTATCCAGTGCGTTACCCGAACCGTTGAGATTGCCACTACCCGTCAGCGACAGGTTTTCAACATTTGCACCCAGTGTATAATCAATGGAGGCGCGAACCGTGTCGACTCCCTCTGCCGCATTCTCAGTCACAGCATCAGCAACGTTATCTACGCTGTACGTGTCGTTACCTGCACCACCGACCATCTCATCGGCACCTGCTCCGCCATCCAGTTGATCGTTACCGATACCACCATGCAACAGATCGTCACCATCCATGCCAGCCAGCTCATCATTGCCTTCGTCACCGAAGATCGCATCACGGCCGGAGCCACCAAATATCTGGTCATTACCCTGATTACCTGAAAGCAGATCGTTACCCGTATCACCAGAGATCAAGTCATTGCCTGCGCCACCGAAAACGATGTCATTACCAGCTTCACCAAACAGTGCATCGTGCCCATCTTCTCCAAAGAGCAGATCATTACCTGCACCGCCAAAGGCTACGTCATCGCCAACACCGGCCATGACCACGTCATTACCTTCTGCAGCATAGATCGCATCATTACCCGCACCACCATCGATGTGGTCATTACCGATACTGGAGAAGACCACATCTGCGCCACCAAGCGCTTCAATCTTGGTGTTTCCGTTGTTACCAAGCAGCAGATCCTTGCCTTCGGTACCGGTCACAAGCTCTCCCGATGGAGCAAACGGAGATTTCACCGCTGTGGCGGTTGTTCCGTCCGGATTATTAATCTGTACCTCATCAGAATAAGCCAGTGTTACATCAGCAGTATTCAGCGTAGTGCCATCGGTTTTGATTGCTGTGGAATTTCCATGCACAGTCTGCCCATCAATGATCGAGAACTGCCCGTCACTGGTCAGGCCAATCGAAGCGATACCCATCGCATCCAGACTCTTGAACTCACCCGCATCGGTCACACCGTTCTGGTTGACATCCTGCCAAACACCGAACATGGACCACTTATTATCCAGTGCGGACAGAACCCCATCATTGTTACTGTCAAAGGCTCTCAAGCCTTGCAGATCGGTCTGGGCTGAAGGATCATGCCTGGTGAAGCTGATCTCACTGCCATCATCAACAATGCCATTACCATTGGCATCCATTGCCAGCAGCCCATCACCCGCTGATGGCCATGAAGTGCGATGATTGAATCCATCCGCATTAATATCAAAAAAGATGTTTGAATCATTTACATCAGTGAATGCAAGTCCGTCACCACTAAGGTCAATAGCGATCGGCTTCTTACCACCGCCACCACCGCTGCTTGGATAGTATTTACCGGAATGCACTGCATTGACCTGTATCGTGCTACTGGCTCCATCTGGATCAATCACCTTGACCGTGTACGAGTCAGGGCTATTATCATAAACAGGCGTATCATTACGACCTGTGGTGCGATTTGGTTGACTACCAGGTGTATTCGGTGCATACCAGTTTGTATAAGAGAAATTACCATTGGCATCCACATTTCCCTGCCCTTTCTGAGCCTGGGCGGAAACTTCATAGGTAAATGTTCCATTAGGGTTATCAACATCATTAACCACAATAGTCCCTATATTCTGACCATCCAGATCAGCGTACCCTTCAATGGTATTGTGATAGCCGTAAACTGGCCCGACATTTCGAGAACCTGAATATTTATTTCCGAACCACGGGGTGTAATGAGGCGCACCTCGTTGCCAGCCACTATTACCCCTGCTATCTCTGTAATAGGTTGAGTAGCCATAAATTGGTGTCAAATGCTGGTCAATCGTAAGGGTTGGAGCATCATTTACATTATTAATCGTCAGATCAACAGTAGCCTGGGAACTCTGCCCGGTTGCTGCTTCAAGCGTGTAGTTAAACTGGGCAGGGCCAAAGTAGTTGGCATCCGGTGTATAATGGATTTCTCCTGTTGCCGTATCGAGCCAACCCGTACCGTGGGTGAAGTTTGAAACACCAGTGATTGTAAGATTTTTACCCCCTGAGTTCCCGCCCAGTGTATCGTTGGCCAAAAGGAGTGCCGAATCGATAATTAACTCGTGGTCTTCCAGAGCCGTTACACCATCCCGATTCGGGCTTAGTGCACTCTTGTCATCCACCTGAGTCACGCTCAGGCTCACTTCACCATTACTTGTCTCAACCACAATACCTTCTGGTGTTACATGGCTTCGAGTTCCAAAGGTGTCCGCCTTAAGATCAGGGCTGGACATCTCTTTGACCTGTCCATTCTGAGTGAAAGTACCCATCGCATAATTCAGCTCAGTGATGCCGAGGGCATCCAATGTTGCAAGCTCATCCACATCGCCCACGCCATCGCCATTGACATCAAAGAGATCTCTTTGGCCGTTACCGTTCACATCCTGCCAGACCTTCAGTGCGCTCCAGACAGGATCGGTCGCATCAATCTTACCGTCATAGTTGGAATCCACCCACTTCATGCCCTGCAGTCCGCGCTGATTCAGTGCAACCAGTGAATTGCTGAACAGCTCTTTTCCTGTATCAACAAAACCATTCATATTCCGATCAAGATATAGGAGTCCATCAGTACCAGCGAAGGTGCCATCACTGGCAATCCACTCGGTCTTTTTATAAAAGCCGCTGTCATCCACATTAAATTCAACTGGCTGAGTTGAACCCGGAGGGTTTGTCGTAGTGGTCTGCACACCATTACCATTCAGATCAAGCGCCACAGGGCGGAAGGTCTGCTCGGTCACGCCATCCGGAAGCGGTGCAGCAAGTTTGCCAGCACGTCCAGCACGCTCCTCTTCAGAGAGGCCACCAGATGGATCGCCTGCAGCCGTTTGTGCGGCAGCAGTCGCCACCTCCCACATCGGAGCAAGTGCCTGGCGGCCAAGCGCCGTACGAATGAAACGCTCATAAAAACCCTGACTCGCCTGCTCCGAACCCGGAGGGGCATCGTAAGGGCGAAGCGTCTCAAAATCGTAATGAACCACAGGGTTCTGTGCGCCGGTCAGTGGATCGGTATCGGTTAGTGTAAAGCCCGGAACCCCACTCTGATCACGGAAGGTGATCGATGGCAGACGGTTAGGAATGATACCAAGCGGGAAGCTCGGGTTGGCTGCTTCTGCATCTGCAGCCATTGTATCAAGATAGTTAAGCAAACTATCATAGGTTCCTTTGGCCCTCTCAAGCCCACCACTGGCACCACCGGCGTTAGTAACAGCATCAAGACCTGACCACTCAGCCTGAGCATTACCCCACGCCTCTGGTGGCGTGTTATCCGCAAACAGCGACTTAGCGATACTGAAAACAGCATAGAGCTGTCCAACAACAGGAAACGCAAGTGCAGCAACTGCAACGGCAATACCAACTGGATCACCTGCAATGATGCTGCTTACAACATTGAGATACGGCAAGGCGCTACCAAGTGTGCCAGCAATACTGCCAGCAATTTCAGAAACCCCTTCTATTGCAAGATGTGAAAGTGCCTGTGCACCATAATTGATAGTCTGAACACCTGAACTAAATGCACCCCAGGCATCCCCTCTTTTAAGTGCTTCACCCAAACTGATGACGCTCATCACACCACCAGCTACGCTGGAAGAAGCTGCTAAATTAGGACTGTTTGGAATACCATTTGCATCAACGCCACTAACCGTATTCGCCAATTTCAGGCCTGAAGCAACAATCGGAACAGGTTCTCCATTTTTAATAGCATTAGCGAAGGTCAATGCATCCAGAAGTGGAGCCGTCACCTCGTTGATGCCTTTCACAACATCGCTATTGTTAATCACGTTGTTTTGAAGGCCATCCAGACTTAAGAAGTCCTGAACACCTTTCATGGTTTCAATAAAAGTCTGGGCGCCAGAAGGCCCTTGAGTCGCATCATATGCAGTAACAGCGTCCGCAAGAGGGTCTACCGCCGCCGGATCGGCAACTGAAACATCATAAGGGTCACTACCCTCAAATACCTTGTTTATTCTTTCCTGGTCTGCAGGAGGTCGGCCATTGATACTATTAACATGAGCAGTTGCATTGCCGTCGGCATCGTATGTGTAGGTCACATCAACCGTGTTGCCACCAATCGTTGCCTGCACTCTTTGAGTTAATACACCTGTGGTATGATTATCATACGTAGAAAGAACACCTCCACCAGGTTGCGGCTGAATGGTCAGAGTTCCAGCAATACCCGAAGACCCCAGATTAGTGCGCGTAATCTCAAGAATATCTCCAGTGAAACCTGCAGGTATGAGTGCAGCGCCATTATCAAGCGATGCAGTTCCAGCAGAGATTTCACTATTCGCGAGCTTAACCCCAAGTGCTGCAGACTGATCTGGCGTCAAATTATTTCCCGCATCAAAAGTAAGAGTCGCCCCAGCCTGATCACCAGTAAGCAACATTACACCATTGGGCTGACCATCCGCCCCATTAGTAATATGGGTTACCTGACCATTTTTAGCGATTGCATAGGTCTTCCCACTAGTACTCAAAATTGTCTGGCCGTTTGCACCAATTGTAACACTGGCATTAGGGTCGTTTTTCCATGCATCACGCATAGCTCTTATTTCACCATTGATGGCAACAGCCTCACCAGTACCAACTGGTAAAGAGCCATTAGATGCAAGTTGAACAGTTGTTTTTTCAACCATTCCATCTAATAGGCTTGATACCTTATCTTTATTTGTGCCTGTAGGTACCGAAGCTGCTGCAGGATTAGACAGATCATTACTCATTTTAAGTTCAAAATTAATAATAGCTCCAATCCCATCTGAACTTGAACTTAGAACTTCAAATGCTTTACCGAGTACTTTATTAGAAAAATTATTATAGTTTCCAATAACATTATCGTTACCAGTTTCATTAATTGCCGTTCGATCAATCTGGCTTTCCACAACACTTATAATGCCTTTCGCAGTATCTGAATCCATAGTTGCGTATAAGTTGGTTGCATCAGCCACATTCGTAAAACGCCTTAATAGATCAGCTTGAGCAGCAGGCCCATTTTGTTGAGCCTGCTTAGTGTGTAGATATGCATCCAGTAAATCGTCCATCCCCAAAGCACCAGACTTTATAACTGACCCTCCGGAAAAATCCGCAGATTTCCCCTTTAGGAACTCAGCCATTTTTCCAGACGAATTTAACTTAAACTGGTTATCATAATCAGCTAGAAAAACTATTGCCGCTTGTGATTCTAATAAAAATTTCTGGTCAGCAGCGTTGGGCACAGTAGCAATTACTTTCTTAACGTGCTCAATGGTGTCCGTCAAATGCGTACCGTACGACTCTTCAATAGAAGCCTTGGCAGCATCTGTCTTTAATGCATCATTGATTCTAGTTTCTATAGCCGAATCGAGACTGCCCTTTAGTCCACTAGCAGCCTTAACATCGGCTGCAATTTTTTGAGAGGCATTAGCACCTGTATATAGACCAGACTTGGTCAAAGCAGAGGTGAGCGCATTAGATGCCGTAGTACCGCCTTTGTTCAAATCCCATTGAGGGAAGCCAAATGAATAGCCGCTAGCGCCAGTTGACTGTGTCAACGTAAACGGGTCGGAGTTACCTCCTACTTCATTAGCAAGAATTGCCTGGTTTAATGCCTGCTTTGTTGGATCATCAGTATAAACTGGTGCTGTATAAACTGGTGCTGCCATATCAAATCCCCTTCTCTATTCCCTATTCCCTTATGTTAATCAACTCTGCTACTGCATCTTGCACTGGTTGATAACCCATTTCTTCAAACTTACTTATTCCAAGCTTTTCGAGCTCAGCCGTGTTTACAATAAAAAGCCTCTTGCCAATCAATTCTGCTTTTGATTCAAAATTAGAATCAAAGCGAAGGACGACTCCCAAATCATCAACTATAAGAAAAAAACCGCCGTCCTCGAGCGGATAGATATTGCTATCAATGGCTTTCACTTTCTCAACATACGTATTTTCGATTGTGGTAGCACATCGGCTATTGATTTCTTCCGCCTTTGGCTGACTTAGTTGATAAAGCAGGCTCTTCCGAATTACCCGCCCATTAGGATAACGAATCGTATAGAAGTAATTTAAAGTTTGAGGACAACGCTGAAAATATCGGTGGTCTAAGTTATTTATCGCTATTTTTACGCCAGAAGCAAGCTCCACTTCAGGTTCGCCTTTTACATAATTAAGCTTGAAACTAGCCGCGTGACTTGATTTCGGGTTAATTTTTACGGTTGGCTCAAAGAAATTTGAAGCGTATTTATCATCAGCATAGGTAATATAATTACCGTTTTGTGCTTTATATATAGCAATAAATAAGTTTTTTTCATCACGTTTTAATGGAAAGGAGGCCTGCCACATATCCGGATAAGGCGGATAGCTTCGCTCAGATGGAATAAAATCATACATCGATACAGCCTGAAGGTATTCTATCCGCTCATTATATTTCTTCAGTAGGCAATTAACTTCCTTACATCCACCGCGATCATATTTCAGCCATATTTTTTGATCACCCCTCAAATCATCCGGGTTCTTGAGAGATTGAGCTGCCTCGAAATATGCTCTATTCAACTCTTCATCTAGTATTGAGAGTTCTGAGTTGGCACAAATCATCTTTTCAACTTTTGTGCTTGCTTTGGTGCAATCAAAGCTTGCTGCACACGCCGTGTTTGCCGTCAAAAGTGTCAATGCAATAATCAGGTTTAGGCGATTCATTGCTGATCTCCATGCAGCACTGAAATGCCAAAATATGCTTTGATATTCTCTTTGCGAAGGTAGACGACAATCCAGATGGCTAAACCAAGGCCGATCCCCTGCTGAATAACGTTTCCAATAGTGAGGTTAGAAACGAGTGCAATCGCGCCAAAAGCGATGACGATTGAGTAAATAGTTTTTGCCAGCTTGTATCCCCATAGCTTCAGCTTTAGCAAGCCGTACACAATTGCTAAAAACAGCATGCCAAAAAGTAATGAAACACTACCCACAAAAATCGTCTCGGTAGTAAGTTCACCATAAAGAAGCGCTATACCTGTCGGCAATGTCGCAAGAACGCCCAATACGGCATACGCGGCTACCAGCTTGATTCCTAGCGGCATTGTCACACGCTTTGACTCATCACTGTTCTGCTGCATCGGTTCAAAAGAGGGTGACACACTGTCCGTGCTCATAGATCAGCCCCCTGCTGAACCAGGCAGTTGCAGTCCTTACGACCCCATGCGTTCACTGATCTACTGACTCCTTCAGCTTCTTAAGATCGGCAAGTGCAGCGGCTTCATCCTCGATTCGTATAAACGAGTATTGGTAGTTGGCCAGAAAGACACCGCCGGCGTAGCCGCCACCGGGCGCTGTGAAAGGCTGTAGTCGGTAGAAATAGGTTTTGCCACCTTCGAAATTGACGTCGAAGGTGCGGGGTGAGTAGTTCCACTGAATGTAATTACCAGCCACGGCCAGCTTATGCTCGCCCGGCTCTGCTTTGATGGAGAGATAACCGCCATTCTTCAGTTTACCGAAAAACTTCGAATCCAGCTCCATATCAGGAAAAATGCCACTCTGCTGAAGGGCAGATGGCCGGTAAACATAGACCTGAGCATAACTCTTATCTGGCTTTTCCAAACCACCGAATGGCTTGCCGCCTGCAGAACAGCCAACAAGCAGAACCAACATGGAAACAATTAGGATATTACGAACAAACTTCATACTTCCCTTCCCCTCAACCATTTTTAAGCTGCCCTTCCTGGCAGTTGCTCACCCTCTGTAAGCAGATTTCGAAACCCTGTTCCGAACAAGCAGCTCATCGCTACCCCGTCCCAAGAGCCATCGAATAATTTCCTCCCGTAAGCTGGAATCCAAGCTTACGCAAAAAACTGTCCATCCTGGCCAGATCAACACCACTGCTGACCCCGGCTGTCATCTCAATCGCACCACGATTCTCGGCCCACTTCTTAAAGGCGGTGAGCAGCTTCAATCCGGCACCACCCATCCGATACTTGGGCAACACACCAAGCACAACCACACTGGCAACCGGCTCATCCGAAAAGATATGCTGCTCTACACAACCGATCAGAGTGCCAACAACATTTCCATCAGCGTTGCTTGCGATAAGCAGGCAGTGAGCACCACGCTCACTCTCAATAATCCCTTTCAACGTCGAACCAAACCGCTCACCATTAAACTCATAGCTCTTGTAGCGGGTCTCTTTAATCATGTGGCTAGCCATCTCCACTGTAGCATCGATATCTTCAAGCGTGGCAAAGCTAACCTTCATGCTAAAAGGCCTACCGACAGACAATCGTGTTGATTAATTTCCCTCTCCCTCAATAAAAACATTCCCTTCTGTTTATTCCCACTCCTGCAGCTTAAGCTGGCCGTTCTGCTCCGGATCAGGAACAAGTGCGCATACCTTGCCTGCTGGAAGATAATCTTTACGCAGCTCAGCAAACATATCATCCAGACCACCGAATGGAGCAACCATATCAACCATCCAGAGGTTTTCTCCGCTCTGCCACTCGTGAGGCGCGATACTTGGCTGCCCACCACGCAGGCGCTCATCCACAGCATCACTCACCTTCGCCCATGTGAAAAAGGCAAAAGGAATACCCTCTTTGGTATAGAGGCGACACTGATCGAGAATCACCGGTGGCAGCACAGTGCCATCGATATCTCCGATAAAGCCAAACTTCTTCATCGGATCACGGGCATAGAGCCAGATCGCAGGGCCAAGAATCGGAAGCTTGGAGAGCGCATCACGCGCCGTTGCCAACTCCGGAGGGAGCCCGCTCTGATCTGCTTTAGCTTCTGAACTGTTTGTATCATCACTCATATTTCAAATCCCTTTTGCCGCACCCGCATCATCCATGAGATATGCAAGCAGGTAACGCCATTTACTAAACTGATTCAAAAGGAAAAAGGGGTGTATTCAGACCATAAAAAAGCTGCCCCTTAGCAGCCAGTAGATGATCAACAAGGTTGATCCCACTCCCCTTCCCTTGAAGTAACGTAGTAAAGACAAAACAGCTATAAGTGTCAATAGCCACTTTTGCACTTATTACTATTCAACATGAACCGACCTGTTGCACCTCTTTCACTTCTACCATATCGTCAACGCCATCAGGGGAACTGATGGAGTAACAACACTAAAAAGTACGTAATGATTTTTGCAGCCATTATCAATGAGTGGGAAGGGGAATTGGGGAGTGTCAAAGAAAAGTTCTGAACAGTCGGCCTATCGAAAGATCAGGAAACATGCGTCTAACCTTGTTCCATCCGGCTACGAGATCACCAATCGTTGCAACCTAAAATGTGAAGGGTGCTTCTTTTACGAGGGCGAACACTTTGACGCCCGTGACGGGTTAAGTGAAGTTGATGATCTAAACCGGTACACCGAATTCTTCAGAAGCGAAGTGGCTCGTGGGGTGAGCTACCCTCAGTTTACGGGTGGTGATCCGTCACTGGTACAGGGCCGTCTGAAAGTTGCCAACCGCTTCTGGAAAAACGGCGTTGTCTACACGAACGGCATCATCAAAATTGATCCTGAGATCAGCTTTATGTTGCATATTGGTGCATGGACAGTCGATGGTGAGAAAGACACACATCTAAGAGGCGCTCCAGCTATTACCAAAGCACTGGAAAACTACGCCGGAGACAGACGTGCTATCATCGACTTTACAATAAGTCATACAAATATTGATGAGATCCCCAGTATGGTCGAACTCTGTGCTGCACACGATATCCGCCTGGTCTTCAATCACTATTCACCAACCCGACAGTACATGAAAAAAATCACTGAAAATTCCGATTTTGACCCGAATGGAACGTTCCGTTTTAGCTCTAAGGATGAGTCGCTGCTTCTGACAGAGGCAGACCTTGGTGATATTCGGGAGAGGATAGAGTGGGCAATCAGGGATTATCCTGAGACGGTGATCTACTCCCGTTATTTTAATGAGTGGATAAACCGGCCGGGTTCACTTTATGAGATTGATCCTGACTCAGGCCGGGCTACCAACTGCACCATCTTTAATGACCCCAGACACCGTCAGTATCAAACTGACTTAAGCTTTGATGACACACAGTGCTGCGTTCCAAATAATGATTGTCGTGAGTGCCGGCTCTATCCTGTCGCATACTCCCAATATCTGAGACCCGGCCCATCAAAGATTCGTTCTGAAAATGATTTTCGAGACTGGATTGATGTCATGGAGAGTTGGTGCCGCATGCACATACTGGACTGGGATGAGCTACCCGATTGTTGAGACCAGCTAATTCAGGTTCAGGTTTGTACCAAACGTCTCCGGTAACAACCCCGTATCAAGCGAACCAACACTCGACTTAAGCTGCAGCCCTGCAAACACCAACCCTGCCTCTGCCGAGGCCCGTGCATCCAGATAGGCCTGACGATGTGCCCGATACTGTGCCTGCACCTGTACAAACAATTCTTCGGGATCACTCTCAACCTTGAGCATCTCTTCACCAGCCATCTCGGCAT
>Ga0316202_10002751_pt1 | contig 11193 bp, 14 predicted proteins | sample 3monrhotite_MG_FD_204934 | JGI IMG/M metagenome (GOLD analysis project Ga0316202, IMG submission 204934) | Microbial mat bacterial communities from mineral coupon in-situ incubated in ocean water Damariscotta River, Maine, United States -... | ecosystem: Environmental > Aquatic > Marine >...
GACCCAAAACCCCATAACATCATTAAGGCTTCTAGAGCAGCTTCCTGAGGTGCCTCCTGCTGGGGCAGCTTTGACTAAGTTCACTAATTGGTTTGATGAAAACTGGGAAACTCTGCAATACGACACTGACCGCAGATATCAAAAGAAAGATACAGTTGAAGCTATCAAGTCTTATGCTAGCCTGTTAGATGGTTTCAACTCTCAAGAGGAAATGCTCACAGGTGATTATCAAACACTGTGGAAGAGGGTTAGAGATGGGTATGATTCTTTTGGCAGATTGTCAGCATTCAGTTACCTGGAATACGTATACTTGAATGGATTCGGTGCAGACTGTGATGACTTATTATTTGAAGATAAATCAGGCAGCAAGTCTCATCGTAACGGTATGATGTTTCTATACGGTGCTGATCAGTACGTCTGGGACAAGCGTATGAAAAATGATTTCACAGGCGATTATCCAGACTTTTCTAAAATATGTGATTGGCTGAACACTGCGGCGAGTTCTTATTTAGATCGTTACTCTCAGTTAAATCCCGAAGTATCTAACGTAGGTAACTTTACTTTTGAGAGCAATCTATGTACTTTCAAGAATCATTTCTTTGGTAGACGTTATCCTGGAGTTTACGCTGACATGGCGTGGTCACGTATTGAATGGGCAGAAGAAAAAGGCTTAGATGTTGAAGAGTTTAAGGACATGAGATCTGAGTTATTACCGACATGGCTTAGAGCCGAATGTTCTAATAATAAGGTTGACATTAATAAACATGCCGCTATATTTGCAAACACAGGTACACCATTCCGAGGGGAGCATTTTTTACATGGCTAATATAATATTGAGATTATCAGGAACATTCGGTAGTGGTAAGACCACTGCTGTTAGAAGGTTTATAAATGATTACCCGCACTCAATCTTGAAAAAAGATGATAAGATTATGGGTTATGGTATCGATTGTAAAGTAGTCGGTATAAACAATCCTATTTATATTATCGGTAAATATGATAATGTTTGTGGGGGGACTGATAGTATGCCTACTCAGCTCGCGATTGCTGAAAGAATACTGGAGGCTCATAAATATGGGCATGTGCTTTACGAGGGTGCTTTGGTTTCTGCTTCAGGTTTGGGTGGTAAAGTTACTCAAATGACTGAGGAAACAGGATGCACTGTTTACGCATTCTTAGATACTCCTCAAGATAAATGCATAGACAGGGTTATCGGGCGACGCAAAGAAGCAGGTAATGAAAAAGAGTTCAACCCGAAAAATCTAATTGACAAGTTTAAGAGTGTGTCAAACTGTCGTAAGAATTTAACTGATGCCGATTTAAGAGTAGTCGACATAAGTCACATTGACACTCATCCCCCATTACTCAAAATAATAAAGGACTTTGAAAATGATCGATAGTAATCCGTATAACATGCCTGATAAAGATACTGTTATATCAACGAACGCATTACTTTATTTTGTGTGGGAGCGAGAGGCTATGCGCATCGCTAAAGAAAATAGATTTAACGGTGCATTGACTCTTGATCCTATTTTAAGTAAATATAAGTTCACTAATATTAGAAGGAAGGATGATCGAGTTAGTGAATGGATCATTAAGAACATAATAGATCTTTATCCTACTGAAAATTACAGGCAGGATTTATGGTTCGTTTTATTGATATGTCGTTTGATTAATTGGCCACCGACTCTACAGCACTTAATCAATGAAGGTATATTACTCGAAGCTGCAGGAGATTTCAACACTGCTAAATTTTCTAAGTCTATTGAAGAATTTAGAGAAAGCTTAAATGGGAAGAAAGTTTACTCCGGAGCTTACATGGTCTACCCTACTAAAAAGGATGTGGGATCAGTCAAGTCTCTATCTTTAGCGAGGTATATTATTGAACCTACACTTGACATAGGAGATAATATTGATCTCTCTTTCTTTGAGCATAATTCAATAGCTGCTTTTGTAAAAGTTCTCTCTGGTTGTTTTGGTATAAGCACGTTTATAGCTGGGCAGGTTGCAGCTGATTTAACTTATGGCGATGCTGTATTGGCCAAGGCTAGTGACCTTTACAGCTACGCACCTATCGGTCCTGGTAGTAGTAAAGGTTTGAATTACTTGCTAGGTAGAGGTCCTTATGCTTCTTGGACACAGGATCATTTTAATAGCGAGCTTATGAGTATTAACGAAAACATTAAGTCTAATTTAGAGATCACTGACCTTACCTTACATGACGTTCAAAATGTCATGTGTGAGTACAGTAAATATACCAGAACTGTTTTAGGTGAGGGAAAACCTAAGACTATGTATAGACCAGAGATGGAGTTTTAAGATGGAATTAATAGTTGACAATGTGAATGAGGCATTTTCAGAAATTTTCTGGAAGTTTAAAGTTCTTAACTTGAAACCTCAGCAGACTCGTAATGGTCCTGCACTGGTTTATCCTGAGATAGTAACTACGACTTATCGTCATCCCGAAGAGAGAGTTCTGTTTGATCCTCAAAGAGATGCTAATCCTATTTTCCACCTGATGGAAGCTATTTGGATGATAGCAGGTCGTAAAGATGTAAGGTTTGTCAAACAATTCAATAAAAACATGGCAAACTTTTCTGATAATAAAATAGATTTCAACGCTGCATATGGCTGGCGATGGAGGCAGCATTTCGGTCATGATCAATTACTTGACGTGATTGACTTATTAAGAAAAGATCCTGATACTCGCCAAGCTGTTGTGCAGATGTGGGATTCACATGACTTATATAAAAAGACTTTAGATAAGGCTTGCAATACTCAGATAGTATTTCAGGTCATTGACAACAAGCTGACGATGACAGTATTCAACAGGTCAAATGATCTTTGGTGGGGAGCTTACGGGGCTAACGCAGTTCACTTCAGTTTCCTGCAAGAGTTTGTTGCGAGGTCATTAGCTTTAGAAGTAGGTCGGTATAATCAAATCTCGGTTAACTTTCATTTATATACTGAGCTTTATAACATAGGAGATTTTTTACAGTCTCCTCCGAGTAAAGACCATGACGCATATAATAAGGGCACGATATGCTCCTACCCTATAATGGACAATATGAATATGACAGCTTTCTTAGAAGACTGTGAAAAGTTTTGTAATCTTCAAGGTGTCACGAGTGATTATAAACATTCATTTTTTAAACAAGTGGCAGTACCTATGGCTCAAATTTATAAAGAGCGTAGAGAAAAAATAAGCGATGGCATGCATATAGTTGACGATATAGCTGCTACCGACTGGAGATTAGCCACTCGTAATTGGTTAGAGAGACGAGTAAAATAACACTTGCCTTTTGTAGTAAAATAAACGATAGTATATTCCATAACTTATAAAGGAGAACTAAATGGAAAAGACACTTCAATTTATTATTGACGGATCTGCAGTTAAAAGATTTCATACCGTCACTACCATCACTCAAGACACTGTTGGTCATCACTCACATAATGTTGCGATGCTGTGCCTATTAATGGATATCACCGCCAGTAAAGCATTAATGATGGCAGCTTTATTCCATGATCTCAGCGAACATATAACCGGAGACATACCCAGTCCTGCTAAAAGAGAGTATGGGATACTTTCTCAAGTAAGTGACTTAGAGGAGAGTCTTATGCGTGAAGCAGGTGTGGTGTTCCCCAGTCTAAACGAAAAAGATAAAAGAACACTCAAGTTAGCTGACATTGCTTCCGGAGCTATTTTCTGTGCTACTGAGGTTAACCTAGGGAATATCAAACTTAAAAAGATCTTTGACACTTACATGTCTTATGCTCGGCAAATGGTTCTTAAAGGTCGCGAGAGATTGTTATTTGATGTTATTGAGGAGATGATTAATGACAAGTAAAGTAAATAAAACTCAGATCGGTGGTGATCATTATAAGTCTAAATCTGGTGGTGAGGAGCACTGGGACAGGGTGTCTAGGCTCGGTCTTAACTATTTCCAGGCATGCGCTACTAAGTATATTGAGCGGTGTTACCTCAAAGCTAAGCAGCCATTCTACACTATTCAAGATCTCAATAAGGCTAAGCATTTTATTGATAAGTTGATTGAGATTGAGGAGGCTAAGCATCAAGATGAAGAGGCATCTGGTGCTTACGTCAATCAAGACCCAGACTCTTATAAAGGTGATCTACGTTTCAAGCAGTTTGATAACGATTATAAGGATCCTTACGACAAATGAGTACGTGGGTATTTGACACCGAGACGTTACCGAACCGTACCCTGCTCAGTGCTAAGTGCATTGAGACAGGGGAGTGGTTTGACATATGGCGTCATGAACAGGATGCGGTAGAAAAACTGCGTTACTTTATAGCAAAAGATAATAAGACTTTTGTTGGGTTTAATTCTATTTATTTTGATGATGTGATCGTTTCAGCATTTTGTGCGGGCAGGTCAGAGTTGGAAATAAAAAGAATAGCAGATGATTTGATTGTTAATAGGACGCCATACTGGGAGGCATATAAGAAATTTCATTTACGTAAGCATTTAAAAGACCATATAGATCTGATTGAGGTTGCTCCATCTTTCGTGGGACTCAAAGCATATGGTTCAAGAATGCACATGCCTACTTTGCAAGACATGCCTCTGGCTCACAGCACTATGGTAAAACCTCATGAAGAGCAGCAGATACTTGATTATTGTCACAATGATGTTGACACTACTGAAAGATTATTAAACATGTTAGAGTCTGAGATAATGCTGAGAGTTGAGATGAGTCGTAGGTATGGCGTTGACTTGCGGAGTAAGTCAGACTCTCAAATGGCAGAACAGGCTTACATTAAAAGCATGGGTTTGAAAAAGAGAGAAAATACTGTACCCAAAACCATCAAGTATATGCCTCCTGCTTTCCTCAGTTTTGAGAGTGATGCGCTCAAAGAGCTGTTGGAAAAAATAACCTCACATGTGTTCTTTATGAATCAAAAGACTGGTCATGTCATATTGCCAGAGTTCCTGGGTAAAGAGATCGTATCTCATGGAGTGGGTAGATATCAACTCGGAGTAGGCGGTATACACTCAGTGCATGACAAAAAAGTATGTTACATAGCTGATGGTAAAATAATGGGTGAGATAGATGCAGCTTCTTTTTATCCCTCAATCATCATCAAATGTGGTTTTACTCCGCAGTCTTTGGGTGCAGATTTTACAGCAGAATATCAAAAGATTTATACTGAGAGATTAGCAGCGAAAGCTAGCGGTGATAAGACTACCAGTGAGACTCTTAAAATTAGTTTGAACGGTACATTCGGTAAATTAGCGAGTCGCTACAGCGTACTGTATTCTCCAGACTTGATGCTGGCTGTTACTCTAACTGGTCAGCTGACACTGTTGATGTTAATAGAGAGGTTAGAAAAGTTAGGAGTTGAAACTCTAAGCGCAAACACTGATGGCATAGCTGTGAGATACGATCAGCATAGAGCCGTCGAAGTAGATCAAGTCATAGCAGAGTTTAGTGAGCTTTCTAAATTTGAATTTGAGTTCACACCATACCGAGCATTAGCGATGAAAGACGTTAATAATTACATAGCAGTTAAACCTGACAGGAGCCTCAAAGTAAAAGGTATTTATGCTCCTCTTAGCCTACGTAAGAACCCCACTGCTCAGGTATGCTCAGACGCTGTAGGAGCGTGGTTAGCCCATGGAGTACCCTTGGGTGAGACTATTTACGCAGCTCCTTTTAAGGACTTTATAAGCGCGAGAAACGTGACTGGTGGGGGTAAACAGGAAGGTAAATATCTAGGTAAAGTTGTCAGGTGGTACCAAAGTACGAAATCAGTAGAGCCTATTCGGTATTATAAAAACGATAATAAGGTGCCAAAGAGCGATGGGGCAAGAGCATGTATGACCGTAGAAAATTTTGAAACGCACCCTAGTGACTTAGATTACGACTGGTATTATAAGGAAGCTATAAAAATAGCAGTGGCGGTAGGTGCGTCCACATATTTAACTAACTATGAGTTGGCGTTGATAGCTCCTGCTCCAAAAAAGAGGAAGAAAAATGCAGCATAACATGAAAACAGTTTACGTAGTTCAAGCAGATAGTAAGAAAGATTTATCAGATGCAAAAAGATATGGTCATTTATTGGCTGTGTTTGGAAATCCTCGCAAGCCTTATGATACTGCTGAAATGATAAGTAAAGCACGACGAGTGCTCAGTGAGTGGCAGGAAGGAGACTTCTTACTCATGCTAGGTGACCCCACACTCTGTGGAGTCTGCATGACAGTAGCTTCTGAGTATACTGACTGTATAGATATTCTTAGCTGGGATCGTAATACGTTCTGTTATATTCCGCAGCAGTGGGACTTTGAAACAAACCAGCTTAGCCTTGGCTTAGATGTCAATGGTGCACCAGTTTAACCACGGCAGTCGACAACTGCCTCAATCCAAAGAAGGAGATCAAAATGTCAAAAGAGAAGAACTGGCAAGACAGCTTACGCAAAGGTAAGCAAAAGATACCACCTCGTATTTGTATTTACGGGAGCCATGGTATCGGCAAATCAACTCTCGCTTCAGAGTTTCCTAAGCCTATTTTCATCAGTACTGAAGATGGTTTAGACTCTTTAGATGTCGTGAGTTTCCCCAAGGCTACAAGCGTCATGGACGTAGTAGAATCAATCCGGACTCTGCTCAAAGAAGAGCATGAGTTCAAGACTGTAGTCGTTGACACTGTAGACTGGTTGATTGAACCTCTAATTCAAAGCAGTGTAGAGTCCGCTCACGATGCTAAAGAATTAGCTTATGGTAAAGGGCAAATGATGGTAGCTGAAGAGTTTAGAGAGATACTTCAGGGACTAGATCATTTACGTCATAAAAAGAACATGAACGTGGTATTAGTCGCTCATGCTTCAGTGACTAAATTTGAAGACCCTCGTACAGAGCCGTATGATCGGTATCAACCCAAGCTACCTAATCGTTGTAATGCATTACTGCAGGAATGGACTGACGTCCTCGCCTTCTGTGCATTCAAAGTATTGATACGCAAGAGTGATGCTGGGTTCAACAATACTAAAAATAGAGGCGTAACGACCGGAGAAAGATTGTTACACTTTATTGAGAACCCAGCCTACATGGCAAAGAATCGTTATCGCTGTCCTGAGGAAATTGAGATGTCGATAGAAAACTTAACTAAAATAGTTCCAATAGCACAATAAGGAGAATCAACATGGCTAAATTTGGATTTGATCTAGACGAAGTAGAAATAGATGTTCAGCAGGACTATCGCCCATTCCCCAAAGGTAACTACAAGCTGCAAGCTGTAGAGGCAGAGGAGAAGGAAACAGCCAAGCGTAATGGTACATACATCAAAGTAAAATTTGAGGTGGTGAGTGGCGAACATACTGGGCGGTTACTCTGGGAGAACTTTAACGTAAGTAACCCGTCAGAGGTTGCCCAACGTATCGGGAGGCAGCAACTGGTAGCTTGGGCTACTGCATGTAACAAGCCTGATGCAACTGACACTGATGTGTTGATTGGTAAAACATTTGAAGCGTCAGTTGATATTGAGAAAGGTACTGGCGGTTACGAAGATAGCAATAAGATTAAAGGTTATCTCCGGAGTGATGCCTACGACAAAATTGCTGCAGTACCTAAGGCAGCTCCTGTTGAGAAGGAAGAGCCCAAAGCTGAGGTGAAAAAAGATACACCATCTAACCCTTGGGACTAGTATGTAGTGGAGAGAGTCGCAAGGCTCTCTCCTTTTATAAAGGAAAGCGATATGCCATCAATACCAGAGACCTCAGGATTAGAACTTATTGATAAGATCTATGAAGGTTATGTCAGAGAAGATAATAATGATAAGTTATATCTTGGTAGGCTAGGCTCTTCTTCAATAGGTAATGAATGCATCAGAGAGACTTGGTTTAGTTGGAGAGCATTTGACAGAGAAGAGTTTGAAGGCAGAGTGTTGAGGTTGTTTGGTACTGGTCACTGGCAAGAAGACCGAGTGGTTGAAGATTTACGCAGAGCTGGCTTCAGCGTCTGGGAAAAAAGAGATGACGGTAAGCAGTATGAGTGTGTTGACGATACTGGGCATTTTATAACTAAACTTGATGGTATTATTAAAGGAGTGCCAAGGAGAGATGGTGCTCACATATTAGAAATAAAGACTCATAATAAAGCCAGTTATAATGCTCTATATAAACATGGGGTGCAAAAGAGTAAACCTGTACATTATGCTCAAGTTCAAATCACTATGAAACTTCAGGGACTCTCTTCATGCGTCTACTTGGCAGTGTGTAAAGACGATGAAAAGATGTACTGTGAGATTATAGAAGCTGATCAGGTAGAGCAGGATAAAATACTCAAAAGAATAAAATCACTAACAGAAGCCACTATGAGACCTGCAGGTATCAGTGACGATGCAGGTAGTTTTGGGTGTAAGTTCTGTACTTATAAAGAGGTATGTGTTAGAACTAAAGAGCCACTGCGTAACTGTAGGACATGTGTAATGGCACAGCCTACAGTTGATGGTCAATGGCTCTGCAACTTAAATAACCACACTCTGTCTTTTGATGATCAGAGAGCAGCTTGTGAAGAGTACGAGGCATTATGAGAGTAAAAATAAATATAGAAATAGAGATTGGGGATTACGAGACTGAAGAAGTTATGGACTCTGTGATAGAAATTATTGAAAGTATAAAGGAGTTTAAAGATGATAACGATAGGGATTGATCCAGGAATATACGGAGCAGTTGCTTTTTTAGAAAATGGCAAATATAAACATGTGGAAGATATGCCAGTGATTCAAAAAGGGTCGGGTGCTGTTAAAAATGAAGTCAATCCTAGTGCTCTAGTTACTATATTGAGAGAGTATGCACCAGCTGATGAAGGCATATTAGTTGCTTTGGAAAGGGTAAACGCAATGCCAGGACAAGGAGTGTCTTCAGTTTTTAGTTTAGGTGATAGTTTTGGAACAGCAAGAGCATGTGTAGCTGCCTGTAGATTTGAAATGGAATATGTTACTCCTAGAGCTTGGAAGAAACATTTCAATTTGACATCAGATAAAGAGATGTGTAGAGCACATGCTGTTAAAATGTTTCCTGATGCTGAGTTGCATTTAAAGAAGCACGTAGATAGAGCTGAAGCACTTTTAATGGCAAGATGGGTTTATGAGAATAGAGATTGAAATTAGAAGAAAGACGGAACAAGTATATAGTTTACGATGATGAGGGATGGATATTAGTTATCACCTCTGATAAAAGAGTAGCTAATCATTTCATGGCAGAAGGAGATAAATATGGCAGAGGGAAAAACAAGACACGGAGGTCCGTACGACCGAGGGACAGCCGATAGTTATTATCGTCGAGGTCACACACCTCACTACTTTACAGGTGCGACTGGTTTTAGTGATCGGATTGAAATGAAAGACATGTCTGAACAGCAAATAAAAGAGTACAATGAAGGTTATGAAAATAACGAAGAAAGAGGTGATTTTAAAGACTGGGGAGAAGATAGAGAGTATGATGACAATCATGAAGATGAGTATTAAAAAATAAAACTTGCTTTTTTACGGAAATAAAACTATAGTATTCGGATAACTGATAACTCGGAGGATAGAAATGAAATTACGAGCTTACCAAAACGAAGCGGTATCAGCTGCATATGCTGCGCTTTCACTAAAAAAGAACCCAGTGTTGCAACTCGCAACTGGTACTGGTAAATCCCTTATTATTGCGGAATTAGCTAGGTTATACAAGGCTGAAGGCAAACGAGTCTGGATTCTTACGCACGTTCAGCAACTGGTAAAACAGAACGCAGCTACTTATTTGAAGTACACTGGTGAGAGAGCTGGTGTGGTCTGCGCTGGGTTAAACCGAAAAGACACCAATGAATCTATCATATTCGGCACTATTCAAAGCATGAATGGTGTCTTGAGTGAGATGGAAGACCCAGACCTCATCATTATTGATGAAGCACATAGAGTCCCGCATAATTATGGCGAGCCGACTCTTTATGAGAGTATACTGCGTCGGTTTAGTTCTGCATTACGTGTTGCTATGACTGCCACCCCATGGCGCATGGATAATGGTATCATTTACGGTAATGGTGAAGAGTTCTTCTTTGACACCTTAGCTTACAATTACACTGTGACTAAAGCTGTTGATGATAAATGGCTCTGCCCTCTTGTGGGTGTTGAGACTGATATTCAACTTGATGTTCAGAACATATCTGTTAGCGGTGACTTCGTGCAAAAAGAAGTTGAAGAGGTTCAGACATTTGAGTGGTTAGAAGCTGTCGTCAACTCTCTTGATCAATTAGCAGGTAACCGAAACTACTTAGCTGTCTACTGCCCGACAGTTCAGACTGCCACTTGGACTTCACGTCTTATTAATGCTTCTACATCTCGTCGTTCTGCCGTTCTTACCGGAAACATGGATCAAGAGCAGCGTAATAAAGTCTTCTCTGATTTAGATAGCGGTGAGATATCTGTAATATGCTCAGTTGATATGATAACAACTGGGTTCGACTTCCCTGCCTTGGATTGCATAGTATGCCTGAGACCTACACTTTCCTCCAGTCTGTGGGTTCAAATTCAAGGTAGGGGAACCAGACTACATGAGAGTAAGAACAACTGTCTGGTTCTAGACTATGCTGGTAACCTTATCCGTTTGGGTGGGGTTGACATGTACGAGACGTTCTACAGGCAGAATGGTGAGAAGGTAGACGCTACTGAACCTCAGAAACCATACGAGAAAAAGCCTAGGACGCTGTATCCAGGACTAACCACTATACTTCCTATTGACCCCATGACGGGCAGGGTTGCAGGTAGCTCCTCGGAGTTAGAAGTCCCTGTGCATAAAGTTAATGCTGTCGTTATGCGTACTCGTAACAGCTCACAGCCGATGTTGATGGTAACTTACACGTGCTCCACTCCCGAGAACGCTCGTATAAACGCGACAATGTTTATAAATACGTCATCACCTAAAGATAAAGACCATGACTTCTTCCGTAGACGTAGGATGGTGGTCAGTTTACCTATGCCAGCTAACCGAGTTTCATATCTAGTTAAGAATGCTCAACTCCCGAAAACTGTCAAAGTTAAAAAGAATGGCAAGTATTGGAATGTCATTACTGAAAATTTTAACAGTATGCGGGGAGCAGCATAAATGGCAAAGACTCCTAAGCACATATGGGCTGTTGAAGATGAGCCAAGCACCTTAGATTACGCTCTAGCCTATGCTAAACTCGGGT
>Ga0316202_10002753_pt1 | contig 11189 bp, 8 predicted proteins | sample 3monrhotite_MG_FD_204934 | JGI IMG/M metagenome (GOLD analysis project Ga0316202, IMG submission 204934) | Microbial mat bacterial communities from mineral coupon in-situ incubated in ocean water Damariscotta River, Maine, United States -... | ecosystem: Environmental > Aquatic > Marine >...
TTGCTAAAATAATGACTAAAATTGGTGTCATAGTAGGTAACGTTACAGACATTGTAGCTGATTTTGGAATGGGTATTTTTAATGCTGGAAAAGCAATGGCAAAATTAATTACAGGAGATTTTGCAGGGGCTACAGCTGCGTTTGCAGAAATGACAGTAAACATAAACGAAGCTACTGATGGCATTAAAAACTTTGGAGAAGAAACAGCAAAAGAAATGAAACTTGCTGGGCAATTAGCTGATCAACGTGCTAAAGCAGATAAAATTGATCGTGATTTATTATTAGAACGAGCTGAAGCAAATCGTAGATTTAACGAATTAAGAGAAAAAGCTGCTGACAAAGAAAACGTCAGTATCGAAGATCGTATAGCTGCATTAAAAGAAGCTGGTCGAATTGATGAAGAAATTACAAAAAAAGAAATTGAAGCTGCACGATTACGTTTCGAAGCAAAAAAATTAGAAAATTCATTGTCAAAATCAACCAAAGAAGATCTTGATGAACAAGCAAAATTAGAAGCTGAATTAATAAATTTAGAAACAGCAAGATTAAAAAAAGCAAAAACATTAACAGCTGAAATAACAACTAATTTACGTGAAGCAGAATCAGAACGAAAAGCAGCCGTTGCTAAACAAAAAGCAGATCAAAAAGTCATTGATGACGAAAAAATAAAAAAAGAAAAAGAATTAGCTACATTAAAAAAACAAATTAGAGACGCAGAAGCAGTAAGCGAAGATGATGCACGTGCTTTAAAATTGCAAAAAATAGATGAATATTATCAAACATTAATTGACAAAGCTACAGCAGCTGGTATTGCGACAGATGATTTAGAAGCTGCACGAGATGAAAAGAAAAACGCACAACAAGCTGAGTTTGATACAAAAGATGATGAGCGTAAACAAAAAATAATTGACGATGCACAAGCACAAGCAGACGAATTAAAAGCAATCGAAGATCAAAAAAAAGCACAACAAATGGCAACATTTGATAATGCAGTTGCTTTAGCTGGCGAAGAAACAAAACTTGGTAAAGCATTATTATTAGCAAAACAAATTATGTTAGCAAAAGAATTCATAATAAACGCTAAAGAACAAATGTTAGCTGCAAAAACAGCTGTAACAAAAGCAACGGTTAATGCCGCTGAAGCATCAACTGAAACAACAAGTTCAGTAGCAAAAGCAGCTAATACAGCTCCACCACCATTTAATATTCCGTTTATATTAACTGCAATAGCTACAGGAGCAAGCGTTTTAAGTGCTGTTAAATCAGCAGTTGGTGCTACAAAAAGTGCTGCTGCTTCAGTTGGAGGATCAGGCGGAGGATCAGTTTCAACACCAACACCAATAACACCAGCGGCTGCTCCACCAGCATTTAATGTCGTAGGTCAAGGTGCTACAAGTCAATTAGCAGAAGCAATTGGTGGACAAGCGCCAACACGTGCATACGTTGTAAGTAATGATGTTACAACAGCTCAAAGTTTAGAACGTAACATTGTCGAAGGAGCAACTATATAAATGCAAAATATTAATTTAAAAACGTTATATAAAATATGAAAATAATCGAATTAGTATTAGATGAAACGCAAGAAGATTCTGGTATAGAAGCAATTTCAATAGTCGAAAATCCTGCAATAGAAGAAGATTTTATAGCTTTAAAAAGTAATGAAATAAAATTAGCAGAAATATCAAAAGATAAAAAAATATTAATGGGAGCTTTGTTAATACCAAACAAACCTATATATCGAAATAATGGTGAAGATGAATATTATATATACTTTTCCAAAGATACGGTATTAAAAGCGTCCCAAATGTATTTAACCAAAGGAAATCAAAACAATTCAACATTAGAACACGCACACGAATTATCAGGGTTAAGTTTAGTCGAGTCTTGGTTAGTAGAAGACAAAGTACACGACAAATCAAGAAAATACGGTATGGACGTTCCTATTGGAACTTGGATGGGTGCTGTTAAAGTAAATAATGATGAAGTGTGGAACGATTACGTAAAAACTGGTAAAGTCAAAGGATTTTCAATTGAAGGATATTTTGCAGACAAAATGGAACGTCCTAAAGAAGCTATAGGATTATCAGAAAATAAAGACGCTGATCAATTAATAAATAAAATAAAAAATATTTTAATAAATGAATAAATCACAAAGAAATTTTTTTCCAGGATTAGCAAGCCCTAAAAATTCAAGACGTGGTTGTTTATGTAAAAATAAAAATACATATTCTCGAAAATGCTGTGATGGTAGTTTATGGGCTCAAGGAATAGGTCCAATATCAAGAACAATTTGAAAATGCAAAAAAATAAATTAATAACGTTATATATATAATTATGAAATCAACTGAAATGTTAAACCAAATCAAAACACTTTTAAACATAGAAGTAAAGCTTGAAGAACAAAAATTAGAAAACGGAACTATTGTAGAATCTGAATCGTTTGAAAAAGGAAAAGAAATTTTTATTCTTACAGATGACGAAAAAGTTGCAATGCCCGTCGGAGAATATTTACTCGAAGATGGAAGATTAGTCGTTGTAGCTGAAGAAGGAATTATAGACGATGTTCGTGAAGTATCAGACGAAGTTCCTCAAAAAGAAGAAGAATCAAAAGACGAAACAGAAGATCTTGAATACAAAGACGAAGAAATGGAAGATGATGGAAAAGAAGCTGATGTTGAAGATTGGGCAGGAATGGAAAAAAGAATTAAAAATCTTGAAGACGCTATTTCTGATTTAAAATCTAAAATTGGTGAAAAAAGTATGAAACAAGAAGAAGAAGTTGAAATGGAACAAGAAGAAGTTTCAAGACAACCAAAATCAAGAACCGTAAAAGAAGAATTTAACGAAGAATTATCAAAACCTGCAGCTGCTCCAATAAAGCACAATCCAGAATCAGGTAACACAAAAAAAGAAAATTTTAGAATCGCTCCTAAAAGAAAGCCTTCTACAATGGATATAATATTAAATCAATTAAATAAATAAAAATAAAAAATTATGCCACAACCAACGATTACTACTACTTATGCTGGAGAATTTGCAGGTAAGTACATAGCTGCTGCTTTATTAAGCGGTAACACATTAAGTCAAGGTGCAATTGAAATTAAACCTAACATTAAATTCAAAGAAGTTATTAAAAAAGTAGCTACTTCAGGTTTAATAGGCGATGAATCTTGTGACTTTACAAATGCTGGAACAGTTACTTTGACTGAAAGAATTATCCAGCCAGAAAATTTTCAAGTTAACCTTGAATTATGTAAAACACCATTTGAATCTGATTGGGGTGCTGTATCAATGGGCTATTCAGCTTTTGATAATTTACCTCCTGATTTTTCAAGTTTTTTAATAGCACACGTTGCTGAGCAAGTTGCTGCTTCGACTGAATCGAATATATGGCAAGGAAACCTTGGTGGTGCTCAAGCTGGTGAGTTTAACGGATTCACAACTTTAGCTGCTGCTGATGCTGACGTTATTGACGTTGCTGCTGTAGGTGGTGGAGTTAATTCTGGTAATGTGATCGCTGAATTAGGAAAAGTTGTAGATGCTATTCCAAGCACATTATATAATAAAGATGATATGTTTATTTATGTATCACAAAACGTAGCAAAAGCTTACGTTAGAGCACTTGGTGGATATGCTGCTTTATCAAACGTTGCAGGAACTGAAAATGTAAGTTCTATTGGAGCAAATGGTATTGACAACAGAGGAACACTATGGTACGGAGGAGGAGAAAATCTTTCTATCGATGGAGTTAAAATATTCGTCGCTAACGGATTACCAAACAATTATATGTTTGCAGCTCAAAGATCTAACCTTTATTTTGGTACCGGATTAATGTCTGATTATAACCTTGTCAAATTAATTGATATGGCAGATATAGATGGTAGTAAAAACGTAAGAGTAATTATGAGATTTACTGCTGGAGTACAATACGGAATTGGATCAGAAATTGTTCTTTATTCTTAATAAATAAATTAACCAAAAATTAGGGTAGGTGGGTTAGTGCCTATCTACCCTTTTTTAATATAAAAAATAAATAATATGGCTTGTACATTAAATAAAGGACGATTATTGCCTTGTAAAAGTGCCTTTGGTGGTATAAAAACGGTATGGTTTGGAGACTTCGGTGGATTAACTGGAGTTGTTGTTGGTGCTGATGGTGAAGTTTCATCAATCACAGGAACACAACCAGATTGGTATCAATATGATGTAAAAGGTAATTCATCACTTGAAACAACAATAACAAGTTCAAGAGAAAATGGAACTACATTTTTTACTCAAACATTAAATTTAACATTAACGTATCTTGACGCACAAACACAAAACGAATTACAAATTATTGCAGTTGGTAGACCGTATGTAGTCGTAGAAGATTATTATGGAAATCAATTTTTATGTGGATTAGAAAACGGAATGGAATGCGTTGGCGGGACTTCAGTAACTGGGGCTGCCGCAGGGGACCTTTCTGGATTTACATTAACTATGGAGGGAATGGAAGAAACAGCTCCATACTTTTTAGCTAGTGGATTAATTACACCTGCATCTGAAACACCGATCAATCCAACACCATAATAATAAATTATGTGAAAATTAAAGCACTCTATATGGGTGCTTTTTTTTTGCAATAATATTTGTACAAAAAAACTTTTAATTTACGTTATATATAAAATGATTGTATTAAAAACAACAACAGCAGAGCAAAATTTTAAAATCATACCAAGAACGTATGGTAGTCAATTTACTTTGTCAATTCGTGATGATAGTACAAATGTTGTACAAACGTATGAAATAAACAACGCTACAACGTCTGGTGATTATTTAACATTTAACCAAGCATTTAGTCCTGTACTTGTTGAAGGTCATTTTTACGATGTAAAATTATTTAGTGATCCTAATTTTTGGAATACTAATTATTTTTTATGGGAAGTTTACAACGAATTTTGGAATATAGACACAACAAACATAGATACTATATTTAAAGATAGAATATTCTGTACAGATCAAGAAATTGATCAAATGGATAATTTATATTATAAAATAAATCAAGGCCAATATATAACAGATAATTCTTATAATAATGATTACATTGTAATATGAAAAATAGAAAAAGAAATAATTTAGGACAATATGTAAAAAATCCTAAATCACATATTGGTTTTGTAAATTTAAGTACATATACAAGTCCTGAAATAATCGAAGTTCCTAATCAAGATTGGATAGCATACGGAGATGACAACAATTATTTTCAATTTTTAATAGATCGTTATAATGGAAGCCCGACAAATAATGCTTGTGTAAACGGAATAAGCCAACAAATTTATGGAAAAGGATTAGGAGCTACTGATTCAAACAAAAAACCTGATCAATACGCACAAATGATTACATTATTTAAAAAAGATATTGTAAGAAAATTATGTTATGATTTAAAATTAATGGGACAATGTGCTGTTCAAATAATTTATTCTAAAGATAGGACTAAAATTGCACAAATCGAACATATGCCAATTGAAACGTTACGAGCAGAAAAATGTGATGAAAATGGTGAAATTCCTGCTTATTATTATTTCAAAGATTGGACTAAATTAAAACCAAGTGATAAACCATTACGTATACCAGCATTTGGTATGTCAAAAGAAAATATTGAAATATATTATATAAAACCATATAAATCTGGATTTTATTACTATGCACCAGTAGATTATCAAGGTGGAATACAATATGCAGAATTAGAAGAAGAAATTTCTAACTATCATTTAAACAACATAATGAATGGATTATCTCCATCGATGTTAATTAATTTTAATAATGGTACTCCGAATCCAGAAGAGCGTGAAATGATAGAAGCTCGAATTGCACAAAAATTTAGTGGTTCAAGTAACGCAGGTAAATTTATTTTATCATTTAACGACAACAAAGACGCACAAGCTGAAATTACACCTGTTCAATTATCTGATGCACACAATCAATATCAATTCCTTTCTGACGAATCACAAAGTAAAGTACTTGTAGCACATCGTGTTGTAAGTCCAATGCTTTTAGGTATAAAAGACAAAACAGGATTAGGTAATAACGCAGATGAAATTAAAACTGCATCTTTATTAATGGACAACACAGTTATACGACCATTTCAGGAGCTTTTAATCGATTGCTTTGATCAAATATTAGCTTTTAATGATATTGCATTGAATTTATATTTTATAACGCTACAACCATTAGAATTCACAGACGTAGATCGAAGCGTACAATCTGACGAAGAAATAGAAGAAGAAACTGGAGTTAAAATGTCAGTTGAATTAAAACAAATTGACGGAAAAAAAGTTTACGAAACGAAAGAAGAAGCAGAACAAGCTGCTGAAAAAATGGGTTGTTCTGGTCATCACGAACATAAAGAAGGAGATAAAATTTGGTTTATGCCTTGTGAAAATCATTCTGATATGTCAATTGAACTTGGAGAACAAATATTAAACAATTTAAAAGGCGAAATAATTAATGATGAATGGGAATTAGTAGATGAATTAAATGAAAGTGTTGATATATCTGACGAAGATTGGGCTAATATTTGTATTAAAGAAAAAAAGAATTTATTTCAACAATTAAAAGACGAAATTACATCTAAACCTAATGGTTTTAGTTATTTAGATTCTAAAAATTACAAAATTAGATATAAATATGCTGTTGGTTCAACAAAACCAAGCAAGTCGACTCGTGATTTTTGCAAAAATATGATGAGTTTATCTAAATCAGGTATTGTATATCGATTAGAAGATATTGATAAAGCAAGTCGAGATGGTGTAAATAGTCAATTAGGACACAAAGGAAAACCTTACGATTTATTTAAATTTAAGGGTGGAGTTTATTGCCGCCACAAATGGAATCGTCAATTATATAGATTAAAAGCAAATACAAGTCCATCAAAATTTTTAAATGATTATAAAAAAACAAGATCAATACCAAAATCATACATTAAAAATCCACGTGGAACAAAAGAATCGATCATAGCACCAGTAAATATGCCAAACGAGGGGCATTACCCAGGAGTAAAATAAAAAAATTATGGCTACAGCATTATTTATAAATAGAACAGATTTAGTAAGAAATTCGATTTTAGATGGAAACGTAGATACGGATAAATTTATCCAATTTATAAAACTTGCTCAAGAAATTGATATACAAAATTATACAGGTACAGATTTATATAATAAAATATCAACATTAATAGCTAATGGTGAAATTGATGATGTGGCTAATGTTAAATACAAAACATTATTAAATACGTATTTACAACCAATGTTAATTTGGGCAGCTCAAGTTTATTATATTCCTTTTGCGAGTTATACAATAAAAAACGGAGGAGTATTTAAGCATCGTTCTGAAACAAGCGAAACAGTAAGTAAAAATGAAGTAGATTATTTAGTTGACAAAGCACGTGAATTTATGGAATATTATTCAAGACGTTTCATAGATTTTATGTCATTTAACCAGTCAGATTATCCTGAATATACAAGTAATACAAATGACGATATATATCCAGATTATGATGCATTATTTAACGGATGGGTACTATGAGATATAAACCAAAACAAAAAAACATTGAAAAACTAAAAACGTTTTTAAAGAAACAAGAAATTAAAAATAAACAAAATTATGGCAAGTCTATTTAACACAAGGATTTCAGATACTTATACAGGATTAATCAAAACGATTGATAATGCTGCTATAACTGCAAGTCTAAAAGAGATAACAGATGGAAACGGTACAGGAACTGGCTTATTTGTAAATACTGCTGGTGATTTTAAAGTTACATCTATATTAGAATTTGGATCATTAAAAGACACAGCTGAAAATATTATCATAACTAAATTTGTAGATGCTGCAGATGGTATTGGTAACAATGATAATGATACTACAATCCCTACTACTGCTGCTATAGTTGATTATGTAGCTGCTCAGATAACTATTGAAGATTTAGACTTTATAGGTGATACTGGAACAGGTCAAATAGATTTAGATTCACAAATATTTAACATAGGTGGAACTTCTAATGAAATAACAACAGTAGCTTCAGGACAAAGTTTAACAATTTCTTTAAATTCAAGTGGGGTTGTAATGCCAAATGGATCTACAGCTACTACACAAACAGCAGGAGACAATTCTACAAAAATAGCTACAACATCTTATGTAGATACATTAGATGCTGCAAGTGATTTAGATTTTAGTGCAGATAGTGGAACAGGAGATGTTAATTTAAACACTCAAGTATTTGCTGTCACAGGTACTCCAAATCAAATAGAATCAAGTGCATCTGGTCAAGGATTGAGTTTACAATTCCCAAGTGCTGGAGTAACCTTACCAAATGGTTCGGTAGCTACGACACAAGCATCAAGTGACGATTCAACTAAGATAGCGACAACTGCTTATGTAAAAGGTTTAAATAACGCTAGTGATTTAGATTTTCAAACTGATTCAGGAAGTGGTGCTGTTGTTTTAAACTCAGAAACTTTAACAGTAGAAGGTACTACAAATCAAATAAATACATCAGGAGCTTCACAAACAATAACATTAAGTTTACCCTCAACAGTACATAGAAATTTACAAGGAAATGTAACAGGTAATTTAACAGGTAATGTAACTGGTGATGTTACAGGTGATTTAACTGGTAATTCAGCAGGAACTCACACAGGAGCAGTTGTAGGAAACGTTACTGGAAATGTTACTGGAAATGTAACAGGAGATCTTACAGGAAATGCAGATACAGCTACAGCTTGGGAAACTGCAAGAGATTTATCTTTAACAGGTCAAGCTACTGGAACAATATCAAGTGTTGATGGTACAAATAATGTAAGTGGTGCTGTAACGTTAGATAATAATTCAGTAACAGCTAAGGTCTTAACAGGATTAACTTCGCCCTCAGCATCATCTGTATTAGCTTCAGACACGATATTAGAAGGTATTGGTAAACTACAATCACAAGTAAACGGATTAGCAGGTGGATTAAGATTTATGGGATCTTGGGATGCTTCGTCAAATTCACCAGTTTTAGGATCAGGTGGAGGTGAAGCTGCAGCTGGTACAACAACAGGAGTTCAGGCAAATAAATTAATAGACAGCACACAAAGTTTTACATCAACAGTAACAGTAGGTGATCAAGTAGTAAACCAAGTTGATGGTCAAACTGCATTAGTTACAGGAATTGATAATAATACAACACTTTCACTTGATACTGACATAATGATTAGTGGTGAAAATTATACAATAGATAATTCGCCATTTATAACACAAGGGCATTATTACGTTGTTAGTGTAGGTGGTACTACAAGTTTAAATGGTATATCGAGCTGGACTGTAGGAGACTGGGTAATTGCTGGTGCGAATAACGAATGGACTAAATTAGATCATTCACAAGTAGACGGTACTGGTACGGTAGGAAATCTTACAAAATGGTCAGGAACACAAATAATATCAGATTCAATAGTTTCTGAATCAGGTAGTGCAATAACAGTAGATGGTTCATTAACAACAAACACTAATTTAAGTTCAACAGGAGACTTTGCAGTAAACACAGATAAATTTACAGTAGCTGCAGCAAGTGGAAATACTGCGTTTGCAGGAGATTTAGCAATAAACACAGACAAGTTTACTGTAAATGCTACAAGTGGAAATACAGCAATAGCAGGAAATTTAACACTAACTCAAGGTTCTATTACTATAGATGACGATGACCCTTATGGTGGTCTTTTTATAGAAGGTGGTAATGCTCCTGGTATTACTATAAAAGACGAAACTTTGGCAACTTGTAAGGCTGGAATATTTCAACAAAGCACAACTGGTAATGAGGGCAGATTATTAATTCAATCTGATATTGATAATACAGGTGCAAATTCTACAATAGAAATGTCTATTGATGGAGGTAATGCATTAGTTCTTGATTCTTTAAAAAACGCAAGTTTCTCAAGTGATGTTAAAATATCGACAGCAAAAGCATTGTATTTTGATGGTGGTGGAAATACTTATATAACTGAAGATAGTGCTGATAGATTAAGATTTTTTACAGGTGGTGCTGAGTTTATGAGGTTTACAGAAACTACTTCTAACCTTACGGATTTTTACTTTAACACAAATTTTGCTTCACAAATACAATTAATTAATAGTGGTACTTTATCGCCTGAGTTAAAATTTAATAATGGAACTGTAATTGCAGGAATTGATTATTCAGATACTAAAAACCTTAGATTTATAGACAGAACAACTGTAAGGGAGTCTATTGTTTTTAATTTGGGTAGTGGTTTAATAACTTCTCGAAATTCTAATAATGTACTTACAACGCAAATTAATCAAGCAGGAGTTTCTTATTTTAATGGTGGAAATGTAGGAATAGGAACTGATTCGCCTACAAGTTATTATTCTGGAGCAGATAATTTAGTTATAAAACAAAATAGCGGAGAAGGTGGAATGAGTATAGTTACTGCTAATGATACAAGTGGCGCTATATATTTTGCCGATGGAACAAGTGGAAACGAACAATATAGAGGTGGAATTGGATATACACATTCAGATGATAAATTGTTTTTAGTTTCTGGAGGACAAACCAGAGTATGGATGAATGATTTAGGTTACTTAGGGATAGGAACTGATTCGCCAAATGTTAGAACTGAAATTAAAGCCAATGTAAATGGAAACCCAGTAACAGCTGGTTCAACACAAACTAATGGAGCGTTAAGGGTTAGAGGTTCAGCAACAAATGTTTTAGATATAGGACAACAATCTGTAGCACCTTATGGAATGTGGATGCAAGTAAGTGAAGCTACAAATTTAGGGGCAAATTATCCATTAATTATCAATCCAAACGGAGGAAACGTAGGAATAGGAGAAGACACACCTTTAGTGCCTTTGCATATTTCTAGAGATAGTGCAAGTGGAGAAAATATTGCTTTAATCTTAGACAATAACGATACTACTGTAGGTGCAGAAGTTGGTATGTTGTTTAGATGTAATACAAACAGTTCAAATGCTGATTTTGAAATACTTGCAAGGTCTAATGGTTCAAATGATTCTGCTTTAATTTTTGAATCAGATGGTTCTGTTGAAAGATTCAGATTAAACAAAAACGGAGGTCAGGAATGGAATATGACTAATGCTGATGTTTCAATAAGTGGTTCTACAGGTGGAGATGTTACAATGAATAATACTACAGG
>Ga0316202_10002754_pt1 | contig 11188 bp, 11 predicted proteins | sample 3monrhotite_MG_FD_204934 | JGI IMG/M metagenome (GOLD analysis project Ga0316202, IMG submission 204934) | Microbial mat bacterial communities from mineral coupon in-situ incubated in ocean water Damariscotta River, Maine, United States -... | ecosystem: Environmental > Aquatic > Marine >...
GGCCGTCGGGGATCGGCGGCGGTTCGGGGGGCTCGGGGATGTCAGTGCCACCGCCATCACCACCACTGCACGCCAGCGCCAGCAGGGCGCCCACTCCGATCACCGACCACAACACGCGCTTCTGCATCCTCTGCCTCCTGTTCAAGTCGCCGAGGGGGCCAACTGTATTACAACCTGACTGTGACACGACCCGCCGGTGCCAGGCGAGAGGGCTCGGGATGAAATTTGTCGAGATGTCTGCGACAGGCTTCGGGGAAGACAACCTCCGCACCGTCGAGGCCGACGCGCCGCGTCCGGGGCCGGGCGAGGTCCTGCTGCGGATGCGCGCGGCGAGCCTGAATTACCGCGACCTGTTGATGGTCCGCGGCCAGTACAACCCCCGGCAGCCGCTGCCGCTGGTGCCCTGCTCGGACGGCGTCGGCGAGGTCGTCGCGCTCGGCGAGGGCGTGCGCCGTGTGGCGGTCGGCCAGCGGGCCAGCCCGATCTTTGCCTCGGGCTGGCTGTCTGGGCCGCCGACGGCGCAGACCACCCGCATGACGCGGGGCGGCCCGCTGCACGGGACCCTGGCGACCCACCTCGTCGTCCCGGCCGGCGACCTCGTGATCCCGCCGGCGCACCTGACCGACGCCGAGGCGGCCTGCCTGCCGTGCGCGGCGGTGACCGCCTGGAGCGCGCTGGTGACCCTCGGCGGCCTCCAGCCCGGCCAGAGCGTGCTCGTCCAGGGGACCGGCGGCGTGGCGCTGTTTGCGCTCCAGATCGCTGCGGCGATGGGCGCGCGGGTCATCCAGACCTCCAGCCAGGACGAGAAGCTGGCGCGGACCGCCGCGATGGGCGCCGCGGCCGGCATCAACTATGTCCGCGAGCCGCGTTGGGGGCGGGCCGCCCGCGGCCTCGCCGGCGGAGACGGGGTCGACCACATCGTCGAGCTTGGCGGCGCCGGCACGCTCGGCGAGTCGCTGCGCGCGGTCCGGCCGGGCGGGACCATCAGCCTGATCGGGGTGCTCGCTGGTGGGAGCGCGCCGCTGAACATCACGCCCATCTTGATGCGCCAGATCCGGGTGCAGGGTGTCTTCGTCGGCCACCGCGCCAGCTTTGAGGCGCTGTGCGCGTTCCTGGCGGACAATCCGGGCGTCCGGCCCACCATCTCGGACACCTTCGGGCTCGGTGAGGCCGCGGACGCGCTCCGGCACATGGCGGCTGGCGGCCACTTCGGCAAGATTGTCATCGACCTCTCTCAGTAAGTTACCCCAGGACCGATTCCAGACGGAGCTCGCGATGTTCAGTGTGTTGCTGCTTTCCATGCTCGGGTGCAACCAGGAGGGTGCCGCGCCGCCGATCGCTGATCGCGGGGGCGAGCACCACGCAGACGGGCACGAAGAGATCGCCCACCAGGGCGCCGAGGGCGAGGCGGTCAAGGACCCCAACCACGAGCCCGAGATCCGCGTCGCCGGCGAGCCGATCGAGCCGGCGGCGGGCCCCGCCGAGCCGGTCGTGGTCGACCCGGCGCTGTTCAGCCCGCCGAAGTCCCACGATCCCGCGCCGGCCACCTACCAGATCGAGATGGAGACCACCCAGGGCTCCTTCTCGCTGACCTGCCACCGCGACTGGTCGCCCAACGGCGCCGACCGCCTGTACTGGCTCGTCGACCACGGCTACTACAGCGACATCGCCTTCTACCGGGTCATGAACGGCTTCATGGCCCAGTTTGGCATGCACACCGACCCGAAGCTCAACGAGACCTACAAGGACAAGACCCACGCCATCCCCGACGATCCGTCCGGCGTGCAGTCGAACACCCGCGGCCGGCTGTCGTTCGCCACCTCTGGCCCCGACACCCGGACCACGCAGCTCTTCATCAACTTCGGAAACAACGCCAACCTCGACCCGATGGGCTTCACGCCCGTCTGCGAGGTGGACGGCAGCGGCATGTCGGTCGTCGACAAGCTCTACAACAAGTACGGCGACGGCGCGCCCCGCGGCGCTGGCCCGCGCCAGGGCTTCATCGCCCGGCGCGGGAACGAGTACCTCCGCGGCAGCTTCCCGAAGCTCGACTACCTCACGAAGGCGACCATCAAGCGCTGATCAGAAGCTCGCCGCCGCCGCCTCGTAGCGGACGGCGGCGCTGATCGCCTTGCGGCCGTCTTCCAGCTCGATGTCTGCCACCGTCTCGCCGGTGGCAAACTCGTAGATGAAGTCCATCAGCTCCTTGCGCGTCATGTCCAGGTACGCCTCGGGGTTGTAGTCGTCGCCGGTCGGGATGATCTCCTCGATGACCTGGGTCATGAAGTCGTCGACCGGGACCGCGCCGCCGATCAGGCCGCTGTTGGCCTTGGCGTCGACCGCGCCGCTGACGACCGCCAGCTCCATGGGCACCTGGATCGCCGGCTCGCCGATGATGATCGGGAACGGCAGCTCGATGCGCTCGGAGGTGGCCGAGAAGTCGGTCTGGGAGGTGAACGCGCCTGAGAAGCGGCTGTTGGGCGTGCCGTCGCTGGCGTACGAGGTCGGGTCGACCGAGAGGCTGCCCTTGTCGTCGATGCCGAGCAGCGCGTCGAAGGTCAGGACCGCCTCGGCGTGGGCCAGCTCGGTGAGCAGGATGAGGTCGCCATCGGCGATGTCCGCCGCGAGGACCTTGTTGAGCGAGGTGATGTCGAGCGGCTCGCCGGTGATCGTGGCCGCGAGGTTGAGGACCGTCGGCAGCTTGTTGTCGATCTCTCCGTCTCCGTCGACGTCGGCGCCTTCCGTCAGATCCGAGACCAGCTCCAGGGTCCCGATCCGGTACTGCCCGCTCGCGTAGTCGGACAGCGGCTCGACGTCGGTGTCGGTGTCGCCAGAGTCCCCGCCGTTGATGTCACCAGAGTCGGTGGTCTCGGTGTCCTTGTCTCCGCATCCGGCGGCCAGCCCGGCCCCCAGCATGAGCATCATCCATGAACGCATCGGCTCCTCCTGCCTTTCGTCTCGTCTGGATCAACATGCCCCGCGCCCGCACATTCCACCACTGCGCCCTGAATTCGCGCCCGGTATCCTGGGAGGGAACCGCTCTGTGCCCGCTGTGGTCCGAGGCTCCATGCCCTCTGCTGTCCGCCGTCTTTTTCTTGCGCTCGCTGGCGTGTGTGCCGGCCTCGTCGCCGCCGAGGTCGCGTTCTCGGTTCGGGACCAGGGCGCCTTCCCGCACGTCAACTTCTACGTCCCCGACGACGCGCTGGGAGCTCGGCTCGCGCCGGGGGCCTCCGAGCGCATCTCGTTCGGCGGCAACCCGGTCACCACGATCGCCACCAACGACCAGGGCTACCGGGCACCAGCGTGGCCCGCGCCGGGCGCGGGCGAGGTCGTGGTCGTGGGCGACTCGCAGGTCTTCGGCCTCGGCGTCGAGGCCGACGGCACCATGCCCGCGCAGCTCGCCGGACACAGCAAGCGGACGGTGCTCAACGGCGGCGTGCCGACCTACGGACCGGACGAGTACCTCGCCGTCGCCGCAGAGATCATCGAGTCGCGCGGCGGCGCAGTGAGCGACCTCGTGCTGGTGCTCAACTTCTCCAATGACCTGTTCGAGGTGGAGCGCCCCAACCGCGAACGGCACGCCATCTGGGACGGCTGGGCGGTGCGCATCGAGACCGCCCCGGAGGACGTGGCCCCGTTCCCTGGGCGGTCGTGGCTGATGAGCCAGTCGCACCTCGTGTTCGGGCTGCGGCGCTGGCTGCACACGCCCGAGCCCGCCAGCGCGGGCGGGCTGCCGTCCGAGGGAACCCTCGCAGACGTGGTGGCGACCGCGGACACGGTCCACCAGACCCGCGTCGCGGTCTCGGACGCGGTGCAGCAGCAGCGGCAGGAGCAGGCGCAGGCGTACCAGCAGGCCGCCTCGAAGGTGACCCGTGTCGAGGACGAGGAGCTGCTGGAGCTGCTGACCCAGCTCGGCTACTCCGACGAGGGCGCCGAGCGAGACGCCGCCGCGGTGCGCGCGGTCCAGGCCGACAGCTCGGTCGGAGACATCGTCTCGATCGGCTACGGCGAGGCGTCCCGGTCGACCGAGGTGACCGCGGGCCTGCTGCGGCGGGGAGCGCAGCTCCGGGGCCGTCTCCGGCAGGCCATCGAGCAGTCGCTGCGCAACATGAACCCGCGGGCCGCGGCCCGCTACCGAGAGAACATCCCGGCCCTCCAGACGATCCCGCCCGAGCTGGTGACCGAGCAGCTCACCGAGGCGCTGTGGAGCACCCCGTTCGACACCGTGCTCGACCGCGCCGCAGCGCTCGGCGCAGAACACGGCGTGGCGGTCACGGTGGTGACGCTTCCGTTGGATGTGCAGGTGCTTCCAAGCCAATTTGCCAAGTACGGCGCCGAGCCGCAGGACATGAGCGGCTCGACGCAGCTCCTCTCTGATGTCGCAGACGCCGCGCGGCGGCGGGGAATGCGGGCGGTCGACCCGACCGAGGCGCTGCGCGCCGTCGGCGACGCGGCGTTCCTCCAGGGCGACCTCCACATGACAGCGGCCGGCCACGATGCCGTGGCCGCAGCGGTCTCTGCGGCGCTGGCCGCGCCGATGCTGCGCCGGCCGGGGACCGGGCTGCCAGAGGGGCGGACGCGGGTGCCGCTGCTCGAAGAGTTCACGGCCGCCGGGGAGAACACCGTGCGCGGCTCGTCGCGGAACCGCTGCGCGACCTACCAGGTCCGCGAGTGGTTCCACATGCGCTGCCGCACCGATCAACGCGACCCCCTGGTCGGCGTGGCGCTGGGAGATGCGCCCACAGAGACGTTCGGTGAGCTGGGCGACGGCCTGCTGGTGCTCTGGATACCGCTGCTCCCCGGCCGAGACGCAGACGTGGACGTGCTGTGGGCCGACCGGCAGGAGCGCCTCCAGCTCCGCTGGCCAGAGAGCGGGCTGCCAGAGCTGCGCTTCGAGCCCCTCGCTGATCGGCCCGCGACGCCGGTTGTCGAGGGCCGGATCGGCGCCGCGGTGGGGTGCGTGGGGGAGGGCTGCGAGGCGGGGCGCCGGGTGTGGCTCTCGGAGTGCCCCGAGGGCGCCGCGCACGCCGGCAGCGCGGGACACTGCCTGCCGCTGTGCAGCGCGGCGCAGCCCTGCCAGCGTGGCGTGTGCAGCCCCTGGCAAGGCGGCGAGGTCTGTCTGTGATCCGCGGCTGGCTCTACCAGACGCGGTTCTTCTGGCTGCCGCTGTGCGTCGTCGTGCTGATCGCGGGGGTGTTGATGTGGGCGACGTCGGGGGCCACGGGTGGGGCGGGCTACACCGCCTTCTGAGCTACGCCGCGCCGATCTGGATGAGGGTGCGGGTGATCCGCTCGGCAGAGCCCGACTCGGCGAGCCGGACCACCTGCTGCATCAGGTGCAGGCACGGCGGCGGCTGGTCCTCCGGCGCCGAGAAGTGGGCGAACTGCTCCCGCAGGTCCGCGACCCGCAGGCAGAACTCCAGCGCGTAGCTGTCGGTCTCGTAGTCGTAGGTGACCACGAGGCGGGACAGCCCCGGCCGGTCCGGGTGACACTCGATGAACAGCGGCTGCTTGAGGCACAGCGCGAGGCGGCTGTCCAGGGAGGCGCTCCGGTACAGCGGGTAGATGCGCAGCTCCGCTGGCACGCCCTCTGCGCGGAGGGCCTCGACCGCCACCTCCAGGCCCCGCTGGAGCCGGTGCGTGGCGAGGTTGTTGCGCTCCAGCTCCGGGTACGGCAGCCACGCGTCCTGCTCGGTGTGGTGGTACTCCAGCTCCGCCTCGCCCAGGCGCAGCTTGTAGTCGAAGGCGCTGTAGCCGGGCACCACGTAGCCTGGGTAAAAGTACCGCAGGCCCGCCGCCTGCGCGTGCTCGACCTCCAGCAGCATCGTGTGCAGCCCGAGGCTGTGGCTCTTGTAGTCGGGGTCGTAGACCCCGATGATGCTCTCGATGCTCTCGACACCCAGGTCGAAGAAGCTGAACGCCACCAGCCGGCCGTCGTCGCGGATCTCGATCTCGCGGGTGTCGAAGATGTCGCGGCCGTCTCCGTCAAACAGCGCCTCCTCCAGCGACGGTGCCAGGTCGCCCGAGAAGTCGTCCCGATACCGCTGGTACAGCGCCTCCTTCTCCGGGGTCATCTCGGCCGGGGCGCCGATCGAGATCTGGAACCGCTTGGCGTTGCGGCTCATCCGGCGGCGCAGGCTCTTGCGGAAGGTGTAGCCCTCCAGCGGGAGGCGGATCCAGATCGTGGGGAACAGCGTGCCGTCGAAGGTCACGAAGCGGCAGGTGAACACCGACTGGCCCATCCGATACCACCCACGCTCCAGGTAGGCGTCGAGCGCCTCGGGAGACAGGGACGTGGGATGGACCATCTCGATGTACATTCAACCCTCCGAGCGGACCTTTATCCGCCGCGTGCCTCAGAAGTAGACGCAGGTGCTCGTCGAGAGGTACGTCGCGCCGCCGGCCGCGGCCTGCCCGGTCCCCAGGACGTCGCCGGAGGGGAAGTAGAACGTGGCGTCGTCTCCGGAGAGCTTGACGCTGTAGGTCGTCGAGAACTGCTCGACGCCAGCGAACAGGTCGTCGGGGCAGTCTGTGAGCGAGTGGTCGACCGACGCGACAATCTCCAGGCCGTAGTCGCAGCTGCCGCAGCTGCCGCCGGGGTCGCCCTTGTCGCCAGAGATGCTCCAGGTGACCGTGCAGTCTGCGCCGCCGACGTCGCGCCAGGTCTCGTTGGCGAACAGCAGCCACTGCTCCTCGCCAGAGACGCTGCTGCCGTCGAAGCGGAAGTCCCCGTAGAAGAAGCTGGTCGCGCCGGCGACCTTGGAGTCGAGCACGTCGTCGCACTCCGGGTCCGCGGCGAGGCCGTCGCTGAGGTCTTCGAAAACCGTGTCGCCGCCTGCGCTGTCGTCAGCGGTGTCTTTCCCGCTGGTGCAGGCGGCCAGGGCGGCAAAGATCAAGATGCGCACAGCGGGCTCCAGGCAAAGAAGTCAACACGCAACAGCACGAGCATACACGTGGCACGCAGGGCTATTCTTCGTCTTCACCGCGGAAGCCGAGCGAGCGCGGCGCCTCAACGGCGGCGGCCTCTTCTGGCGCGGCGAGCTGCTGGAGGATGCTCTGGACGGCGTGGAACTGCTGCGCGCTCAGGGGCACCGAGACGACCCGCTCGGGTCCGACGCCGGGCACGATGCTGGTGAGCACCGCCACGGTCCCAGTGCGCTGGAGGGCACCGGTGAGGTGGGCGCCGAGCTGCTCGTTGAGGGTCTGGATGGGGGTCACCAGCTGGACAATGGATCCCGCTGGGGGGGTCTTCTCTTCTTCTGGCACGCAGCACCTCCCGTCCAGCAGGGCACCCTCGCCCTGCACTGGTCGGTACGATACCGCATCACAGCCGTGGCTGTGTCAGGAGAGGATGAGGGCCTTTGCCTCGCGCCGGGGCCACAGCCGCTGGTCAGCGCTGTTTTCGTGGATGAGGCCCGCCGTCTGCAGTGAGTGGACCGCGCGCCGGACGGCTGCCGGGTGCGTGCCGGGCAGGTCATCGACGATGTCGCGGGCGGTCCAGTCACCCGGGTCGCTGACGGTATACAGCAGCACAGTGTGCAGCATGGTCCCCTGTTCGATGTTGAGGGTCATGTCTTCGGTGATGGTTTCCATGATCGGCGCCTTCCACACCTGCAAAATAGAGGTGTAGACCAAAAGGGTGGAGTCTGTCGCATCGATAACATGCCTGTGACTCGGCTGTGTGAGAAGGATCGCGGTGAGCACCGCATTTTCTCCGTCGGGACGTCAACGACAGCGCCCCCACCGGTGTGTGGTGGGGGCGTCTTTGTTTGTTGGCGTGTCGTGTGCGCTACGTGTTCGCGACCGGGTTCCGACAGACCAGCCCCACACCCAACAGCAGCGGCAGCGCGCGGTCGTAGTCAGGGCCGAGTGTGTGGTTGAGGGTCAGCAGCGCGACGGTGATGCCCAGCGGTCCCGAGACCGCCACGACCTTCCCTGCACCCGTCCGGATCGCGCCGAGCGCCGGCCCCAGGCGGGGGATGTGCTTGATGAGCTCCCACAGCGGGCCTTTGGTCCACTTCAGCAGGGTCCGCGCGGCCCAGCGGGCACCCGCCGAGCTGCCGGCGACGCTGACGCCGGCCATGTCCATCCACAGGGCCTTCTCGAGCTTTTTGCGGGCCTCGTCGGGCAGCTCCTCGACCGACAGCGCGCGGTCGGTGGGCACCATGGTCGCTGTCAGCGACTCCAGGCGGCTCCAGGTGTCGCCCTCGTCCAGGTCCAGGTCGAGCTTCTTCTCGTAGCGGCTGATCAGGTCGTCGAGCGCGTCCGGGAGGAGGCTCTTGCCCAGCGGAGAGTGGGTGCGCCACCACAGGGCGTCGACCAGCCGGCGCGCCAGCTCTGCGCCGTCCGCGCCCTCTGGGAACCACACCTCGGAGGCGTCCAGGACCCGCTCCAGCTGGCGCGGGTCGCGCTTCGACAGGACCTCTTGGAGTTCCTCGCGTGTCACTGCCATCTGAACACCCTCCTGTCCCAGAGATGACCCATTGATCTTTTCATAGCCTGAACTGATTCGATCATTCCCTCCCTTTTATTTCTCGGACCGTCGGCGCGCGGATGGAGCTACACTGGCCCCCGATCCGATCCCGTGGTGAGCCCCTCATGATCTGGCTGTTCCTCAGCGCCCTCGGATGCACCGCCGGAGAGGGCGGCGTCGGTGAGATCCTCTTGACCGAGTCGCTCATTGACTTCGGAGAGGTCTCGGTCGGCACGTTCCTGACCAAGCAGATCGGCCTGGAGAACATCGGGGCCGGGGACGCGGACCTGCGGTCGTCGACCATCTTTGAAGGAGACCCGGCGATCTGGCTGGTCGACCGCGAGGGCGAGGGCACGCTGGCGCCGGGCGAGTACGTGGTCTTCTCGGTGACGTTCCAGCCGGTGACCCGCGGCGCCGAGACCGCGCGGCTCCAGATTCGCACCGACATCCCCGACCAGGCCACGCTCTACATGGACCTCTCGGCGGTGGGCACGGCCTCGCTCGACGACGGCGACGGCGACGGCTACGCGCCCGCCGACGGTGACTGCGACGACGCTGACCCCTCCCGCCACCCCGGCGCCGACGAGGCGTGCAACGGCATCGACGACGACTGCTCGGGCTCGGTCCCCGAGGAAGAGGAGGACCGCGACTTCGACGGCCTCCGCTACTGCGAGGGGGACTGCGACGACGACGACAACGCCGTCTACCCCGGCGCGGCCGAGATCTGCGACGACAAGGACAACGACTGCGACGGCCACACCCCCGACCGGGTCGACGACGACGACGACAAGCACACGCCCTGCGACGGCGACTGCGACGACACCGACCCGGACGTCTGGCCGTTCAACGAGGAGATCTGCGACGGCAAGGACAACGACTGCGACCGAGACATCGACGAGGTCGACGAGGACCGCGACGGCGTGAGCGTCTGCCAGGGCGACTGCGACGACTACAACCCCGACGCGTGGCCGATCTTTGTCTCGACGACCGGCGGCACCGCCAGCGACGATCCAAAAGTGAAGGGCGCGGACGGCTCGCCGGAGTACCCCTTCGACACGATCTCGGAGGCAGCCAGCTACATCGACGAGCACTGCCAGATGGTCATCCTGGCGCCGGGCTCGTACGACGAGCGCCACGTCCACCTCACCGGGGGGCGGCTGCGCATCCAGGGCGGCGGGGAGTGGCCGGAGGACGTCTACCTGAGCGCCCGCAGCGGCTCGGCGGATCGCATCTTCGAGGCCAGCGGCGAGGGCACGGTCCTTGAGCTGTCCAACGTCACGCTGTACTCGGCCGACATCATCGGCGACGGCGGCGCGGTCCGCGTCGACGGTGCCGACCTGCTCGTCGAGGACACCATCTTCCTCGACAACGCCACCAGCGACAGCGGCGCGGCCATCTGGATCCAGGACGGCGCGCTCACCCTGCGCAACAGCCAGCTCCAGTACAGCGACGCGGGCGAGGACGGCGGCGCGGTGTGGGTCTCGGGCGGCAGCCTCTCGGCCACGGACGTGGTCTTCTTTGGGAACACATCCGGCGGCAGCGGCGGCGCCCTGTACGCGGCGGACGCGGTGCTTGACCTCCACGGCGTGCAGGTTTGGTCCAACGAGGCCGCGGTCGACGGCGGCGGGATGTGCCTGGACGGCCTGGCCGGCGGCAGCGTGGTCCGTCGGGTGTGGACCCAGGACAACCTCTCGGCTCGGGGCGGCGGGATCTCGATCATCGGCAGCGGCGGCGAGACCCTGCTCGCCAACAACACCTCCGTTGGCGACGGCGCAGACGCGGGCGCGAGCGTCTACGCGGCGGCGACCGGCGGCCTGTGGCTGTGGTCGAACGTCGTGGCCTACCCCGACAACGGCGCGGCCCTGGAGGTCGTCGGCGGTGCGGGGATATCGGCGGCGCACAACCTCGCCTACAGCCCGGACGGCGCGGCGCTGGACATCGCTGAGGGCGCGGACGGCGGCAACAACCTCGACGGCGAGGACCCGCTGTTCGGGAACTACTCGGGCACGGAGTCTCCGACGAGCACAGACATCTCTCTGTCGAAGGGCTCGCCGGCGGTCGACAGCGGCCCCACGAGCGGCGGACCGTCTGGCACGGTCTGGGCCGACGCCGACGGCTCGCAGAACGACCGCGGCTACACCGGCGGGCCGGAGTGAAGTATCGGCGCCTGCCGGGCACCGACCTGGTCCTCTCGGCGGTGGGCTTCGGCTGCTGGCCGATGGGCGGAGAACACTGGGGCGACGACGCCCGCGACGACGACCTTATCGCGGCGGTGCACGCGGCGCTGGACGCGGGCGTCAATTGGTTCGACACCGCGCCGCTGTACGGTCGCGGACGCGCAGAGTCGCTGCTCGCCCGCGCGCTCCAGGGCCGCCGCGCGATCATCGCGACGAAAGCGGGCGTGGTCGACGACGGCCCGCACGTCTACAGCGACCCGACCTACGCGCGTGTCGTCTCAGACTGTGAGGCGAGCCTGGAGCGTCTTGGCGTGGACTGCATCGACCTGCTCCAGATCCACTGGGCCTCGGAGCGGGGCACGCCGGTCGAGGAGGGCATCCGCGCGATGGCGGACCTCCAGGCGCAGGGCAAGGTCCGTTGCTTCGGGGTCTGCAACTTTGGCGGAGAGCAGCTCGGGGCTGCGCGGGCGGCGGGTGCGGTGGTGAGCCTCCAGACGCCGTACTCGCTGCTGCGGCGGGAGTTCGAGTCGCAGCTCCGC
>Ga0316202_10002755_pt1 | contig 11187 bp, 6 predicted proteins | sample 3monrhotite_MG_FD_204934 | JGI IMG/M metagenome (GOLD analysis project Ga0316202, IMG submission 204934) | Microbial mat bacterial communities from mineral coupon in-situ incubated in ocean water Damariscotta River, Maine, United States -... | ecosystem: Environmental > Aquatic > Marine >...
CCCCCACTGATTGCTTACCTGGCCGTTGGTGTACTGGTGGGTCCATATACACTGGGTCTGGTATCTGATATCGAACACATCAGAACCTTCGCTGAATTCGGTGTAGTCTTTTTACTATTCACCATAGGTCTAGAATTTTCTGCCACGGTACTGACGCGTATGAAAGCCTCGGTATTAGGGCTTGGCAGTGCTCAAGTACTACTCACTGCAGCGCTGACAACCACTGCAGCTATCTTGCTGGGCCTGTCGTTTGAAAGCGCTCTGGTTATCGGTGCAGTCGTTGCCATGTCTTCCACCGCACTGGTCACCAAACAACTGGCTGATCAGGTAGAGCTGCATACACGTCATGGCCGCAACAGTGTTGGTATTCTGTTATTTCAGGATCTGATGGTCGTGCCATTCCTGATTCTGGTCTCCATGCTGAGCGGCGATGCAGAACAGGCATCAACCCAAATTGTGCTCACAGCTCTTGGCCAAGGGGTGCTTGTCATCATGCTTATCTTTGCATTTGGTCATTGGGTGCTTAGCCCCTTGTTTCGGGCCGTCGCAAAATTTCGTTCAGCCGAACTGTTTACACTAACCGTCTTATTACTTGTACTCTGCTCTGCCTGGCTAACCAATCAGATCGGATTGACCTTTGCGCTGGGGGCTTTTCTTGCAGGCATGATGCTCAGTGAAACGGAATTCAGGCATCAGGTGGCATCAGACATTCGGCCATTCAGGGATGTATTATTAGGTCTGTTTTTTGTCACCATCGGCATGATGCTGGAGGTATCACTGTTGCCACAAATCTGGCCAACAGTTTTACTCATGCTGCTGGCATTGATACTGATCAAATTCCTTCTGGTGGCAGCATTCTGCCTGCTGGCAGGATGGAATAGTGCTGTATCCATGCGTACCGGCCTTATTCTGGCCCACGGTGGTGAGTTCGGCTTTGCAATCCTTATTCTGGCGATGGAAGGAGATATTCTAAGTCAGACTGAAGGACAGATCCTGTTGGCAACCATGTTATTCAGCATGGCCCTGGCACCTGTTATTATCCGTTATAATACGAAAATCACCTCGCTATTGATTCCCAAACAGGTGCTAAAAAGTCGCCAGGAGATCAAATCAAATATTATCGCCAGTGCAAAGCAGCTGAATCAACACATCATTATCTGTGGTTATGGGCGCATAGGCCTCCACAGCATAAACTTTTTATCAGAACAGCATGTTCCATGCATAGCCATTGATCTGGATTCCGCGCGTGTACAACGCGGCATGGAGAGCAACAAACCAGTCACTTATGGCGATGCCTGCAGTCTGGAGTTATTGCACGCCTGTGGTCTCTCTCGTGCATCAGCACTGGTGATCAGCATGATCGATTTCAACACCGCCATAAAAATCATCTCCCGTGTACGCTCTGTTGACAGTGAAATCCCTATCATTGTCCGCACCCGCAAAGAACTACATCTCTATCAATTTTATCAAGCCGGTGCCACAGAAGTAATAGCAGATACGTTTGGCAGCGATCAGATGATCAATAGCGATATGTTGAACCGCATTGACCGAAAAGAATCACCTAAGAACAGATCAGCAACCGCCCCCCTTCCGGAATAAATCTGTCAGCCATAAATATAACAGCACAATATCTGATCGTTTCTATTTGGTAGCATGGCTTACTTCCACATCATCCCTGATCGCTTCCAGTCTTTTTTCACCAAGACCTTTCACCTTTCTCAACGCATCAATCGATTTAAACAACCCATGTGCATTTCGATAATCTACTATCGCTGTGGCTATTTTATGCCCAATGCCCGGCAAAGTCTGCAACTGCACAATGGTCGCCGTATTCAAATTGATCCGCTCAGCAGCATTGACTGCACCAACAGCCATAAACAACGCAAGGCATAATGACATTAGATAATATTTTATATTCATGGGTAACCCCCTCTATTGATTTCGCCAACTGGACTCTCTAATCCATACATCAGCTACTATTAGTATAGCCAATAAAATGCACGATGGTATTTAAAATAAGTGCACCAATTGACTCGAACAGATGTACATATAAATAAAACCAACATGAGCTTTTCTTATAGATAAGAAAGAGAAGCGCATCTATCTGGATGCAATCATTTGTCGTTACCGTTAAGAAAGCCGAGCAGCCAAGCACATAATCCTTAGAGTGTACTGTTTGATATACTGTTAAAACAGGAAGTTCCCGATCTTTCATTGGTATGGATTACTTTGGCTACGAAGGGTTTATTCAGCTGATTATCAAACCCGGACAGGAACAGAATTAAACGAATTGGTACTTTTTTATTCTCGTGTGCCATGAGAGATTCGGATTGAATCCGAACAGCTGAATCAAAGGTCTCTGCTACCGATACATATAGGGAAGAAACTCTGAAAAAATATGTCCATGTAGTTTTTAGCGCGCTAAGGCAAGTACGTGTGCACATGATATTGGCAGGCCATCCATAGCACCGGACCTTCATATTTTTTTATGCATGAAGCCCAATCTATTGCTATGTTTTTGGCTGGAATACTACTCTGCAGAGTATCAGAGGAAGGATGGCCCAAATTATGCTTGGAGAGAGATATGCAGAAAAGCCATGAGATCCTCAACAAGAAAAACCATCGCCCTGTAAGAAAGTCCACGATGCTGCTCCGACTTTCTATTGCCAGCCTGCTGGCGATGTTAATCACTGCCTCTCTCTTGGTATTTCTATATTGGCAAGATCAAATTGCGGAGCATTCAGGAATGGCCGCACAGGAAAATGTAACAACACTTAAGCATATTCAGTCTTCGATGAATAATCAAATTTACGCATTCGTTTCCAGCAGCGAAAGTGATCAAACTATACAGGCGAAATCAAATCTCGATGACTTATTTAAATATGAACTCAATAAAGCTCAAGAATTCAACGTTATCAAGGTAAAAATGGTTGAGTCCCTATAGTGCTGTAAATTCAGAATATGCAGGTGGCCACCTGCTTTCCGTTAGGTTTGGTGTTGCGAGACATCAAAACTAAGGAGGAAAAACAGATGGCCGAGTACGAGATTAACCTGAATTCGGATCAGGTGAAAGGACTTTTGACGAGTGACGATGGATTGAAGGGGCTGGTCGAGGCGGTAGTGAATCAGGTGTTGGATTCTCAGATGAGTGAGCATCTGACGGCGGCACCCTATGAGCGGAGCAGCGAACGCAAAGGATACCGAAATGGTTATCGACCACGTTCAATCTATGCACGTATTGGTAAGCTGGTTCTTCGCGTTCCACAGAGCCGTGATGGTGAGTTCAGCACAGACCTTTTTAGCCGTTACCAGCGGTCAGAGCAGGCTTTGGTGTTGGCAATGATGGAGATGGTGCTACAGGGCGTGAGCACGCGTCGGGTAGAGAAGGTTACCGAAGAATTGTGTGGAGAGAGTTTCTCCAAATCAACAGTAAGTCGGCTGTGCACTAATCTGGATGCCCGTGTTGGCGCCTGGAACGAGCGTCGGTTGGATGATCGCCAGTTTCCTTTTCTGGTCGTAGATGCACTGGTGATCAAGGTACGAACGGACGGTCGGGTTGTTCCGATGAGCGGACTGATCGCCTCAGGCATAAACCGTGATGGAAACCGCGAAATTCTCGGCATGATGCTGGGAAATTCAGAAACGGAAGCTACCTGGGCCTCACTGTTTGGCTGGTTGAAGGACCGTGGTTTGAAAGGCGTGGATCTCGTTGTTTCTGATGACCACAAGGGCCTGAAGAAAGCCGCCGCCCGGCATTTTCAGGGAGCAACATGGCAGCGTTGCCAGGTCCACTTGATGCGTAATGCCCTAGGATCAGCCAGCAACCGCTATCGCGGTATACTGGCCTCCGGTATGAAGCGGGTCTTTGGCTCAGAGGACATAACTGAGGCAAGGACACGTTTCAGGCGGCTTGCGGATGAACTTGATGGCAAGGCAACCAAGGCTCTCGATGTACTGGAAAACGGCCTTGAGGATGCACTGGCAGTGATGGTATTTCCTGAAAAATACCGCAGACGCCTAGCGACAACGAACATGCAAGAGCGGCTTAATGAGGAGATTCGCAGGCGTGAACGAGTCATCCGAATCTTCCCGAATGAGGAGTCAGCTATGCGCTTGATCGGCGCACTGCTGGCTGAACAACATGAAACATGGAGTACGGGAAGAAAGTATTTTGATATGCAGGAATACTTTGAATGGAAAACCGCACAGCCGAAAAAGGCTGACGACAAGGTACGTAGTATCAAGTGATAAATCCGAACCTAATGGAAAATGAATTTACAGCAGACTTGGGACTTGATCGTAAAAATATACAATCAATCAGGAATAACTATCTATTCATCCATAAAAGATGAAATCGGCAAAACCAGTCAACATCCAGATTGGCTGGAAAAATCAATTCATGGCAAAATAGTACATCAGATAGAACCTCGCGATACGTTTCACGGCCTGCTCGGTGAGATGCATAATATACATGTTTCCTTAGCATATATGCCCTTAATCTACGGCGGGCAGCAGATTGGGGTTATCGAGATTTACAACAATGCGACCAAACTCTTTGAACGCCTTCATAATAGCATTATTCAAATCATTCTGACTGTATTTGCCTGTTTTTCCGTGTTGTATGCTGTACTATTTGTCGCAGCTCGCAGAACTGATCGTAATGTGGCCAGATGGCAGGAAGTCCTCACCGAAAACGAGGAACGCTTATCATTCGCACTGGAAGCGGCTGAAGAAGGCGTGTGGGACTGGAACCCCCAAACCGATGAGGCGATATTTTCCAAACGCTGGCAAGAGATGATCGGATACAGCGAACATGATTTTCCGAATACCGGGGCTGCATGGGTGGAACATCTGCATCCCGATGACAAGGACCGTGTTTTATCTTCCGTTCAGGAATATATTGAAGGGCAGCAACCCTCCTATGTCATTGAATTCCGCATGCGCTGTAAGGATGGCTCCTGGAAATGGATCTTGGCCAAGGGCAAGGTGCTTAGTCGCGATAGTTATGGGAATCCTCTGCGGATGGTCGGCACACAGGCTGACATTAGTGATCAAAAGCAGACTGAACGTGCGCTTAAAGATAGTGAGAAGAAATTTTCCAGCATCGTAGAGCAGGCAGAAGATGCCATTATTTCAATCAATGAAACGCAAAAGATTATTTTGTTTAACTCAGCTGCCGAGAGGGTGTTCGGCTACAGTTGTGATGAGATTCTAGGTGAGCATGTAAACAGATTGATTCCGAAGCGTTATCACGAAATTCACTTGGAAGTAGTCGAGCATTTCAAGGCTTCTAAAGATTCAAAGATGGTCAGAAGAAAAGCGGGAATGGTTGGCCTTCGAAAAAATGGAGAGGAGTTTTCTATTGAGACATCAATCTCCAGACAGGAGGGAGATTCGATTATTATGACGGTGATCCTTCGGGATATTACCGAACGCAAGCAACTTGAAGAGACCAATAACGCTTATATCCGTCGCTTGGAAAGTATGCAGCAGATTGCAGACGCCATTAGCTCGTCACTTACACCTGACGAAATGTTGAATAAAGCGATTGAAAATACGCGTGAAATATTTAAATCAGACAGAGCATGGCTTCTTCACCCATGCGATCCTGACGCGGCTTATTGGGGCGTCCCGGTAGAATCAACGTTGTCTGAATACCCTGGAGCATTTGCTTCAAATGAAAAGTTCCCTATGTCAGCTGAAGTGAAGCAAATAATTCATGACGCCTTAAACTCATCATCACCCATTGTTTATTGCCCTATGCCAAGTTTTGATACTCATGTAGATAAGTTCGCAGTGCGCTCTCAAATGATGATGGCAATAAAACCCAAGTTTGGAAAGCCATGGTTATTCGGTCTCCATCAATGTTCACATGAGCGGATATGGTCGGATGAAGAGAAGGAGCTATTCCATAATATTGGAACAAGAATATCAGATATACTGAGTGCTACGCATCTGAACCGCGATTTACAGAAGCTCTCGCAAGCTGTTCAGCAAGCTGGTGAAGCTGTATTGATTACAGATCGAAATGCCATTATCGAATATGTAAACCCGTCATTTAGCAAAATCACAGGTTATTCATCGGAAGATATTATTGGTCAAACCCCATCACTCCTTAAAAGTTCGGCTCAAGACCCTTCATTCTATAAAGAACTTTGGGATACCATCTCTGGTGGTAAAGTCTGGCATGGCACGCTGATTGATAGGCGTAAAGACGGCAGTTTTTATCCGGCATTGATGTCTGTAGCTCCAATCTTTGATGATCGTGAAGAAATCACTCATTTTGTTTCATTACAACAGGATATGACCCAGTATAAAAAATTGGAAGATCAATTCCTTCAGGCTCAGAAGATGGAGGCAATTGGCACCCTTGTCGGCGGCATAGCGCATGACTTTAATAATATGCTGGCTGCTATTCAGGGTAATGTTTACCTCTCCAGACTAAAGTTGAAAGATCAGCCGGAAGTCGTTGAGAAACTGGATAATATCGAACTCCTTGATATGCGTGCTGCAGATATGGTTAAGCAGTTGCTCACATTTGCCCGAAAAGATCGGGTGGAGATGCATGCACTAGCACTCAAACCCTTTATCAAGGAAGCATACAAACTGGCCAAAACTGCTATCCCGGAAAACATCGAACTCGTTTGCGATACATGCCCGGAAGGTTTAATCATTAATGGAGATGCCACACAGCTTCAGCAGGCTCTGATGAACCTGCTCAACAATGCACGTGATGCTGTCTCTGATGTGGAGCATCCCAAAATATCTTGTCGTCTCAGACCATTTGAATCCACTGATGAATTTCATAAAAACCATCCGGAATTGAATGACGTGCGCTTTGCCGAATTGATCATTCGAGACAACGGAAGCGGCATCTCAAGTGACCTCATCAGTAAGATATTTGAACCATTTTTTACCACTAAAGGTATTGGTGAAGGGACAGGACTTGGGCTAGCGATGGTTTATGGCGCTATCCAGTCTCATGGGGGCATGATTGAAGCTAAAAGTGTCGTTGGTGAAGGCACCTCTTTTTATATCTATTTACCATTGAAGGAAGATGCAGAGGATCTGGAAATAGATGAAAGTGTCATCACCCAAGGTCATGGCGAAACAATTCTTCTGGTGGATGATGAAGAAAGCATGCGAAACACAACCGTAGAGGTACTGGAAAGCCTGGGGTATAAGGTTTTAAGTGCCAGGGATGGTGAGGAAGCTCTACAGATATTCATAGCCCATCAGAATATTATCAGTCTGGTAATCACTGATATCGTAATGCCAAAGGTCGGCGGTGTCGATTTGGCTAAATCGATCCGGAAGTTTGCTAATAACACACCAATTATTTTTGCTACCGGCTATGATAAGGGTCAGGCGATTGCTGCTGAGGATCAGGTAGATCTAAGCGTCATTATCAGCAAGCCATTTTCGTTTGAAATACTTAGTCAATTAATTCGAAGAATGCTTACCTCTGATTAATCTACTTGGCGCGCCCGCCACGCGATAGGAATATTTCAAATTTGGACAGCTGCATAGCTGCCCGCAGGGTGAAGGGACACAGATGGCCCGAATCACTATTCGGCACGATTGCATAATGGAATGCGCTTCAGTGCGCCCGCAGGGAGAGAGCCATGGACGGCTCGAATCACCATTCGGCACGATTGCAGAATGGGACGCGCTTCAGTGCGCCCGCAGGGTGACACCTATTATAGTTATAGCACAATGAGCCGATAGATAAGTTCATTGGAGGCTATGATGCAGAAAAAAGCTTATTCGTACATTCGTTTTTCCACACCCGAGCAAATCAAGGGCGACTCCCTTCGTCGCCAGCTTGAAGCCTCCCGCCAATGGGCTGAAGAAAATGATTATGAGCTTGATACTTCTCATCGTGACCTTGGCAAGAGCGCATTCAGTGGTGCTAACCGTACTGAAGGATCGCTGAAAAAGTTTATCGACCTTATTAATCAGGGTCATATTGATGAAGGCTCTGTGCTGATTTTGGAATCACTGGATCGTTTGTCGCGTGAAGAACTAACCAAATCGCTGAATCTATTTATTAGCATCCTTTCTTCCGGCATTAAAATCGTAACTCTGGCTGATCGTCAGGAATATACAGCGGATAGTATCAATAATATCGGGAATCTCGTGATATCACTGGTATCCATGGCACGAGCACATGAAGAAAGCCTTATGAAGTCCAAGCGTGTCCGAGCAAGCTGGGAGGCGAAGGTCGCTAATGCCCATAACAAAAAGCTTTCTCGATTCTGCCCGAACTGGCTCCAGTACAATGAGGAAACAGATGAATTTGATCTTATTGAAGATCGTGCCGAACTGATTCGAGAGATTTTTCGCAAGGTGATCGCAGGCATGGGGCAAGGCCGAATAGCTAAAGAATTGAATGAACGGAAAATTCCATCTTGGGGTAGAGCCAATGGGTGGCATCAAACATATCTCCAGAAGCTATGCCAAAACAGATCCCTGCTTGGTGAGCTTCAACCATACAGCCAAAAGAATGGAGTGCGAACACCACTGGGCGAGCCTATCAAAGACTATTTTCCAGCAGTGCTGCCGGAAGATGTCTTTTATGCCGCTCAAACAGCAAGAAAACAGAGAGCTGTTAAGCGGGGTCGTCGAGGGACGAAGTTTTCAAACTTGCTGCAAGGTATGTGCTATTGTATCCATTGTCATGGAAACATGCGTTATATCAGTAGTAACGATAAACGAGGTCAATATCTTTACCTCACATGCAGCCAGGCACACCGAAAGCTCGGGTGTAAGCACACTAAATATTTTCCTTACCAGAAGATCGAGACACTGGTACTGATGGAAGTTGCTCAGAAGGTGGACTGGTATTCTTTGGTTGCAGGGGTACAAACCAATCTTGCAGAGTTAAAGCGCAAGCAGGCATCGTTAACAGCACAACTGACCGCTTCAGAGAGCCGTGCAAGCCGGTACGCAGGCTTATTTGAAGTTGCTACAGGTGATGCCCTTGATCTCGCTCAGGCTCGTTATCTGGAGATTCTGAATGAACAGGCAGAAGTGAGAAGTGAACTTGCATCTGTAAATGATGATATTTCAGCCCACACCATGCCGGATGCTGATGCAATAAAATCAAAGATGAATCACGCTATAGCTCGGTTAAGGACTGAGACTGATCCGCATGAGTTGTTTGAATTGCGTGCAACGATTAACGCATCACTTCGTGATTCTGTGAAGTTGATCTTTGGCGGTCACCCTGATGGCGAAGTTGCAGTTGGCTTTTCTGTATCGGGTGAGCCTGTGCAGCCGCTTGTTTTTGGTAATCGCAGTCTAGAAATTACAAGTACAGCAGCATCCTTGGAAGAAGCCAAGCGAGTGGTTGATGGCTTGGATAGTCAGGTGGTTACATATCAGCGTGAACTTGAGCGCGCCTTTGATGAAATGGGAGCATTGCTCGGTGCCAAGGTCAATGTGGATGGCACAGTAAGCGTGAATATTCCGCCGGTTGCAGAGCAGTGGTAGTGCCGAAGTTTCCACATATTTCCGCAGCACTGTCATTGCATGAAGCGTGCGCGGAAATAACAGCCCTTGGAGATCGCACCGTAGACACACTACGGTGCGCCTACGGCGCTCCTGTGTGGCAGGGGGTAACGTCCCCCATGCACCTACTAAGGCAAATCAAAACCTTTGCCCAACTACCCGTAATCGTACAGGAGATTCCACAATGAAAAAAGGTTGCGGAATCATTCGCATCAGCGACAAGAAAAGCGGCGGAAAAATCAAGAGCAAGCAGACATTGAAAAGTCGTCTGATGCACAACCTACGAGGCGAATCACTTTCGGAGAGTCCTCGTATGTGGCATCTCAACGAACAAGATTCAAAAGGGATAGATATTATCTTCGGCGGCCAAACCGTGGATGAGGTCATGGAACGAGCCGAACAAATTTATAGTCAACTTGATATAGCTCCAACGGTTGGTAAGTCGGAACAGAGAAACAGCATTCATGCAGTTGAAGTCCTATGTGCTTTCTCTCCAGAAATGCAGAGCGAAATTTCAGTCGATCTATGGGCAAATGATTGTCTGGAGTTCCTGAAGCGTCGGTTTAAGGAAAATAGGATTATTTCAGTTGTTGTTCATTATGATGAGCAAACGCCACACCTACACGCAGTCATCATCCCAATCTTGAAAAGCAAAGAAGGAAAACTTCGCCTTAATGCTGGAGCGTGGTTTGATAACCAAAGAGAAAAGCAGCCTGATGGCTCATATAAAACCACTGAAAACCATATGGAGAAATTCCAAGATAGCTATTTCAAACTGGTCAGCAATAAGCATGGTTTAAAACGTGGGGATAAAGTAAGCAGTCATGCAGATGATGAGGATTATATCCCTCCATCGCATGAGCAAATCCAAGATTTGAAAAAGCGAACTCAAGTTGCTGGGCTTCTGGCCTCAATTACAACGCCGCAAGCCTTGAAAGATGCTGAGAAGGAACTTGCTGGCTTGAAGCGAAGCATGAATCGCAAAGTACGAGCAGCAAGGCGTGCTGGGGAAAAAGCCAAGGCCGATGAACTTGAGGCAACCTTGAGCAGTTTTAAAAGTCAGATCAAAAACCTGAAAGGTCAGGTAAATAATTTACTTGATAGTAATGCAGTGTTTCATGCTGATTTGGATAATGCAAACCAAAAGGTCGAGCAATTAAAGGAAGAAAATGAAGTGCTTCTTTCTGCACAAACAGAGCACATTAATACCATTAGAAGCCTTAATGAAAAGATAGGAGGCAACACAATTTGATCAACATGCTCTCTGAAGTATTCAACAGACATAAGTGATGGCAAAATTTCTTGCATATTAGTTTTTATGGCTGGCCGATAGGCCGAGAACGGCCCAGACCGTGTGAAAACGTAAATCAAAAAACGATCTATTGCAGCGATATTATTTAACTACATTTTATTAGTGTATTTGGCTTTGATTCAAGCAGAAGAAGGCCTTGGTCGGTTTATAAGGCCAGTATTAATCGGTATTCGACTTGAGAATGTAAAAATACCGGGCTAAAAGCCATCCTATACCCGGATGGCTTCGATTAACGCCCCGATTCCCATGATATTCATGACACGTTTCAAATTATAGGCCAGCACATGCAAGCTCATTTCAGTGCTGACACGTTTCATGGTTTTGGTCAGAAAGTGTGTTGCTCCCATCCATGCCTTGATGGT
>Ga0316202_10002758_pt1 | contig 11184 bp, 10 predicted proteins | sample 3monrhotite_MG_FD_204934 | JGI IMG/M metagenome (GOLD analysis project Ga0316202, IMG submission 204934) | Microbial mat bacterial communities from mineral coupon in-situ incubated in ocean water Damariscotta River, Maine, United States -... | ecosystem: Environmental > Aquatic > Marine >...
ATCCATTCGACAAGAGCTTTTTGACGGCGCAGGCGCGCTGCAATCCCGCACCCTCCTGACACATACTGTCAGCAGCCACTCTTGAACCCCCGTCCAAACACATCAAGTATGGGCCGAACATCAAAGGACAGTTTCATGGCCGACGTCCAGACCGACAAACGCGACCCAGAGCAGTTTCTCGCCAACCCGGCGCCAGATGTGAGGACACGTGAAAAGCTGGAGGGCGGCAGGAAATTCGTGCTGAAAACTGAATTTGCCCCCGCAGGCGACCAGCCACGGGCAATCAAGGAACTCTGCGAAGGCATCCTGAACGGCGAGCGCAATCAGGTGCTGCTGGGGGCCACCGGCACCGGCAAGACATTCACCATGGCCAAAATGATCGAGCAAACGCAGCGCCCTGCGATCATCCTTGCTCCGAACAAAACCCTCGCCGCCCAGCTTTACGGCGAATTCAAAGGGTTCTTTCCCGACAATGCTGTCGAATATTTCGTCAGCTACTACGACTATTACCAGCCAGAGGCCTATGTCGCCCGCTCTGACACCTACATCGAGAAAGAGAGCCAGATCAACGAACAGATCGACCGGATGCGCCACTCTGCCACCCGGGCGCTGCTGGAACGCGACGACGTTATCATCGTCGCTTCGGTCTCTTGCATCTACGGCATCGGCTCGGTTGAAACCTATGGGGCGATGACGCAGGACATTCATGTGGGCCGCGACTATGACCAGCGCGGGATCATGGCCGATCTGATCGCCCAGCAATACCGGCGCAACGATCAGGCCTTTCAGCGGGGCACTTTCCGGGTGCGTGGCGACTCACTCGAGATTTGGCCCGCACACCTCGACGACCGCGCATGGAAGCTGTCCTTTTTTGGCGAGGAGTTGGAAAGCATCACCGAATTCGACCCGCTCACCGGCGACAAGACCGACAGCTTTGACAAGATCCGCGTCTATGCCAACTCGCACTACGTCACCCCTAAACCGACGATGCAGCAGGCGATCCTGGGCATCAAAAAGGAATTGCGCATCCGCCTCGACCAACTGGTCGCTGACGGCAAACTGCTCGAAGCGCAGCGGCTGGAACAGCGCGCCAACTTTGATCTCGAAATGCTGGAGGCGACGGGCGTGTGCAACGGCATCGAAAACTACTCTCGCTATCTGACAGGCCGTGCACCGGGCGAGCCGCCCCCCACCCTGTTTGAATTCATCCCCGACAATGCCATCGTTTTCGCCGACGAAAGCCACGTGTCCGTCCCCCAGATCGGCGGCATGTACAAAGGCGACTACCGCCGCAAATTCACGCTGGCTGAACACGGGTTCCGCCTGCCCTCCTGTATGGACAACCGCCCGCTCAAATTCGAGGAATGGGACGCCATGCGCCCACAATCGGTCTTTGTCAGCGCGACCCCCGCTGCATGGGAGTTGGAACAGGCCGGCGGTGTCTTTACCGAGCAGGTCATCCGCCCCACCGGCCTCATAGACCCCGAAATCGAAATCCGCCCTGTCGAGATGCAGGTCGACGACTTGCTGGATGAGGTGCGCAAGGTCGCCCTCGACGGGTATCGCACGCTGGTCACCACACTGACCAAACGCATGGCAGAGGACCTGACGGAATACATGCATGAGCAGGGCATCAGGGTCCGATATATGCACTCCGACATTGATACTATTGAGCGCATCGAAATCCTGCGCGACCTGCGGCTGGGCGCCTTCGACGTGCTGATCGGGATCAACCTTCTGCGCGAAGGCCTCGACATCCCCGAATGCGGGCTGGTGGCGATCCTCGACGCCGACAAAGAGGGCTTCCTGCGGTCCGAAACGTCGCTGGTGCAAACCGTCGGCCGCGCCGCCCGCAACGCCGAGGGCCGCGTCATCATGTACGCCGACCGTATCACTGGCTCAATGGAGCGGGCGATGAAGGAGACCGACCGACGCCGGGCCAAGCAAGCGGCCTATAACCTGAAACACGGGATCACGCCGCAGACGGTCAAGAAGAACGTCGAGGATATTCTGGCAGGGCTCTACAAGGGCGACGTGGATATGAACCGGGTCACGGCGAAGGTCGACAAGCCGATGGCCGGCGCGAACCTCGCAGCCGTGCTCGACGGGCTGCGGACGGACATGCGCAAGGCGGCGGAGAACCTGGAATTCGAAGAAGCCGCGAGGCTTCGGGACGAGGTGAAACGGCTCGAAACGGTCGAACTGGCGATTGCAGACGACCCGTTGGCAAGGCAGCAAGCGGTGGAAAGGGCGGTAGGTGACGCGCAAAAGGCCTCCGGACGGAGTACGGCAGGCAGGCCCGGGCAACGGGGTGGCGTAAAGCGGCGCGGAAAGAGATGAATGGCCATCACGAAGATCTTTATTGGCGGTCCAACACAAGCGGGTAAATCTACTCTTGCCAAACACATCAGTTGGACAACCGGTCTATTGGCAATCGATCTCGACATTGACAGGTGGATCACGTTTGCGCGGAGCAGATTCAACTACAAACACCGGACCCCATTGCAGCGGTGGCGCACGATCCAGATGATGCAAGCAAGACGATCGTCTTTCGTGGCAGAGGGGATATATTTATCCCCACAGGACGCCGGCAGATATCTGCGCGATAATGCCAGCGTGCTCACCCTCTTTATTGGTTACCCAAACGTGAGCGTTGCCGACAAAAAGTATCTGATCCAGCGGAATGGTTACCGAGACAGCCACTATCTCAAGCGGCTGAGCGATGCCGCTCTTGACCAACGATTACAAAATGGAATCCGCATTAGCCGGATGCAGCGAACGGTCTGCCAAAACCTCGGCATCCCCTACTTTGACTTCTCTGACATCACGCAGCAGCTGCAAAATCAGGAGAAGGTGGCATTCTGGGTGCAACGCCGCATGGAACAAGACAAGGGCTAGGCCGCCTACGAACAAGACGGCACCCGCGCGCCGCCGCCCCGCAACCCCCGGCCGCTGGTTGCGTCACTCCGCAGCCTTGCTCGCTGTCTGCATTCCTCTACATTGCCCTCATGCGCACCGCTCTCGCCTTCAGCCTGCTCATCTCGCCCGCCGCTGCGTGGGAGTTTTCGGCCAGCCCGATCTGCACGCTGTCAGACAGCAGTGCCGCAGGCGAAATAATCGTGACCTATGATCCGGCCATCACCGAATACACGATCACCATTACATTGCCGGATGGCACCTGGCCGGATGGCCGGATATTTCGGATGGCTTTCGTCAATGACCGGCCCATCAATATCCAGACCGACCGTTTCACCCTTAGTCCGGACAGGCGCAACCTGTCGGTGACTGATCGTGGTTTCGGCAATGTCCTTGATGGATTAGAGTTCAATACCCGCGCCTATGCGAACCTCGATGACACGACCGTCGGTATCAACCTGACAGGCATCGGTTCCGCCATCACTGCTTTCCGTGATTGTCCCGCCGCGAAACTCAGCTAAAGCGATCCGCGCCAGATGACCGTCCCATCACGCCACGCACCACCGATCAAAGTGCCCTTCTTTGCAGCATGGTCAAATTGAACACGCCAGTCCCGGAACCGATCGTTGGTGACAATGCGCAAGTCATGGTCAGAAGCAAACGCCAGGATCGCTACATCTGCCACCACACCTTTGTCGACAACACAGATATGATTGGCCGGCGTCCCGACCAAAGACGCGAGTTTGGCTTCGTCATAGTAGCGGTCGCCCAATATATAGCCAACGCTCGCATCAAAGAAGATAATCGGCGTATGCCCTTTGGCTTCAAGGTTGCGCAGGATTCGCGAAAGAACATTGACAGAGGGATCGCCCCCCCAATGCATCACGTTGGAGCCATCCACAACAATCGCATTTTGCGGCGGTCTGGAGGACAGGTCCACAGGTGCAGCGCCCTGCACGCGCTGCCAGATCAGCAGGATAAAAATCAGCAGCGACGGCGCCAGCAAGATCAGGATATCTTGATACATGCATCCCGTTATATCCGCCCGCAAAACTCTCGCAATACGGGAACGAAAAAGGCAGATTGCGTTTTCAATCTGCCTCTGAACTCATCCAGTTTGGGCGTCTAAATCAACCCTTGCCCTTCCAAGGCACCAGCCATTTTTCAGCCTGGCGCATCAGCATATCAATGCTGAACCCGATAATGCCGATCAGGATGATACCCATCAGAACGATGTCGGTACTCTGGAATTTCGAGGCCACCATGATCATCATGCCAGCACCCTTTTCAGCCGCCACCAGTTCGGCCGCAACAACTGTACCCCAGCACACGCCCATCGCAACCCGCGCACCGGTAAAGATTTCCGGCAAGGAATTGGGAATGATTACATGGCGCATGATCTGCCATTTGGATGCGCCCAGACTGTAGGCCGCATGGACCTTGGAAATCCGCACCCCAGATACTCCGGACCGCGCCGCAATCGCCATGATCCAAAGGGCGGCAAGGAACAGCAGGATGATCTTGCCAACTTCACCAATCCCAGCCCAGATGATCACCAGCGGGATCAGGGCCAAGGGCGGCACAGGGCGCATGAATTCCACAATCGGGTCAAACCAGCCACGAAACCAGTTGGACAGACCCATCGCATACCCCAGCGGGATACCTACCAACGCACCCAGAACAAAGCCGACGATCACGCGAAACAGTGAATAACCAAGGTGCTCTGCCAGGGTCGAGTTGCGATAGCCAACTGTCGCGATCTCGCTCAGGCGGCTCCATACCGCTTCTGGCGAAGGCAGCCAGATCGGCTCCATCTGCACGCCGGTTGACGGAACGATATTCAACGTCCCTTTTTCAGACATGGCGACGCGCCCAAAGCTGACATCGACAGATTGGCCCGGCGCAATCGCCTGACCATCAACGGCCGTGATAAATGTCTCTTCATCGCGGCCCATCTCGTCATTGCGATCCACGCGCAAAAGCTCGCTGCGGTACACCGGAATAGCGATCGCGTCGTTCTTTGCAATGCCGTCGCCATCAGCGACATCTGGTGCGTCAACCTCTTCGCCTGTGGGGTGCACGACAACCGCAACCGTTGCTGTATCGCTCTCGCCTGCGGGGGTCGTGATCGTGTATTCAAAATTGCTTTCGCCCAAAAAGGGCCCGGGCGCATGTAAAAACCCAGGCAGCAGCTTGGACCCGGTAAACGCGCCCCAAAGCACGAAGATCAGCACAATTGATACCACCGACGCGGCGGTATTTGAGGTCACCGCACTTTCATCGCCAAAGGTCACGGTTTTCAGCGACCCATAGTCATGCTTCGGTGTCAGAAGGCGTTTCACGCCGCTCCAGATCACCATCATCAGCAGGATAAGTGCGATATATCCCAGGACATACGGCGTAGCCCGAAACAGCGTCACAAGAACGGCCCAAAGTTCGGCCCAGAGATCTGCGAAAAGTCCCATTATGCGTCCTCCGTCCGGCCCATGATTTCTTCCTCCATGTCCCAGATCATGCCGAGGATTTCCTCGCGGACTTCGGCAAACTTGGGGTGCTTCTTGACCTCACGCAGGTCCTGCCCGACGCCCATTTCAGCAAATGGCAGTCGGTATTCGGTATGGATACGGCCCGGGCGCGGCGCCATGACGATCAGACGCTCTCCCAGCAACAGGGCTTCTTCGACCGAGTGGGTGATCAGAATGATCGTCTTACCTGTCTCCTTCCACAGTTTCAGAACAAGGCCTTGCATCTTTTCGCGCGTCAGCGCGTCAAGCGCACCAAGCGGTTCGTCCATCAAGATTACATCAGGCTCATTGGCCAGACAGCGCGCCAGCGCCACACGCTGCTGCATACCACCCGACAGCTCGTAGACCGCCTTTTCCTTGAAGTCCTGCAATCCTACCACATCAAGCAAGTGGTCAACGATCTGCGCTTTCTCGGCCTTGGGCATCCCCTTCATGGATGGACCAAAGCCCACATTCTCACGCACGCTCATCCATTCAAACAAGGCGCCCTGCTGAAAGACCATGCCCCGTTCGGCATCGGGCCCCTTGACCATGTGACCGTTGAGGATGATCTGCCCCTCGGTCGGCGCCAGAAACCCCGCGACGATGTTCAAAAGCGTTGTCTTGCCGCAGCCCGAGGGGCCCAGGACCGAAAGCAGTTCACCCGCCTTCAGATCAACCGAGACGTCTTTTAACGCCTGCACCGACGACCCGTTGGGCAAGTCAAACCGCATTGACAACTTGTCTATTTGTAAACCTGACATGACCTATCCCGCTATTTCCCCTGAGAAGTTTTGCCACTGATTTGCAAAACTTGTCACGAGAAAAGACGGCGGACATCTGGCGCGAGGTCGCCCTCGCGCCAGACTGGAAATTTACATCTTGCTGACGTCCATCAGCGGTCCTGTGTTCACAGCACCTTCATAGCTGTCGAGCGATGCCGGGATTGAACCGGATTCGACGAATACATCAGCCACACCCTTCATGAAGGATGGTGCCGCACCACCCAGCCATGCATCAGACAGTTGCGTTGCGACGTCCGGGAACACGAATGTTGCCATGGTTTCGGCAGTCGCTTCCACGTCCATACCCGCGTCATTGGCGATCACGGGCAGCATTTCTTCCACGCCGGACCCGTCGTTCCATGCAGCATTGGCATTCGCTGTGACTTCAAGGAACTTGGCAACCAGGTCAGGGTTCTCGGCCACGAAATTGGATGGCGCTGATGTCACGTCAAAGACCAGAATACCCAGCGCTTCTTTTTCAGCACCTGTCAGCAGCACGTTGCCGTGCTCTTTCATGCGGCGCAGCGCACCGCCCCAACCGCAGGACATATCAACCTGACCTTGCGCCAGCGCGGCAGCACCTTCGGCAGGGGCCATGTCAACAACGTCGAGCGATGCAAGATCAACTCCGAAGTAATCCATTTGCCGCAGGAAGCCATAGTGCGCAGCAGTGCCCAGTGGCACGGCAACTTTCTTGCCAGCCAGTTCACCCGCGCTGTCGGCGTCGATTTCAAGGCCGGACGCAACAACGCAGTTGTCGTTCTCAGCATAGGAAACGGCCACGTCGAGAATCTGAAGATCCTGCCCGGCAGAAGCGGCAACCACGAAAGGCGGTACACCTTGGCTTACCGCAATCTGAACGCCGCCGGATGCCATGGCCGCAGACATTGCAGTGCCGGAATCGAAGCTGACCCAGTTCACCTTGACGCCCATTTCTTCGTCATAAGTGCCGTTTACCTTGGCGAATTGGAAAGGCATCGGCCATTCGAGAAAGTAAGCAACGGTGATTTCTTCGTTGCCATCGGCCAGTGCCTGCGTGGCACCTGCCATCAGTGCGACGCCAGCAGCAGCGCCCATAAGTGCGTTTTTGATCGTCATTCTTGTTCTCCCATGTTGCGGCCCCTCATCCAAGGAGCACACATTTCTGGCGGTTTGCCCGCCTTGATAGTGATAGCTGAGCATGAAAAGGCTTGGTTTCCAAGCCAGAACGTCCTCAGCCGATTGTCTGACGCCAAATTGACGCCTGATTGGCCTCGCTCTTGTCTGAATGCTCTGACAAGCGGCAAGTCGATGCACAGCGAAGGAAATTCATGCGCCTAGGTCAATCACGGAAATTCAGCCAAGCCGCGATGAAGCATTCGACGCATTTCCGTTTCGTTGAAATATTGACCATATTTTTCAGGGCCTTGATGTGAAAGCGCTCCTGTTTTTATGGTTCGGGAAGCGCAATTTGGCTATACGCATGCACGCAATCTGGCCCTATTGAGAATGGCCACCCAGAATGCAAACTGCGGCAATAACAGGCGTGCGTGAATTGGGATTCGCGCCGCCCCTTCCCGCACAATGATGGAGCATCTGACATGGATACGCAGACATTCGCAAACGATCCCGAAAATGTGATCGAGGCTGACCGGGCACATGTCTGGCACCATATGAGCCAGCACAAACCCTATGAGACAATTGATCCGCGGATCATCGTCGAGGGCAAGGGCCTGCGCGTTTGGGACATCACAGGCAAAGAGCATATCGATGCTGTCTCAGGCGGCGTCTGGACAGTGAACGTTGGCTATGGCCGCGCGCGGATCGGCAAGGCGATTTCGGATGCCGTCACCAAGATGTGTTTTTTTGGCGGCACGGCAGGGACCATTCCCGGCGCAGAATTCGCAGAAATGCTGATCGACAAAATGCCCGGCCTTGATCGTGTCTACTATGCAAACTCCGGGTCCGAGGCGAATGAAAAAGCCTTCAAGATGGTTCGCCAGATCAGCCACAAGCACTATGGCGGCAAGAAGCAGAAGATCCTCTATCGTGACCGTGACTACCACGGCTCCACCCTTGCCACGATGTCGGCGGGTGGTCAGGACGAGCGCAATGCGCAATACGGTCCCTTTGCACCCGGCTTTGTGCGTGTGCCCCACTGCCTTGAGTACCGCTCGCAGGATGGATCGTTTGGCGAAGAGTATGGCGCAAAGGCAGCGCAGGCGATCGAGGACGTGATCCTTGCCGAAGGCGCCGACACAATCGGCGCGCTTTGCCTGGAACCCATCACCGCTGGCGGCGGCATTATCTTGCCACCCAAGGGCTATTGGGAACGGGTTCAGGAAATCTGCAAGAAATACGATATCCTGCTGCATATCGACGAAGTGGTTTGCGGCATCGGACGCACCGGCACTTGGTTCGGCTATCAGCAGTTCGGCGTTCAACCTGACATTGTGACCATGGCGAAAGGTGTGGCCTCCGGTTATGCCGCGATTTCCTGCTGTGTCACCACCAACCGGGTCTTTGACATGTTCAAGGATGACACCGATCAAATGAGCTATTTCCGCGATATCTCGACTTTTGGTGGCTGCACCGGCGGGCCCGCTGCAGCGATCGAGAACATGAAGATCATCGAGGAAGAGGACCTGCGCGGCAATTCCGTTACGATGGGCGCACATCTGAAAGATAATTTGCACGGTTTGATGGACAAGCATAAGTGGATCGGCGACGTGCGCGGCATGGGTCTTTTTGCGGGGGCTGAACTGGTCAAGGATCGCGAGACCAAAGAGCCTGTGGACGAAAAGCAAGTCGGCGCCATTGTGGCGGACTGCATGGCGCAGGGTATCATCATTGGCGCGACGAACCGGTCATTGCCGGGCTATAACAACACGCTGCTGTTCGCGCCCGCTTTGGTTGCAACAGCCGATGATCTGGATCAGGTGACAGCCGCAGTTGACGAGGCGATCACCCGCGTGCTGGGTTAAAGTCGGATCGGTGCGGGGACGCTCGACCCCTGCACCGATACATCGTCAGGCGCGTGTAGCGTCCGGGACGTTGCAACGGTGGCCAGACTCAGGATGATGAACACGGCCACAAAGGCAATTTGCAGCAGTTTCATGCGCAACCTTTCTTGAGGATCTGGTCTTGAAACGTGCAGCCAGCGCATTTCCGTCGCTCAAATCCACGTTCCAGTGAAAAATTTGCGCGCTGCGCGCAGGGTGGCGGCTTGCCAATGGCATAAAATAGGTCCAGTCTGGCCGCCCAATTAAGGCCAGTCCATGTCAATTTCCGTTGAAACCTTCTTCCTTGATCCTTCCGCCGAAGGCACGCTTCAGGCCCGCATCCAGCAAATGGTCGCGCAAGGCATTCTGGCCGGGCGCTTCCGCCCCGGAGAGCGGCTGCCCTCATCGCGCAAGATGGCCGCACATCTCGGCGTCAGCCGCATCACCGTGACCCTCGCTTATACTGAATTGGTCGCCGATGATTACCTGACATCGCGCGGACGGTCAGGGTATTTCGTATCCGAGAATGCACCCGAACCCCCCGCCTTTCCCGCCCAGCGTTTCAACACCGGAACCGTGGACTGGACCCGCGCCATCGGGCAACGGTTCACCCCCGGTCTGAGCCTCGACAAGCCGACCGATTGGGCAGATTACCGCTATCCGTTCATCTATGGGCAAACCGACAAGACGTTGTTTGACAGCGCCAATTGGCGGCTTTGCGCATTGCGCGCATTGGGGATGCGGGACTTCAGCGCGTTGACCTCTGACTATTTCGATGGCGACGATCCGCAACTGGTGGATTTCATCGCCCGCCAAACCCTGCCCCGGCGCGGGATTCTGGCCAATTCAGACGAGATATTGGTCACCATGGGCGCGCAGAACGCGCTGTGGCTCTCTGCGCAGGTGCTGTTGAACCGCCGCCGACGTGCGGCGATTGAGGACCCCTGCTATCCCGCCTTGCGCAATATCCTGACCCAATCGCGCTGCCAGTTGAGCGTGGTGCCTGTTGATCACGACGGTTTGCCCCCCGATGCGCTGCCCGACGACACTGACGTGGTTTTCACGACGCCCAGCCACCAGTGTCCCACCGCCGCGACAATGCCGCTCGACCGCCGCATCGCGCTTTTGGACAAGGCCGAGTCTGAGGATTTTATCATTGTTGAAGATGACTATGAGTTCGAGATGTCGTTTCTGAAGTCCCCATCACCGTCGCTCAAATCGCGGGACAAGAACGGGCGCGTCATCTATGTCGGCTCGTTCTCAAAGTCACTCTTTCCGGGGCTGCGGCTGGGTTATCTGGTGGGCCCTGCCCCTTTCATCCGCGAGGCCCGCGCGCTTCGCGCCACTGTGCTGCGCCACCCGCCGGGGCATATTCAACGCACCGTCAGCTACTATCTGTCCTTGGGACATTATGATGCGTTGGTCCGGCGCATGAGCAAAGCCTACCACGAAAGGCGGCAGGTCATGGTAGAGGCACTGAACGCCCAAGGGCTCGAGATTGCAGGCCAAGGCACCTATGGCGGATCATCGGTCTGGGTGCGGGCACCCGATGGCACGGATGCCACCACACTGGCGGAAAGGCTTCGCGCCGACAGCGTGCTGATTGAACCGGGCGCACCCTTCTTTGCGGGTGATGCACCACCCAGCCAATTCCTGCGCCTTGCCTACTCATCCATCCCGTCCTCACGGATATCCGATGGCGTCCGCCTGATCGCCACCGCCATCCGGAATGGATAATTTTCGAGACACAGAGTCTCAAAATAATTGAGACTGGACTTAGGAACCGTGTCCAATTGGACCTAACGCAGATAAGCCACAGAACCTAGTGTCGCCGCAGCGAAAAGAGGGGGATTCCGCGCCCCCGTTTTCTATGGAATTTTAGGGAAGGACCCACCGCCATGAAGATGACCACCGAAGAAGCATTCGTCAAAACGCTCCAGGCTCACGGCATTCGCCACGCATTCGGGATCATCGGCTCGGCTATGATGCCGATTTCAG
>Ga0316202_10002759_pt1 | contig 11178 bp, 13 predicted proteins | sample 3monrhotite_MG_FD_204934 | JGI IMG/M metagenome (GOLD analysis project Ga0316202, IMG submission 204934) | Microbial mat bacterial communities from mineral coupon in-situ incubated in ocean water Damariscotta River, Maine, United States -... | ecosystem: Environmental > Aquatic > Marine >...
TACCGCCCAACGTGGTCTGATTTGGCCGCTTGCTGTGCTTTTCCAGAAAAGGTATTTTTAATCTGGTCCTTCAAGCTTCCAAAAATCGTCCAGGCTTCCTGCGCCTGCATTTGACGCCCCTTACGGGCGTAATATTCATGGTCGATGTTCGCGTTATATAAATCAGTCATGATTAACTCCTTGTTTTCTGGTCAATTAGAGCAGGCATCTTGAAGGTTTCAATTATGTCCACTCATTCAATAATGATAACGTAGTTGCTTGCATTCGTTCCTACAAACGAGTTAAATGAGTACTTCAGTTAAGTTTTCTTTATGTGAAGTCATGGCACCTGAACGGTTACCCCCTCTCAACAGCCTGCGCGCCTTTAACGCGGCGGCCCGGCACATGAGTTTTCAGAATGCGGCGGAAGAGTTGTTTGTGACTCCCGCCGCATTGAGTTACCAAATTCGCCAACTTGAAGATCATTTGGGCGTAAAACTATTTAACCGGCTTAACCGCGCCGTCGAGTTGACAGAGATGGGCAAGCTGATCGCGCCTGGCATTCGTGAAGGCTTTGCCAAGCTCAGCACCACCATGCAACAGCTGCAGCGACGAAAATCGAGCAATGTGCTGGTTATCTCGGCGGGGCCTGCGATCACCGCCAAGTGGTTAGCACCCCGCCTGTATCGATTTATCAGCCAATATCCACATATCGATGCACGCGTTTCCTCGAACGTTAAAAAAGTTGATCTGGAACAGGACGACGTCGATGTGGCTATTCGCTTTGGTTTGGGGGCGTACGATAATTGCCGTTCTGAAAAATTATTCGACGAGTATGTAACACCCATGTGCAGTCCGGCGTTAATGACCGGCGATCATTCCATTTGCAGCCCGGAAGACTTAAAGAATCACACCTTGATTTTCGATGATACCCATTTCGGCTTTTTCGAACTTGCCGACTGGGCCGCATGGTTTAAGGAAGCAGGGTTTCCTGGAGCCGAGGCGGGTTCGCGTAAATTGCAATTTAGTGTCGCCGACCACGCTCTTGATGCTGCCATCGCCGGCGCTGGCGTTGTCCTCGGTCGTAATGCGCTGGCATTCGGTGATCTGGAAGCCGGACGATTGGTTCGGCCGTTCGATTTGAAAATCAAGGCCGATTTTTCCTTTTTTCTGGTTTATCTGGAAAGTCGAGCAGAGGACCCGAATATTCGCGCCTTCAGGGACTGGTTGATAGAAGAAACGAGTGGAACACCCATAGCTGTAACGCCGGGCCCGGCTGTATAAAGGCTGCGCGAGCGTGCTTCTTTTTTCAGGGTGAATGGTCTAGGTTGTTGCCGGTTTCAAATAGATATGTGAAGACTGGGCCCTATGGCACTTTTTGCAGGCAAAAACCTTTTGTGTTACCGCGGTGAAAGAACCGTGTTCGCAGATCTGTCGTTCCGTTGCGAAACGGGCGAGGCCCTGGTGTTACGCGGCCCTAATGGAACCGGGAAATCGACACTCCTGCGTTTAATGGCGGGCCTGTTGAAAGCCCACGAAGGTCGATTGAGCTGGGAGGGGGAAGATATCACTGAAGAGCCGGAGGAACACAATGCGCGCCTTCATTATGTCGGGCATGCGGACGCGGTAAAATCCGTCCTAAATGTAAAAGAGAACATCGCTTTTTGGGCGGAGCTACGTGGTCCATCCGTAAAACTAACAGAGGCGTTAGATGCATTTGGTATCGCGTATCTGGCCGACGTTCCCGGGCGCTTTTTATCGGCCGGTCAAAAACGCCGCGTTAATTTGGCCCGAATTATCGCGTCGCCCGCAAAACTCTGGCTTCTTGATGAACCAACGACAGCCCTTGACGCCAGTGCTGTCGCCGATTTGCAACGCGAAATTGCCCGGCACCGTGCCAACGGCGGGATGGTTATCGCTTCGACGCACGCCGAAATCGGCCTGGCTGATGCAAACGTCTTGAATATGGATGCGTTTCAATTGCGCATAGATGCCGCATGAGAGTATTCCTGAGCGTTGTAAAAAGAGATTTACGTCTTGCCCAACGGCAAGGCATGGACAGCATAATGGTTGTCGCATTCTTCGTTATCGCTGTTGTTCTGTTTCCATTCGGCGTCGGACCAGAAGCCAATATATTGGCGCGAATCAGTTCCGGTGTCATCTGGGTGGCAGCCCTGTTGGCGGCAATGCTGTCACTGGAACGTCTGTTTCAGATTGACTATGAGGACGGCAGCCTGGAATTGATGGCCTTGCAGCCGATTCCACTTGAGGTAGTTGTGATGGCAAAAATCACCGCACACTGGATAACAACGGGTTTGCCATTGTTGGTCGCGACGCCCTTACTGGCGGTTTTCATGAACTTGCCCAACGACGGATTTTGGGTTCTGGTCCTCACCTTGGCCATTGGAACACCAAGCCTGAGCCTGATTGGCGCGATTGGTGCGGCGCTCATTCTTGGGTCTCGTCGTGGCGGTGTTTTGTTGTCGCTGTTGGTTCTGCCGCTTTATATACCGGTGCTTATATTCGGTGTAAGTGCGATCGATGGTGCGATTAGCGGATTAACCGTAAACGCACATTTGTTGATAATGTCTGGCCTCTTAGTCGCAGCCCTTCCCCTGTGCCCCTGGGCCAGTGCCGGCGCGATTAGACAGGCACTGGAAACATAATTATGACACAATTTCGATCAATTTTGCGCTAGATCAGTCACGGCGTGCAAAAAACCTGCTATGTGAAGTAAAATGAACCTAACGACCCCTTACAGAGATCCAGTATAAAGCACGACAATGATATTTCATAAGTACGCAAATCCGACGCGGTTCCTCAAACTTGCAAACGCCGTACAGCCTTGGGCGGGCGGTGCTACGGTTCTGTTTTTTGCGGTGGGTCTCTATTTTGCCCTGTTTTCATCACCCAGTGATTATCAACAGGGTGAGACCGTACGGATCATGTACGTGCATGTTCCAGCCGCCTGGATGGCAATGTTTTGTTATACGGCCATGGCTGTCGCGGCAGCGGTGGGTTTAATCTGGAAACATCCAGTCGCTGACCTGGCGGCGCGTTCGACAGCTCCTATTGGTGCCTGCTTCACCTTTTTAGCACTCTTTACCGGTGCCTTGTGGGGTAAACCCATGTGGGGAACCTGGTGGGTGTGGGATGCACGCCTGACGTCTGTGCTTATTCTTTTCTTTTTGTACTTGGGATATATGGCACTGGCCAACGCATTCGATGATCCGGCGCGCGGTAGCAAAGCATCTTCTATCCTGGCGCTGGTTGGCGTTGTTAATGTGCCGATTATCAAGTTTTCTGTCGATTGGTGGAACACACTGCACCAGCCCGCGAGCGTCCTTAAAATGGACGGCCCGGCCATTCATTCCAGTATGCTGGTGCCGCTCATCCTGATGGCCCTGGCCTTTAAAGCCTATTACATTTGGGTCTTGCTGATACGCATTCGTGGCGAAATTAATGGTGGGAAAATTCGCGCCCTCCGATTGCGTCAGGTTCATGGTGGGCCGCCACCCGTTCGCGATGGTGAACCGCAGGGGGCCAATTGATATGGAAGCTCTGAATACTTATCTCCATATGGGCGGTCACGGCGGATTTATCTGGGCGTCCTACGGTGCCGTATTGGTTGTTTTACTGGGACTATGGGCGATCAGCCGCCGTTTTGTCCAATCTTCACAATCCGAATTGCAGGGCCTCAATGTCGACCGCCCACACCACAAAGCGAAGGCCGCCGATGAAACGTAAACACAAACGACTGACATTTGTTGGCGTCGCTCTGCTACTGCTTGCAGCAGCTGCCGCTCTGGTGTTGACGGCGTTCGAGGAAAGTATTGTCTTTTTCTATAGTCCTACGGACCTGGTCACCAAAAACCCGGAACCGGATCGCCGTTTGCGATTAGGTGGCTTGGTTGTAGACGATAGCATCGAAAAACAAGGTGGCGGGTTGGTTCAGTTTCGGGTCACCGATACAGCTGAAACAGTCAACGTAAGCTTTACCGGTCTATTGCCCGACTTGTTCCGCGAAGGTCAGGGCGTTGTCGCTGAAGGTCGGTTTGTAAACGGTGTATTTATGGCTGACGAAGTTCTCGCCAAACATGATGAAAATTACATGCCGCCGGAAGTGGCAGAAGCTTTAAAAAAATCGGGACAATGGAAGCACAATGAAGAGGTTGAATATCAATGACCGCTGAACTGGGGCATTTCGCACTTATCCTCGCAATGTTTATTGCAATGGTGCAGGCCACACTGCCGCTCATCGGCGCGCAAAGGAATATGCCCGTCTGGGTCGAACTCGCCAACCCCGCATCCTACATCCAACTGGCTTTGACAACATTTGCCTTTGCCTGCCTGTTACACGTCTATCTGATTTCTGACTTTACCGTGGTAAATGTTGTCCAAAACTCACACACGGACAAACCTCTTATCTATAAAATCGCCGGTACCTGGGGAAATCATGAAGGCTCGCTGCTCCTGTGGGTGTTTATTTTGGCCTTGTTTGGTGCCGCCGTCGCCTTGTTTGGACGCAATTTACCCCCTGCTTTCAAAGCCCGGGTACTCTCCGTTCAAGCCATGATCGCCATCGGCTTCTATTTGTTCATGTTGCTGACTTCTAATCCTTTCGAGCGTATTAGCCCTGCGCCGCTCAATGGAACCGACCTGAACCCGCTATTGCAGGACCCGGGGCTGGCGATCCATCCGCCTTTGCTTTATCTGGGTTATGTCGGGTTTTCGGTCGCCTTTTCCTTTGCCATCGCTGCGCTTATTGAAGGCCGGGTTGATGCGGCCTGGGCGCGCTGGGTTCGACCCTGGACGCTGGCTGCCTGGGTTTTTTTAACCGGCGGCATCGTCCTTGGTTCCTGGTGGGCGTATTACGAACTCGGTTGGGGCGGCTGGTGGTTTTGGGATCCGGTCGAAAATGCCTCTTTTATGCCCTGGCTTGCAGGCACGGCCCTGTTACATTCGGCTGTTGTCGTGGAAAAACGCGATACCTTGAAGGGCTGGACCGTGCTGCTTGCCATCGTTGCCTTTTCAATGAGTTTACTGGGTACATTCATTGTTCGCTCTGGTGTTTTAACTTCGGTACATGCCTTCGCCACCGACCCGACGCGCGGTGTCTTCATTTTGCTGTTGCTGGCGATCGTCATCGGCGGCTCGCTCGCCTTGTTTGCCTGGCGCGGGCCACAGCTAAAAGGTTCCGGGCTGTTTCAACCCATTTCGCGTGAAGGCGCTTTGTTGTTTAATAATCTGGTGATGGCAACAGGCCTGGCTGCGGTTCTGCTGGGCACCCTGTATCCACTATTCATTGATGTCGTTGGTGGCGCTAAAATTTCGGTCGGCGCACCGTTTTTTAACGCCGTCTTTTTACCCCTGATGGTTCCCATGATCATTGCCATGGCCCTAGGCCCCTTCCTTAACTGGAAACGGGGCGACGTGATGCCTGCGCTTGCCCGGCTGCGTTTCGTGGCTATCTTAGCGCTGGCCGCGGGGGCCGCCGCTTGGTCAATCGAGACAGACGGGCCGTTTATGGGAGTTATCGGTATAGCACTGGCGGTTTGGTTGGGCGGTGGTGTTATCGCTGAAGTTTGCGAACGCATTCACCTGTTCAAGGCACCCATCGCCGAATCCTTCAGACGTCTGAACCGGATGCCACGCGCCACTTGGGGCATGTCGTTCGCCCACTTCGGTATGGCGTTGGCGATTGCCGGAATGTCAGGGGCTGGCGGCTGGAAGGTTGAAAGCATCCAGACCATGAAGCCTGGCGAAACCATCACGGTGAGCGGATACGACTATCGATTTGATGGTGCGACATCTTCAAAAGGCCCCAACTACAGTGTCATAGCCGGATCATTTACGGTTTTCAAAGACGGCCAGGAATTTACCGTTCTTAAGCCCGAAAAACGGTTTTACCCGGTCACTCAAATGCCAACCACAGAAGCCGCCATACACACCACACTGATGGGTGATCTTTATGCTGTTATTGGTGATGAAGAAGGCACTGATGGCAGTTTCGTGACGCGGATTTATTACAATCCGTTGGTTGTCTGGATGTGGATTGGTACGGTCGTTATGATGTTTGGCGGTGCTCTCAGTATTTCCGATCGGCGTCACCGGGTCGGTGTTCCACAGCGCAGCAAGACACCGGTAATCGCAAAACCGACTGCATCCGTATGACCAAAACACGTTTCTTTTTTATCGCACCCCTTTTGGTGTTTCTGGTTATGGTCGGCTATTTCGCCATCGGCTTGACCAAAGATCCAAGTGTTTTACCAAATATGCTCGAAGGCAAACCGGTTCCTGAGTTTTCCCTTGCACCGTTACAAGGGCGCGACGATATCGGGTTTAAAAATACAGACCTCATGGGCGACGTCACCTTGGTAAACGTCTTTGGCTCATGGTGCGTCGCCTGCCTCATCGAACACCCCTTTTTGATGGCCATCAAGGCCCAGGACCTGATCCCCATTCATGGCATCGATTGGCGCGAGGAAGATAGGACTGCCGGCCCGCTCTGGTTAAAAAAACATGGCGATCCCTATACTCGCGCTGGCGACGATCCGGTGAGCAAAGCCGCCATCGCTTTTGGCGTAACCGGCGCACCAGAGACTTTTCTTGTGGATCAGAAAGGTATAATACGATTTAAGCACGTTGGCCCTATAACGGAACCGATATGGCGCGATACCCTACAGCCGCTTATCGAAGCCCTTCGTAAAGAAGGGGCTTCCTGATATGCGGTTATTTTTCGTTTTTCTTCTCGCAACTCTAATTTGGTCGCCATCGGGACATGCCGTAAACCCGAGTGAGGTATTGAAGGACCCTGCTTTGGAGGAGCGGGCTCGTGAAATCAGTAAAGGATTGCGTTGTCTCGTTTGCCAAAACCAATCTATCGATGACTCGGATGCCACGCTTGCCAAAGACTTACGGGTTCTGGTACGTGACCGCTTAAGCGCTGGCGACACGGATGAAGAGGTCGTTGGCTACGTCGTATCGAGATATGGCGACTTCGTGCTGCTCAAACCGCCCTTCAATGCGGCCACACTGATACTGTGGATCGGACCCTTTCTTGCAGTTCTCATCGGCTTGATTGCAATTGTTTTTTTCTTTCGCAGAAACAGCCGTCAACATGCAGTGGGTACAGTCGCTGAACCGTTGAGCGAGGCCGAACGAAAACGTCTTGAGGCCCTGCTGTTGGAGAACGATAAATGACTTTGCTCTGGATACTGATTGCAATCATCTTCGGGCTGACGTTGGCAATATTGGCGGTCCCCCTCTTCCGTCAACACAATGATACAACTGTAGCTCGCGAAAACTACGACGTTGCGATCTATAAAGATCAACTGAAAGAAGCGGAACGCGAATTTGAACTTGGGCTGTTAGGCACTGAGCAAGCGGAAGCTGTCAAAATTGAACTGCACCGTAAATTACTGGCATCTGCGGCGCCTACGGCTCATGATGAGCCGGATCGTGCGACGCGCACAACACCCCATCTGGTGACGGCGATTGGCATCCTGATTTTCCTGGCTGCCGGTTCCGTGGGCGCTTACCTGCATTTAGGATCCCCGGCCCTAGACAATCTGGCCTATGCCGACCGCGATATCGCGAGCGAACAACAACAGACCGCAGGCGAACAGCAAGCCATTGATGAGATGTCGAGTTTGGTTGATCGCCTGGAAAAAAGAATGGAGCAAGACCCGGACAATCTCGAGGGTTGGTTAATGCTCGGACGCTCAGCTTCAGCTCTGGGACAATATCCGCGGGCCCTGATAGCCTATGAACAGGCCGTGCAGCGTGCACCTGAAAACGCGCAAATATTGGTCGACTACGCCGAAACAGTTATCTTTATAAATGAAGGCCGGGTTTCGATCGAAGCAATGCGAGCTCTCGAAAAAGCACGTAAGAATAATGCTGCGCATCCGAAAGCCCGCTATTACATAGCCTTGCGCCAAGCGCAATCTGGGTATCTGAAAAATGCGGTCCAGGAGTGGGTTGATTTACTCGCTATTTCCCTACCTGATGCATCCTGGGTACCGACGGTACGGGCACAAATTAACGCAGTCGCCAACGAAGCCGAAATCGATTTGAAAACCATGCAGCCAACTGAAGAAGCCATACGCATTGGCGCAAGTATTCGAGAGTCGGCACGGGCCCAAACAACCCAACCGGGACCCACGCGCGAAGATGTTGAAGCGGCGGGTGAAATGAGCCCGGAGGACCGTCAACAAATGATCCGATCCATGGTGCAGCGACTTGCTGATCGTTTGCAAGACAATCCCAATGATCGCGAAGGCTGGCTACGGCTCGCCAATGCTTACACGGTTTTAGGTGAAACCGATAAAGCCGATGAAGCGCGGGCGCAGGCTGAGAAGTTACAGAACTGACGGTTTTGCGGATGATTTACGCCCTTGCGTGAAGCCAATATTTTTCTATTGTGGAACGATATGCACTGTTCTGCGGACGCCATCTGGCCCCCAACGTCTCTCACGCAGTTGCCCCGGCTGTGTTGATCTTCCTTGGTCCAACGGCCTGGACAGCGCCTGCTACGACGCAAAAGCAACGGTATAACCAAGTACGATAAGGCTTATTCTATGACCAATTTCAAGACTCTGGACGACATCCGTGTATCAGGGAAAAAGGTGCTGGTGAGATGTGATTTAAACGTCCCAATGAAAGGCGGACATATATCCGATTCCACCAGGATTAATCGTTCGCTGGCGACGCTGGAAGAGCTTTCTCAAAAAGGTGCGCACGTCATCGTCATGTCGCATTTTGGACGCCCGAAGGGCAGCCGCGTTTCTGATATGTCTTTACGTCCAATTGCCCTGGCGTTGGCAGAGGCCTTGAAAAAAGAGGTCGCCTTTGCAGAAGACTGCATTGGTTTAGCGGCATCTGAAGTTATAGATACCATGAACGATGGCGATGTTGTCGTTCTGGAAAATTTGCGCTTTCACTCCGAGGAAGAAGCAAACAGTGCCGAATTTGCAGGCAAGCTGGCTCTTCTGGGAGACCTGTTTATTAACGACGCGTTCTCATGCGCGCACCGCGCCCACGCCTCCACAGACGCCATTGCGCGCATCCTGCCTTCAGCCGCTGGTCGCCTGATGCAGGCAGAATTGGATGCCTTGACCAACGCCCTTGAAAACCCGACCCACCCCGTTGCCGCGTTGGTTGGTGGTGCCAAAATTTCGACTAAAATGGATGTTCTTGGTAATTTGGTCGCAAAAACCGATATGGTCATCATCGGAGGTGCCATGGCTAATACCTTTTTGTTTGCGCAAGGCATCGATGTCGGGAACTCACTCTGCGAAGAAGAAATGGCTGATCAGGCCCGAGACATTATGGCCCGAGCTGCTGAAGCTGGATGCGAACTTGTTCTGCCTTTGGACGCCGCCGTCGCCGAAAATTTTTCTGAAGGAGCCAATCACAAAGAAGTAACCCTGGACGCGATTCCACCAAACTGGATGATATTAGATGTTGGCCCGGCATCAGTCAGTGATTTGATAGAGCGACTGGCTCACTGCAAGACTTTGGTCTGGAATGGCCCCCTTGGTGCGTTTGAAGTTTCACCCTTTGATTATGGGACGAACGCCGTCGCGCGGGAAGCGGCACGCCTGACCCAGGCTGGTAAGTTGCTTTCGGTCGCTGGCGGCGGTGATACAGTATCAGCACTTGCAAATGCTGGGGTTACCGAAGCATTTTCTTATGTCTCGACGGCCGGCGGTGCCTTCCTGGAATGGCTTGAAGGCAAAGAACTGCCAGGAGTTGCCGTACTCAAGCGGGGGTAAAAAGTAGCGTTCTCATGCACACTGGATTTGTCCCATTTAATGCACTCGGCGTACTCTGTGCGATTGGATACGCCGGTTATGCAACCACGCCATCTCATATTCCCTGGGGTGGTTATGTGGCGACAGTGTTGTTTTTTATTGCCGCGATAACACCCATTACGCTGGAGTACAGGCGACTAAATGTCGGGTTTAGGGATATTGAGAGCAGTTATCTGGATAACCGCCGACGCGAACATAGCCCTCCCAAACAGGAGGTTATTGGCCCCGACGGGTCGGCGGCGCAATTTCGGGACAAGCGAAGCCGATCAAAGCCGCTTCTCTATCTGATTTCCGCTCTGGCCCTCATATTGCTCCTTTCCGATGTGACCTACCGGCAAATGACACGCCCCGTTCAAATAGAAAGCTCGGACCACATCACGAATTTTTAGAGGCCGTTCAATGAAATTTGGAGTGGCTGCACGCATCTGTTCGTGCCCAGAGCCCTATACATGGAGGCACGCAGAGTTAGTCAGATCGCGTTACAGCAAAACCGGAGCGAATAGGTTCATTCGCGAACGTGGCTTTGCGGTAAAATCAATGAGTTAGGGCATTTCAGGCGATTCAAAAATCGCCGGAAATACTCTAGACACGATCGAAACGTCTTCGTCGGATTGGGGATCTTCATCAACATCTTCGGCAGGAAACCAAAGAGATATGACCGTGCCTGTACCAAGCTCGCTTTCGATATCCAGTCTGCCCCCATGTTCTTCCATAAATGATTTACAAAGCGATAATCCAAGGCCAGTGCCTTCGTGGCTTCTGGTCATAATATCGTCGACCTGACCAAATGGCTCCAGCACGCGTGGGATATCACCTTCTGCAATTCCAATTCCCGTATCAGATATCTTGATAACCACGCTGAGGTCCTCGTTTTGGCTGCCATCGATCCAGATATCGCCTCCTTCCGGTGTAAATTTTACAGCGTTTGAAAACAAGTTAATGACAATTTGCTTCACACGAAGCTCGTCAGCAATAATTGACGGAAAGTCGTCCGGAATATTGATATCCAAACTCAGGTTGCGAGCATGGATTGGCTCATTCAGCAACGACTTACAAACTTTAGCCACTTCTGCAATATGGACCTCTGTTTTTTCGAGCGTAAGTTCCCCGGCTTCAATCTTTGAAACATCCAGAATGTCTCCAATGACTTTCAGAAGATGTGTACTGGATGATAGAATATCGTTGGAATATTCCAGATATTTATCGACGCCAACCGGGCCAAACATTTGATCCTTCATAATTCTGGAAAAACCGATAATTGCGTTGAGCGGCGTCCTTAATTCATGGCTCATATTCGCGAGGAATTGGCTTTTTGATCGGCTGGCGAACTCTGCCATTTCCTTTGCCGCCTTGAGTTCCCTTGTACGCCCCTCGACGAGTT
>Ga0316202_10002761_pt1 | contig 11177 bp, 15 predicted proteins | sample 3monrhotite_MG_FD_204934 | JGI IMG/M metagenome (GOLD analysis project Ga0316202, IMG submission 204934) | Microbial mat bacterial communities from mineral coupon in-situ incubated in ocean water Damariscotta River, Maine, United States -... | ecosystem: Environmental > Aquatic > Marine >...
ATTAGACCGCGCTACCCCGCAGAACGAAAAAGGCAATCAGGCGTTTAGACGTTTGACCACGAGAGGAAATCTCTCAGAGTTCTGCAGTTAGGGGTTTGCGCCTTTTTGTTTTCTTTCTGGTCGATTTTGATCTTAAATTGGCATGCTAGATTGGTGTTCTTGTATGTAGTATAGGAATTGTGGAATGTGTCTTTTTTCTCCAAAAAGATATTCTAGATAATACCAAAATTCCCAATAATTCTAGGTATTCGACAAACCCTACAGTGTAAACATGCAATAGCCACCCATCACTTGCTTGATCAATTGATGCAATTGCTGCACTCATTGCAGGAAAATCTGTAACAACTCCTAGAATTCCAATGAAATATGCGTTAACCCAGTCAATTGGTGTCCAATCTTTTGTTATTTTTAAAATTTGAACTTGTACTAAATCTGAAGAAAAATTTTCATTATTTTGTAATTTTGCATCAGAATAAATTGAATTTCCTTGTTCTATTGCAACAATTGTTGTTCCTAATAATGCCAAAAGAAATACTGATTCTCCAAAAACTAGGATTCCTCGTTTTCCTTTTTGGAATTTGTGTATCTGTCGCTCGAGCATGGATCCAAAAAAACCCAATTTTTGTTTTTTTGCAAATATGATTAAAGATATGGAAATTATGGAAATAATTCCAAATGATCCAAACCAATCATCTGAAACATATTCTACGAAAAGTAGTCTTGCTGGTAAAAGCAATCCTGCCATTATTCCAAAAACAATTAGAGATTCAAAAATTCCTCGCAATTCAAAAATTCCTTGAAATATTCTTTCATAAGAAAAATATCTTGGATTCACTTTTAACTAAAATTATTATTTCCTTCTAGTGCTAACAATTTTAAATAAAAAAAATTATGGTGAGAACCCTTTACCGCTGACACTGCTGTCCCATGCATCTACCATTGGATTTTGTCTTTTTTCAAGTTCTTCCAAATATCCGTTTGTTTCTCCTGCTGGGATGTAGAATGTTGCAGAAACAATATCTCCAACACTTGCATCACAGTTTGAAACAACAACAGATCTTCCAAGACTTGACTCACCTACACAACCATAATCTGTTACGGCGATAACTGAGACTTCTTCAGAGACTGATGCTGGAAGGATGTTCCAGGGAGCTATCGTGAAAACTAGTATCACTGAAGTAGCAACAGCCACAATTACTAAGAATTTTAGTTGTGGTGTTTTCTTGTTTTTTGTTTGTTGCATTTCCGTTCAATATCATTTACACTTTATGATATTTAATCTAGGGCTAACATTTTAACTAGTGCCAAAAATTATGATCTCCAAATTTTTTTACAATTTTGGCATTGTAACAACTGAGTACTATCTTCGTTATTTTTTAATTCTGATAATCCGTATTTCTTTGAACCACATGTGGGGCATCCGTCATCAATCATTACCTAAACATCCTTCATTCTTTTTGAGTAATCATAATTGAAAATATTTTGTGGTGAAATTTCTAGTGCTACTTCTGTTTTTGAATTAGTGTTCAAATATTTTGATAATGTTGATTCTTTATTACCTAAATATTTCTTCATTAAAATTTTAAGAATTTCTTGTCCTTTACTTTCTATAATTTTTACGTGTCCTGTACCTCTAGTACCTTTGTATGGTGGTTTATCGGTCGCTATTTCAAAACCACATTTTGGATTATTTTGAAGATATGATACAATTTTTGCTGTTCGTTTTGTTGCACAATAAATTTTACCTCCTATTTGTTCATACCATAACGATATGATGCTAGGTGTTCCATCTGGTTTTACAAACGCGATTCTTATTGGAATTTTTGTATCTGAAATATTTTGATCCATCTGAACATTACCTATCTGTTGCATATTAGATCCTCGACTGATTTATGATGATTTTGGCATAACAGTAGTCACAAGACCATTCATGAAATTCTTTTTCACAAGTATTGCATTTTTGAATTCCAAATTCTTTCATGTATACTATACACTTTCTTTGTATATGAAGAGCCTACTTGATTCACTCTAGTGCCAATAAGGAAAAAATCACCAGTAGTTAAAATACAAATTTTCTAAAAGATCTTTATGAAAAAAATATTCTTTTTATTTTTAATAATTCTTATTTCATTAAATCCTGCATATGGACACAAATTAATCAGCCACGATGATACTCATAGGGATTTTGAATCTGCACTCAAAATCCCTGACCATAAAGTTTCTTGGGCAATTTATGAGAATTTGGGAAAAAATGAAGCAAAGTTTTACACTTTTGAGGCCAATAAAGGGGACTCATTTTATGCCAGCATTGTAATTCCTAAAATTGAAGGTTTGGAAGAGTATTCTCCAACTCTTGTTTTGGTAGGTGATGATAATTTTGAAAAACAAAAAATTTATTATGAAAAAAATTTCCCAGGAGAAGAATTCTATGAGCCCTTTGGTCAGATAACTTATTGGGAACGACAGGAATTCAAAACAGAAATTCCAACAGATGGAACATATTTCCTTGTTATACTGGATGAAAAAAACCAACGTGGAAAATACAGTCTAGCTATTGGAACTATTGAAGATTTTTCATTTATTGACTTTTTTACTATTTTACCTAAAGCCTGGATAGATACAAAATTATTTGTAGATGATTATGACTCGATTATAATGTCTATTTTGATTTTGATGGGATTTGTTTCTATTTCGATATTAGTAGTATTTAGAAAAAAATTAATCCATTTTAAATAAATTATATTCTACAATTACATCCTTTTTGTTTTAGAATTTGGATTTGTTTTTTTGGTGTATCTAGATATACGTCCTGTTTTGATTTACCTGTTGCAATTTTCACATCTAATGGGCTTTGGTGATTATACCCTCTACTTTCCATTTCATTCACTTGTTGATCATGTCTGAGGTATAATGCATTTAATTTTCCAATCCATCTGATGGTTTCGGGATGTTTTGAATACCCTTTCTTATTTTGAGTGATAACCACCCACATAGCATGCAGTTCACGATGCTCCCCTAGTAGGTGGTTTCTACATAATTTATCAACAGGAATGTCCCAAATTCTCATTTGGCTTTCCTAGATCTTGGTTTTGTTCTAAGCACTGCTTTACAGCACATACATCTAGCATCCGTAGATATTACAAAAATTCCGCAAAATGTGCATCTTTTTTGTCCTATTTCATATCTGATTCTGTTAGGAGCTGGTGCTGCCTTGTGTCTTTCACAAATATTGTTACACGTTCTACCCATTGATTTCACCTCCTATTTTTTCTCTGATCTCTTTTGTTCTATCTCTAATGGTTACTGCGCTGATCCCTGAAGCCGCTGAAATTTTCAACTGAGTGATTTTTTCATTATTCATCAATGATGCAAGATTAATTGCAGAAGCCGCCATCGCCATTGGATTTTTACTAGCTGAAACATTATTTTTTTCAGAAATACTTAATATTTTAAAAGCCAATCTTTCCGTCTTTTCAGACAATCCAACTTCTTTTGCAACTCGTGTAACAAATTCTCTTGGATTATATGCTTCAGGATATAATTGGAATTCTTTAATTAAGAATCTGTATATCCTTTGCAAATTCTTTTTCTTAATATTTCCAGCATTTGCTACATCTTGCAATGTTCTAGGTGTGTCTGTTAATCTACATGTCATGTACACTGCTGCACAAAGCATTGATGCTGTAGATCTTCCCGCAAGAATTTTCTTTGCAGCAATTTTTCTAAATAAATATGCTGTTTCTTCTACAACTGATTCTGGTAATGCTAATTTTGAGCTAATTCCATCTAGCAATGTGAATGCCTTTTGAAATGATTTAACCGTGATTGATGAGCGACTGTTTCTATCCCACATTCTGAGGCGATAAAACATTCTACGATTTTCATTTGATAATCTTTTACCTGAAGAATCTTTATCTTGAGATTCCATTATTGTGGATAGGCCTCTATCTGCCATCTTCAGTGATGTTTTCATTCCGACTCTTGAATTATTTTGATATTTCTCTCCACCAAATCCTGAAAACTCTGCAACTGTGTCGATAACTTCCTCTGATGATACTGAACCACAATTGCTACATGCAATTTCACCTGTGTTTGTATCTGTGATGATGTTGTCTTTTTTGCAACTTTTTTGATGAACTAATTCAGTTAACATGTTTCATTTTTGGTTTTAAATTATTTAAGGCGCCTATCTTTCTTAATCTAGTGCTAAAATGACCTTAAATTTAATGTCATTAGTATATTTTTAGCACTAGAGGTTTTTTAAATTTGTATGAATAATATGATTTTAAAATTACACACTTCTAATTATTTTTGGGATTTCTTCAAGACTGATATTTGAAATTATTTTTGCATCGAATTTTGGTGATTTTTCTACATCCATTGCATAACCTCCTACTAAGACTGGAATGTTTGATTCTTCCTTAATTTTTTTAACTAATCTTTGACCAGCTGCGATGTTGTCCGATAATGTTATTGAAAGAAACACAATATCGGGTTTATTATTTTCAACAAAACTAATTATGGATTCTGTTGGAATAGATGTCCCCATATTGTAAACCTTGAAGCCTTTAATTGATAGATACGTTTCTAAAACATCACATCCCAAATGGTGTTCTTCTCCAACTGGAACACAAATTAGGATTTTTTTCTTATTTGCTGAACCTGTCACACTATCCATAATTATTTTAACTAATGTTTGTGCAATGTTACTTGCAACATGTTCTGTTGCAATACTTATTTTGTTATTTGCCCAATCTTCCCCTATATCGTACATTACTTGTTTCAAAATTTTATCAAAAAAATCTGCTGCATTGAAAATTTTTGTATAGTCTTGGTATATTTTTACACATTCTTCGATATTCCCTTCTGTTAATTTCTTGTAAAGTTGCTGCTTTGATTTCTTTGTAGATTCTTCTCTTTTTTTAATATCTTTTGGATTGAAAGATGCTAAAACTGAAAGGACTTTGGGGTTGTCTCTGTATTCAATTGGAATGTCGTCTTTTACAACCTCAGATGCTTTACCTAGATATTTCACAATTTCTTGTTTTGATGTTTTTTTCTTTGAATCCCACACACTTTTGACTAGGTACAGGTATTGATCAGATTTTACCTTCTTGGCTCTAATGTATACCACGACTAATTTTTGATAATATCCTATTTAACTGGTGCTAATATACCAATATAGTGCTAATATATTGATATTTGTTGACTGAGTTTTTAGGTTTAATGCTAAATTACCACTATTACTATTAATTATCACTAGTTTAAATAATTCAGAATAAAAAACTTACCATGGAGCAGATTTTGTCCAGTAAAACAATTTCGCAATCTTCGCCTTTTTCAATAATGGTTACAGGTGCTACTGGGTTTATTGGCTCACGATTGGTATCTTTATTGTCGTCGAGTGGTTATACTATAACTGGTCTGAGTAGGCGAAAATTAACTAATACACAGAATGTAAAATACGTTCAAGCTGATGTTTTTGATAATGATGAATTAGAACAATCTATGCAGGGAATTGAAATTGTTTACTACTTACTTCATTCTATGGAGGGCAGTAAAAATGAATGGCAAGAATTTGCAAATCGTGAAAAAATTCAAGCTCAAAACTTTCTTAAATCTGCAACAAAAGCTGGTGTAAAGAGAATTATCTATTTAGGGGGATTAGTAAATGACAGTTTAGAATTATCTCCACACATGAAAAGTCGTAAAGATGTGGGTGATATACTTCGTTCTGGCACAATTCCTGTAACTGAATTTCGTGCATCGTTAATTATTGGTGCTCAGGGTGGCTCTTATGCTATGCTTCGTTATCTTGTAGAGCGATTACCTGTAATGGTCTGCCCCTCTTGGGTTAAATCACTGGCTCAACCCATCGCAGTTGATGATGTAATTTTCTATTTGGCAGAATGTCTTTCAAAACCTGAAACTATGGGTGATATTTTTGAAATTGGTGGTCCTGATAAAATAACATATGAGGAATTAATGCGTATTTATTCTGCATATTTGAATAGAAATCTCTTTGTTCTACAAATTCCTTTTTTGACTACTCGACTCTCATCTTATTGGGTTGATCTTATCACTCCCGTCAAAGCTTCACTTGCTAGGCCTCTGATTGATAGTCTTGTACATGATACTGTTGTTACTGACGATAAAATCACAAAAATTATTCCTATTAGTCTGAAATCAGTACGTGAATCTATAGATATCGCTACTAAAGAAATGAATTCTTCTGTTCCTGTATCTAAAGTAAAAGAGGAAAAAACGGGTTTTAAAATAAATCAAAAACTAATTCAGATATCTTTATTGGCTATGGCTGTTATTGGTACTTCATATTATTTGCTGGATGATAGGCCTGATGTTTATCAACCTCTATGGCTAATTGGCTCATTTTTTTGGTATACTGTAATTTTTGCCTCTTTAATTTTCATTCGGAATAAAACTCGCTTGGGGTATTTTATGGCTGGAATTCTTTCTTGGGTGACATTGGTATTTTGGTTGTTTGATAATTTTTATGTCATTTTTCAAACTTCATTGATAGCAGCAGAACCTAGTGAATTGATGACAATCAGAAATTTCATTGGAATATTCTTTGTTTCTTTAACTGTTGTGTCTTCGCATAATTTATTCCATAAAGTAATAGATTACCAACATAAGGGAAAACCTATTTGATTATTTTATCTTTTTCTAAAATGGTGAATAAATTTCCAGGGTTTGGATTTGAGTATAATAGAAAATATGTTTGGCTTGCAAGATATGTGTTGTTAAATCGATAAATAATTGGATTTATCTCTGATAGGATTTCTCCTATGTTGATCTTCTCTTCATTATACTGTTTTAGTAAATCAAAAAATTTACCCTTTTCTACTTGGTTAAAACTGCTGGAAAAGAATCCAAAAATATGTAAAATTACATTACTATGGGTCTTTATTGTTGGGGTTGATTCTAATGCAATTTTAAGATGTTTTTCATATTCTTCCAACATTTCTGAGAATTTAATTTTTTTATGACTTCCAACGATATTCCCTAAATTTTTTAATTCATTCTGATTATGAGCCATAATCATGTGTTTATTCATCGCTTGAAATGATATTAGATCTTTGATTTTGTTTGATTTTTTCACCTCTGCAAATCTCTCAAAAACATAATCTTGGATGTCTTTTTCAGTTAATTTTTGTACAGTTTCATTGATATTTTCTTGTTTTTCATTCACTTTTCAAGTTCTTTCTAATTTGCATATAAGCCGGAATCTGATTTTTTCACTTTACCACTATGTTTTATGATGATTTTTTAAATTACCACTAGAATAACATATTATCACTAGGTTAAATATAATGAATAAAAAAAAATTACATGAAAACAACAATAACAGCAATTTCGACAATTGTTCTACTTTTAGTAGTAACCTCAACTATGTCATCTGCTTATGCAGAGGTCCCCGGTTGGGTAAAAAACAATGCCGGATGGTGGGCTGATGGAACTATCACCGAATCTGAATTTATTTCAGCTGTGGAATTTTTGATAACTGATGGAATCATTGTAGTCCCTCCAACAACAATTTCATCTGAAACATCTAATGGTGTTCCAGATTGGGTAAAAAACAATGCCGGATGGTGGGCTGATGGAACCATTACAGATGGTGAATTTGTAAATGGAATTCAGCACTTGATAAAATCTGGTTTGATTTCAGTTTCTGTTGATTCTGAACCAGTTCAAGTTGCATCCCCTCAATCAAACACTAATGATTCTGGATTAGCAGCACTTGAAGCAGAGTTAGAAAAATGCTCTGAAATTGTCACAGCATACAAACGAATTGATTGTGAAAAACCAATCGATAAAGAAATCATGCTTTACAAATACAAAGCAGATGCTGAACACTTTGTTCTAGGACCAATAACATATCATTGGTTTGGAGTAGGCTCTGAAGGAAATGAATTTGAAATCACTTCTTCAGGACAAGCAATAATGTCAGTCCGTATGCTTGCAGAGAATACTAGCTCAGAAATTACTGCAATAAATTGTACCAGTCCTTCAATTTGTGCATATGATGTCTGGGATGGCTCAAAAGCATTCAAGTATTCTGGAATGGACTTTACCAGTGGTACAATTGTATTGAACCCTGGTGATTCACGAGAATTTAACATTCTCTTTGGACCAAACATTGGATATGGTGGAACTGAGTTTGAGTATGACTCTTCAAAAAGTTATACCTTCAGAATCGATGAAACCTTTGGAAGTGCAAACATTCCTTTGGAATTGGAGTAACTCTCCTTTTTCATCCTTTTTTCTAAATTTTAGGCATGATATTTGCGCTATTACTTTCTAAATAACATCCAGATTCTGCTTCCTACAAAAATCCCCACTGCCAAAACAATCAAAATTGGAACTAAGAATTCACCTTCATCCATGAGATTTTGTATGTTTTAGTAATATTTAGAAATTATTTACTATGTGACGATTTCATCTAAACGGTCTTCTTCTTGTGCTCGTTTAATTTCCATGGCAATTCTTCTACCAACTCCAAATGTTTGACCGTATTGATATTTTGTATATGGGCTAGTTGTTGCAACAATTGGATTTCCTGGAACTCTCAATGATACATCATATACGATTAATTCTAAATCTTTTGTAATTACACTTTGTAATGAAAATGGACCAATAATCCCTGGAGCATATTCTTTCTTTACTGCTGCTACAAATTTGTCTCCCATTTTGAGTACTTTTTCAAGTAATGATTCTCGAATACTTGCAGGTGTATGTCCTACTTCAATATTTTGTAAATCAATATCCATATCTAATTGCTCTTTTGCTGGAAGTGCATTGTAATCGTGAATGTTTGTTTGTAGTCTTCTCTCAATTCCAATAAAATCAACTTGATTTGAAATTGGAGTGTGGAAGAAATTAAAGTTCATATATGTTCCTATTGCCAATTCTTCGATACTTGCTTTTTCAAGATCTTTTCTAGCAATTACCCCTTGCTTTATTTTTTCTTCAGATTTTGTTACATAATCTTTGTATGATGAAACGTTAAAGAATGCTCTTTCTAGTGGTCGCTTTTTCTCTTGAACTTTGACAATACATGGTTTGTTAATTCGTTTAGGATCTTTGAATAATTTTGGATATTTTATTCTGGCTTTTTCTAAAAGATAGTATTGTCCTTTTTTGGCAGTTCTTTCTTCTGCTTGGAATAATTTTCTATTTCCAAATATTGGAACTTTAAATGAATTCTCTATTGTTTTGTATCCCAAGTATACTGTAAGTGATCTGTGGGGAACGATGATTGTACTTGAATCTCGTAATTCTTTTTGATATTTGGCAGATGCCATATCTTTGAATTTATCTAAAACTGTAATCTCATCTGCAATACGTCCAAATCTTTGATAAGGTCCCTCTCGTCCTTTTTGACAAAAGACTCTGGTTTGAAAATCCTCATCTTTGGCACCATCCATTATTTCCAGTGCTGAGTGACTGCCAAGTACGCCTATTTTGACATCAGAATATTCGTTGACTATTTTCTTTATCTCGGAACTTTTTATCACATTATGCCTAGATATTGGGATCTAATATAGCTAATTTTTGATTATTCAGATCGGTTTGATTAAATACATTTTTTTCAATTAGTATTTGATTCGAATCATGCTGTATAATTTTGAGTTGCAATTGCTTGGAGCGATACTTCTCCCTGTGATGCTTGTAGCAGGTATAGTCATGTGGTATAAGCGAAAAAAATCTGATCAAAAATTATCTGATGCTGAATATAGAAGCGATATCTAATTTTTCATGAGACGAACTTTACTTTCCATACTGATAACTAACTCATGAATGAGAAAATCTAGTTTCTGATACATGTCCCATTTTGCCATTGTTGTTTCCATTAATTCTTTGACACTATCTGTAGTGTGACCTGTCCTGGAGGGGATGTCATTCAATTCAATTTCTATTTTGTTGATTATTTCTGCTATGTTTCGTAACATGTGTGGGGAATCTTCTTGATGAGAAAAAAGATTTCTAATTTTGATTATTTTATTTGCATTTACTGCATCTGTATTATCTAGTATTCCTTTCTCAAACAAAATATCGATAATTTGGTGTGGTTTTATCCCTCTTGCCTGATTAGTTTTTAGTAGATATTCCATTGTGTTATCTAAGACAGTTCCAAAATAATTTACTTGAATGAATATTTCTAATTTCTTATCTGTAGTTTTTTGTAATTCCCCCATGTATCCCAAAAAATACTCTTGAGATTTTTCATGAAAAATAGATTCATCAAATGGTGTCCTGACTCTCTTTTCTTTCATACCTGAAATCTAAATTGTACAGGTATAATCGTATTGTTCATATGCAATTATAACAATTTCACATTTGATACATTATTGTGATTATGTCAATTGGAATTCGATTATGTTCACAGCTGGCGATGATGCGTTTCCTATTTGCAATTATAAATCTAAACTCTCAGTTTTCAATGCAAATGCCCCGCACTTTGGACACCTATGTTTTTTCAAATAATCTGCATGAGTATCAGTACGTTTTTTAGAATATGTGCATCTATTTCCACAGTCTACGCATACAGCTGGTAAATCTCCCTTCATTGATTAGTTGTAAAATACTAGTCAAATAAATCCATAATCGTAAAAATAACGAAAAATATGCCTTGTGGTCATTTGATCCTACATTTTACGGCTTGTTGGATTGAAAAATAACAATCTTTTTCCATGGATGAACTAAGGTGATTTGTGGAAAAAGAACCAAGCGAGTATGAATGTGAACATTATGCTGATCATTGTTGGAAACTAGAGTACAATACAGGAGAGAAAGATAATCCTGTTGGTGTTTTTTTCATATGTCAAAAATGCTCAGAAGGGGAACTTTTTGGTACAGAAAATCAGATAAGTAAAATCCAAATGACTAGAACTGCTTCTGCAAAAATTGACTATATCAAATCAAAAATTGCAATACATGAGGCTGAAATTACCACTCTTCAAGAAATGATACAAAAACTAGAAGAAGAGTAAATGCTCATGATGATCACATCGTTTTTTAGTGAATTGTATGCCTAGAAAAACACGGAGGAATTGGAATGTTAAGTGATAATGCAAAAACTAGTACAAAATATTCGACTTGTAATGACGTCGCATGGATCACTGCACATTGTATGATTAATTATTGAATCTTAT
>Ga0316202_10002763_pt1 | contig 11171 bp, 6 predicted proteins | sample 3monrhotite_MG_FD_204934 | JGI IMG/M metagenome (GOLD analysis project Ga0316202, IMG submission 204934) | Microbial mat bacterial communities from mineral coupon in-situ incubated in ocean water Damariscotta River, Maine, United States -... | ecosystem: Environmental > Aquatic > Marine >...
ATGCGGCGGCTCAAGGTGGTCTGTTTCAAATCTTTTTCCTGTTTGAGTCGTGTTTGAAGCGCGTTGCTGATTCGGTTGACTTCGGCGCGTAGCAGTTCGCTGTTACGGCCAGAAGCCTCCATGCGATAATGGATGATGGCCTCATCGTTGGGCAGGGTGAGGCTGGCGGTGGTTGTCAGTGTGATGCGGGTGCCTTGCAGGTGGCTACTATCCTCTGCCCATGCCGAGGGTGTGAAAAGTAGCAGCAGTAAAATGAGATATGTCATGGTTGAACCTCCTATGACTTTTGGCTTCCGAATAAAGTCGCCAATGTGAGGCTGATGTTGAGCCTATCGACTTCAGCCAATGAACCGATGTGTCTCAATATCAGTTGATGATCTAAAGTGAATAACTTCATTCGAATGATTGAAGGCGATGTCAAACCTGCGGCATCTAAATCACTGATTTCAATATCCAAAGGCCAAGGTGAGTTTCCGCTGCTGGTCACCATCGCTAACACAGAGTGAGCGATTTGTGCGTTAAAATGATAGGAGTCTGAGAGCACCAATGCAGGTCGGCGCTTTGTGCTTTGCTGATCTGTAAATGGAAAGGGTACGACCACAATATCATATTTTTTATAACTCACGGTAAGCTTCTTCATCAGCGGCGGAGTTCCACTCGCTCAAGGTTCCCTCAATACTCTGGGTAAAAGCAAGGTCAACCGTTGTGGCTTTGCGAAGATGCACAACATTATCTTCGATATCAAAGGCAATGGCATCACCCACTTGCAGATGCAGTAATTTCCGTACAGTGACAGGAATCGTGGTTTGATATTTTTGTGTTAATTTGCTCGTTGAGGTCACCATCATTGCCTCCTGAATTGTTGAACATTGACAGTCATGGTTGAACCTCCTGATACACCGCTTCTAATCCATCGATCATGGCGCTCACCGAATAGTGCTGGGCACGCGCCCATGCTTGGGTATGAATGGCATCGGGCCATGGTGTGAGTAGCGCTTCGGCAACCTGTTCAGGATGGGTTGCATCCACCACTTTGCCCACCGAATCATCCACCAACTCACGCAAGCCGCACACATCTGATACCACGCAAGGCAAACCTGCGGCAAAGGCTTCCACCACCGCGCGCCCCATTCCTTCATTGTGCGAGAGCAGGGAAAAGCAGCGGGCGGAAGCGAGGTAGGGGAGTGGATCCGCCCAACCTGCGAAGGTGACGTTATTCTCCAAATGGTGCCTTTGAACCAACATTTCCAACGCTTTTCGATCTTCACCATCGCCGACGAGTGCCAGCTTGGCATCACTCTTTTTCTGGCACACCACCACCCAAGCGGCAATTAACCGTTCCACTCCTTTGATCGGCACCAACCGACCGACACAGACGGCATCCCAAACTTTTTCCGCATCCAAGCGGGCAACGCCGTGATGAATCTGCTCAATATCCACGCCACTGGGAATGATACACCACTGCTCTGCACGACCAATACGAAGCGCGAGATGATCATCGCGCTCGGCTTGGGTGAGGGCAATCAAGGCATCGCTTTTCTTCGCCAGGTAACGCTCAATGGTGATGAAAACAGAGGTTTTCAGTGATCCAAAATAGCCGTGAAAAATATGCCCGTGTGGCGTGTGAACGATGGGTGTGGATGTCTGCATGGCGGCAAGGCGACCCAATGCCCCCGCTTTGGAGGTGTGGGTGTGGATGATATCAAACCCCTGTTTGAGCAGATGATGGATCTCTCGATAGGCGCGCCAATCATGCCAGCCCATGCTGCGCAGGATGGAAGGGAGTGTGATGAGTCTGCCGCCCAATGCCTTGAATAGCTGCATATCGGCATCCACTTTGGCGGCCTCTGCGGCCGACATGTCCGATTCAACAGAAGGGCCACAAGCGAGTGTGACGGTATGCCCTGCGCGCTGCTGTTCGGTGGCTGAGATCAGCGTGTTCACAGCAGAACCACCGCGATCCATACGGGTGATGAGGTGAAGAATACGCATCAGGCTAGGCTATTCACGGCTTGCAGCAGTGCGTCATCATGTTTCTGCCAAGTGAAATGGCAGTGTGTGGCGTGGGAGAGTTCCTGCCGTTGAGTGAGATCAGGCATCTGATTGAGATAGCGCAACAGACTTTGTGCCAGCGCATCGGGGGTGGGGTTTTCGGCGATGTGATTCATGGGCGACCAACCCACTACATCGGGATTGGCACCCACAGGTGTGGCAATCACAGGCAGACCATGTGCATTGGCCTCCAGTGTCACCAAGCCAAAACCCTCCAGCGAACGGGTGGGCAACATAAAGACATCGGCGGCAAGAAGCTGCTGACTCACCTTTTTTTCGACGAGAAAACCTTGAAAGGTGATGACATCCTGCATGCCCAGTGTGGCAGATAACCCCTGCAACGGTTTCAGAAGCTCGCCTGTTCCGATGATCGTCCAGCGCACATCGGGGCGATCCACATGCACAATGGCAGCCGCTTGAATGAGAAGATCCACGCCTGTTCGTGGCACAAGGTTTCGCAGGGTGACGACATGTGGCAAAGCCGCTTCACTGCCCCACAAGCTTTGACGCAAAGCGTTACGCTTTTCCCAGCTTACATCGAGTACTTCAATACCACCTGCGGCGATGGTGACCATCTCTTGCGGGATATGGAAAAAGGTGTGCAGTCGATCTTGCATAAACTGGCTGAGTACAAGGGCTGCGTTGGCACTGCGATACACGCTGCCTTCAAGCTGGCGCATGGCTGCGGTAATGAGGCGGTGCTTCAGGTTCCAGTCGAGTCCGTGGCGGGTGGCATACTCTTCAAAGGCGAAGGAGTGGCAGATCTGCACACGAGGTAAACGACAACCCGCCTGTAGCAATCCCCACATCGTGAACGGTTGCTCAGCGACCACTGCATCAAAGCCTTGATGCGATTGCCACCAGATACGCGCTTCACGCTTGAGTTGCAGCAGCCCGCGCAGCCCTTTATCACCTGAAAAAGGGAGGCGATGTTCATGCACGCCGTTGTGGAGTTTGATATGGCGTGGGGCATCGGGTGTGGGTTGACGGCTTAATACCGTGATCTCCAAGCCTGCCTCGATGAGGGCGCGAATGTGATGATCCAGCATCCGTTCGGCACCGCCGATCACCAACTCTGCTGAAACATCCGCCACCACCAAAATATGCTGCTGTTTCAAAACTGCCACCCCCGTTGTGCCATCCAGCGATTCATCAGCAGCAATCCCCATAAAATATCGGAACGATCACGACCTTGTTGATGCTGCTGCCACTGCTGTTGTACAAATTCAGGACGAATCAAACCACCCAGTGGCTTGCCTGCCAACATGGTTTCGACTTCAGAAGAGAGATCGCCGCGCAACCAGTGTTTGATGGGTGCCATAAAGCCTTGTTTGGGGCGGTAGACCAGCTCGCGTGGCAGGTAATCGCAGGTGATCGCTTTAAGCAAAATCTTCAACTCCTCTTGCCACGGCATGCCGCGTACTTTGTAGCTGGTGGGCAGTGTCGTCATTAAAGAGAGGAGGTTGGTATCCAGAAATGGAGCACGCAGCTCCAAGCCATGTGCCATGCTCATGCGATCACCGACAGCGAGGAGATCATCATTCAAGTAAGTCTGGACATCATACGCCATCGCACCATTGACCATGCCATAACGGTTCAACATACCCGCAAGTCCTCCATACATGGCACTGCTGGATGACCATACGGTTTGAGACGCTTGGTAAGGCTGGGTGAACATGGTTGACCATGCGCTATCTGGCGTGGGTACGGTTCGCATCCATGCGCTATAAGCTTCATCGGGTGAGCGTGCCAAACCCTCTAAGAAACGGCGCAAGCGACCACGCAGATTGCGGCTGGAGTGGCTATCACCCGTGCGTTGCAGTAGAGACAAAAGAAGCTGACGTGCGGGTAGTTTTTGTAAGCGCGGATGCCATGCCATGCCAAGATAGCGCGGGTAACCCCCCAACAGTTCATCACCTCCGACACCCGAGAGTGCCACATCGACATAGGGCTTGGCGGCCTGACTGATCAGATAGGTGGGCAGTGCAGCGGCGTTGCTGACAGGCTGATCAAAGGCCGCTGCAAGATCATCCAAGCATTGATGTGCATCGGCGTTAACTTCCAGTGTTTGGTGTTCACTGCCGATATGATCCGCGACCTGTTGGGCAAAACGACTCTCATCATAATCAGCACCACCGCCGGCAAAACGCACGCAAAAAGTGTGCAGGGGCTGATGGCTATGTTGTGCCAACACGGCGGCAATCAGGGATGAATCAACACCACCCGATAAGAAAACACCCAATGGCTTATCGGAGAGCATGCGTTGGGTGAAGGCGTGCTCCAGCATCTTTTTCACTTCGTTATGAATTTCTGAAGGTGCGATATCGAGCGGCTGATCGGGTTCAGGCAAAAAGAAGTAGCGGCGAATCTGAATCGGCTCACCTGCGCGCAGCATGGCGTAGCAACCTGAGGGAAGTTGCGCTACTTCATGGTACATGGTGCGTGGAGCCTCCACCCGCATGTTGAGCAGAATATCGTGCACAGCGTGAAGGTTGGGCGTGAGTGACCAATCGCCTTTTTCAAAAGCGGAGAGCAGTGAGGCCAAGCCAATGCGCCCCGCTTGCTCGCAGACAAACAGTGGCTTTTCACCAAAAGCATCGCGCCCTATGAGGGCGATTTTTTGACGCGTGTCCCACAGTACGATGGCAAACATCCCCTGCAACATGCCAAACATCGCCACACCAAAGCGGCGATAGAGGTGGGGGAGAATTTCAGTGTCACTGTCGGAGTGAAAGGTGATGCCATCTTTTTCCAGCTGTTGGCGTAACGCGGGGTAGTTGTAGATGCAGCCATTGAACACCACCACAACATCATCACACACCATCGGTTGTTGCCCGCGTGCATCGGCACCAATGATCGCAAGGCGATGGTGAATGGCTGAAAAGTGAGCATCTTGATAGTGCCCCATACCATCGGGGCCGCGCTTGGCCACAGCTTGCGCCATACGTTGACACTCATCCTCTGATGTTTGATTTCCTAAAATAGCTACAAAACCGCACATGCGCTTGTTCTCCTGAAATCCTTGAACGCTGTAACAAAGCTCGCCGACACTCCACCTTTGGCGGAAGCTAGCAAGGGAAAAACATGATAAGGATAGCCCTTTCTAAAACTGGCAAACGGTTTGCTTTATGCTGTTGGGTGGTGTGCATCGCACCCACGCGAAGGGACGCAGAGAGGTGAAGGTGTGAGCATCCAAACATTGAAAAAACCGATGTTGTATGAAGAGATTCTGACGGTGTTGCAGGCATCGTTGAATTGTGAAAAAGATCGTGTTTTGGAATCACTGGCTGCACATATTTGTGATGAAGCGGTGGATATGCCTCTGAATGTTTTGTTGCAAACCATTTTTCATCATGGGGTGAGTGTGGCGGATCTTTTGTCGGTGCTTCTGAATTGCGAGAGCGTTCGCATGCAAAGGCTGTTTGCAGGTCATTCGGTGCAGCCTGTGTCGGTGCAGTACAACAATTTGAAGGATGTGATCGACCATTTCAATACCATTCAAGATGCCGTACTGAAAGAGGGAAAAGGTTATCTTTTGCAAAGCGAACCGAAGGTGAGCAGCAGTGCTGGAAGCGAAGGTTTGCATCTGGATCGGTTGGAAGTGGATGAGGTGGATGAAGCGGTTCGGCATCAAATTCTGGAAGAGAGCCTGAAACAGTGGCGAAGCCGAAAACAGATCAAAGTGTATAACTTCTTTCAAGGCGTACCTGTCTATGCCACTGCCGATATTTTAACGGTGGAGGAGGATCGGCTGGAGGTGTTGCCATCGGCGGATTTAATCAAGGTGTTTGCCAGCCATCCGCAAGGAAACAGTGCGTATGCCATCTGTGCCGACGATCAGGATCAGGTGCGTGTTACCGTGGCATCGGTGAGCGGGCATCGAGTGCAGTTGAAGCTGGAGGAGGTGGCGCAGTCGCTGCTGAACTGCCGTAAAAACTTGGGTGTACGCATGCACCTTGATGTGGATGTAGAGCTTTATGTGCGCAATAAAAAAATCAGTGATGTGTTGTTGCGGGATATCTCCTTTGCAGGCTTGGGCTTAACGCTGATCAACATGCGTGATGAGCCTTGCCGAACAGGTGAGGTGGTGGAGTGTCGTTTTACCTTGAGTGGCAAGCGCATTGTGGCGCATGGTTGGGTTCGCTGGGTGGTGGTCAGTGGTGAAGAGGTGCGTTTGGGCATGGAGCTTCGCCCACACTTGGGGGTTCAGCAGGCGTTGCAGAAAGAGGTGTTTCAGATTCAACGTAAAATTATTGTGCAGCTCAATGATCTGCCTGTGCCTGAACCATTGCGTGCGGTGAAAATCGCGCAGTAGTTCTGTTTTTAAGGGTCGTATGAAGGTTAAGCTTGCGGCGATAAACCCATTGGAATGGCGGTGAGCAAGCAGTGAAACACTCTTTAACGTGCCTTTATATTGACCTTGAAATAGATCCCGAAAGCCATCGGGTACTTAAAATGGGCGCTTGGAGAGATGCGCAACAGGTGAGTTTTTATCGCTGCGGCTCTTTTGATCTGGCGGCCGCGTGTGCGGAGCTTCTCGCCATGTTGGAGGGCTATGAGCTGATTGTGGGGCACAACATCCTGGCTCATGACTGGCCTTTTCTCGTGGCGCAAGATGCAGGCTTTCAGAGCTTCTCCCACAAACTGGTGGATACCTTGATACTCAATCCACTCGCCTTTCCTGCCAACCCTTACCATCATCTGGTGAAAGGTTACAAGTTACAAAAAGAGTCGGTGAATGATCCTGTGGAGGATTGCAAACAGACGCAGCGGTTGTTTGCGGATCAGTGTCACGCCTTTGTCAGGAACCCACCCTTGAGCGGGATTTATGCTCGTTTTTTGCACAGCACCTCGCCCGCTTTTAGCCATTTTTTCAGAAGTATTTTGGGAAAATTGCCCTCGAATGAGGAGGTGCGAAGCTACCTGAATCAAAATAGTTTCAGTTCGGATCGACTCTGTCGCACATCATCAAAGGAGATGTTGAAAACCCTGAGTGATCAATCACCTGAAATGCAGCGTGCCTTTGCTTATGCACTGGCTTGGCTCTCCATTGCAGGAAGCAACTCGGTATTGCCCACATGGGTTCGTCATCAGCATCCACACCTTGTGGGTGTTTTAGATCAGCTGCGCAATCACGACTGTGGGCAACCCACATGTCGATTTTGTCAGAACCATCATCATCTTGAAACCAACTTGAAACGCTACTTTGATTATGACCATTTTCGCACCTTCAGCAGCGATCAAGCAGGCGATGCGCCGTTGCAGCGGCGCATTGTGAGTGCGCTGGTTCAGGGGCAATCCACCCTCGCGATTCTTCCCACAGGTGGTGGAAAGTCGCTCTGCTATCAACTGCCTGCGATGATGTTGGCGCACAATCGTGCGCAGTTGACGATCATCATCTCACCGCTTCAAGCATTGATGAATGATCAGGTGGCGCAGTTGCGGCATCAGCGGGGTTATATGCAGGTGGCAGCGCTTAACAGTGGCTTGAATATGTTGGAGCGACACAGTGTGCTGGAGGGGATTCGCATGGGCGATATTCACCTGCTCTACATCGCTCCTGAACAGCTGCGGAACAGCTCTTTTGTGCAGGTGATTGCGCTGCGAGAGATGGGTATGTGGATTATCGATGAAGCCCACTGCCTCTCCAAATGGGGGCATGATTTTCGCCCTGACTATCTATACATCGGGCGCTTTATTCGTGAATTTAGTGAGAAGAATGGGATGGCAAAACCTGTGGTGCATGCCTTTACCGCCACAGCGCGCTTAGATGTGATTGAGGAGATTCGCCACCACTTTCATCAGCAGTTGGGATTGCAGATGCAGCTGCTTTCAGGTGGTCATCAGCGGGAGAATTTGAGTTACCGCGTGTTGCGCTGCCCACCACATGAGAAGCGGGAGCGGGTTTTGGCACTGTTGCAGGCGTATGCGGAGGAGTTGCGTGATGGGGTGGCGATTATCTTTTGTGCGCGCAGGCGGCAGACAGTGGATATGGCAACTTTTCTTGAGAACAACGGTTTGCGTGCTGCCTATTTTCATGCGGGGCGCACGCCGCAAGAGAAGCGAGAGGTTCAGCAGCAGTTTATGGCAGGTGAGTTTCAGGTGATGGCGGCGACCTGCGCTTTTGGTATGGGGGTGGATAAAGCCAATGTGCGTCTGGTGATTCATGCGCAGATGCCCGATTCATTGGAAAATTATCTGCAAGAGGCGGGGCGAGCTGGGCGTGATGGTCAACCTGCCAGCTGTGTGTTGCTTTTTGATACGGGTGATGCAGATAAGCAGTTTCAGAGTCGCAAAAGCAGCCAGATTGAGTTTCGTGATTTTGTAGCTCTCTTTGCAGCGATTCGCAAACAGGCGCACCGCTCCCAAGAGGAGCGTATCACCGAAGATGTGATTCGTGTCAGCAGCGGCGATATTTTGCGCGCGAGCCATCACGATGATGAGGAGAGTGTCGGCTTTGATAGCCGCGATCACAGCGCGGATACCAAGGTGCGCAGCGCCATTGCATGGATGGAAGAGGCGGGGTTGCTGGAGCGGCACGAAAATAAAATAGGTGTGGTGTCTGGAACCTTTCAAATTCAGACCATGGCGTTGATTCGCCAGCGGTTGCAAGAGCAGAAGATCAGCGAACGGAAGATTGGCACATGGTTGAAGGTGACTCAGGCGATCATGCAGTTTGGCGATCAGGAGAGCATCCATGTGGATCTTCTGGCGGAGCAGACAGGGATGGAGCCGCAAGCCATCTTTATCGCCATGCGTGGTTTACAAGATGCGGGTGTGATGGATCATGACATGGCACTGCAAGCGTGGCTTATTGCGCACAGTACGGGTGATAGTCGCAAGGCGCTCGGGCATTGGATTGAGGTGGAGAAGCAGCTTTTTGAACTGATGCGCGAGGCTGCGGAAGGGGAGAGTGAACGAAACTTTCAGATGAGTGTGAGCTATGTCTGCCACCGCCTGCGTGAAGCGACGGGTGATGCCAACCTGCTGCCGCTGCATGTGATGCAGCTCTTGAGCTTGTGGGCAAAGTTGGATCATCTGTTAAAGGTGATGCCGATGGGTGGGGAGCAGAAGCGGATTCATTGGTTGAAAGATTTTGACAGTATGAGTATGACGCTGGAGCAGCGGCAGAAAATCAGTGAGACCACCTTGAGCTATCTTTTTGGACTGATTCCTCAGGGGGATAAGGGGCGGCTGCGCGTTCCCTTCCAACTGGGCGCATTGCAGAGTGAGCTGGAAAGCAACTGGGTGACGGCATCATTGCCCGTGGAGAACGAGCGTCGGGCGGCTTTTTCGCAACATGGATTGCTCTCATTGCAACAGTATGAGGTGGTGGAGGTGGAGAGTGGTGCGGCAATTTTCCACCCGATGATGACACTGCATGTGCCCAAAGGCACCCGCAAGCCAAGCAAGGGCGCATTCAAGCCACTGGCCGATCACTACGATGCACAAATACGACAAATTCATCTGATGAGTCAGTGGGCAAAGATGATGGCAACCGATCAGATCGACAAAGCAAGGGCGTTGCTGAATGATTATTTTGCACTCTCGGAGCGCGCGCTGGAGAAACGCTACTTTTCTAAAAGTGCGACCATTCACGCCGATCAACTGTTGATTCCTGCCACGCCTGCGCGGGTGAGTGAACTGCTGGATGGCTTATCAACGGTGCAACGCGAGATTATCACCGCCAACCCGCAGGAAAATCTTCTGCTTTTGGCGGGGCCAGGTTCGGGTAAGACGCGCGTGCTGGTGCATAAGGTGGCTTATCTGGTGGGTATTCACCGTATTCCAGCTGAAAGCGTGTTGATTTTGGCGTTTAACCGCGCCACAGCGCAGGAGCTGCGGCACCGTTTGAAGGATGAGAAGATGTTGGGTGTGCGGGCGTATGGCTTGCACATTCACACGTATCATCATCTGGCGATGCAGCTCACTGGTGAGTTGGTGCCTGAGGAGCAGGAGACAGTGGAGGGGTGGTTGCAGCAAATTTTGCGCAAAGCCACGGCGATGTTGATGCAAGATGAGATGCGTGTTGAAGGCGAAGGTGATCAAGGGTTGCGTCAAAAGTTGTTGTCAGGCTTTCGTTATATCTTTGTCGATGAGTATCAGGATATCAATCAGGATCAATATGAGCTTCTATCGGCACTGGCTGGACGCACCTTGTTGGAGCGTGAAGAGGAGCAGTTGGCCATCTTTGCGGTGGGTGATGATGATCAGAATATTTATGGATGGAATGGCGCATCCAACGCGTACATTCATCAGTTTGAAGAAGAGTATCAGGCGAAAATCATGTTCATGGTGGAGAACTATCGCTCATGCGAAGCGGTAGTGGCGGCCGCCAACAGTATGATTGCGCGCCACCCAAAGCGTATGAAAGAGCCGTATCCGATTCGCTCGATGGGCGGCGAAGGGCAAGTTCTTTTGTATGAAGGTGAGCCGTTGGCATTGGCACAAAAGAGTGTGACGATTTGTCAGATTTTGATCCAACAGCAGGACGTATTGCCGCAAGATATCGCTATTTTGTATCGTGGACATGGGGACTATAGCGAGGTGGCACGGCTACTTCGCATGGCCGACCTCCCTGTTCGGGTGATAGGTCAAAAGAGAGGGTTGATTTGGTCGCGTCAACGCAGTGCCTATGCGATGTTGCAGTGCCTTGATGGCAATCAGGCGATGAGTGCGCAGCAGATTCAGCAGATATGGCAAACATTGGATGCAACGATGCAGTGTGAGGAGCCGTTTCAACAGTTGTGGCGCGAACTTGATGCGATGGCGGAAGGGCAGGAGAGCGTGATGCGCTCGGCCGCAGAGTGGCGGATGTTGCTCTACGATGGGATGCGCGACATGAGCCAACAATCGGGGCATGGCATTCATCTGGGTACGATGCACAGCGCCAAAGGCTTGGAGTTTGATAGTGTGATTCTGCATGTGGGTAGGGAGCTGAATGATAAGGATGAGGAGCTTCGTTTGCGCTATGTCGCGATGACACGCGCGAAGCGGAACCTCTGCTTGATGCAGAGAGCAGGGGAGAGCTTCTTTGAACCGTTGCAGCTGAGTGCGATTCCAGTGGCGCGATGTACGGCAGTGGGTGGGGTCGAGAAAGATCGCCTCAGCTGCGGTAT
>Ga0316202_10002764_pt1 | contig 11165 bp, 6 predicted proteins | sample 3monrhotite_MG_FD_204934 | JGI IMG/M metagenome (GOLD analysis project Ga0316202, IMG submission 204934) | Microbial mat bacterial communities from mineral coupon in-situ incubated in ocean water Damariscotta River, Maine, United States -... | ecosystem: Environmental > Aquatic > Marine >...
GCGCCCAGCGGCTTGAAGAGCATGGCGTCACCCACGGCCTGGGCCGTATCGCCGCCCACGAGCAGGTGCGTGCCGAAGGCCTTGCCCGCGCCCTCGATGCGGCTGGCCAGGTTCACCGTGTCGCCGATGCACGTGTAGTCGAAACGTTGGTCGCTGCCCATGTTGCCGACCACGGCCTCGCCCGAGTTGACGCCGATGCGCACGTCGAAGTCCGCGAGCCCGAGCTCGTCGAGCAGGGGGCGCAGGCGCGGCAGCTCGCGCTGCACGCGCAGCGCCGTGCGGCAGGCACGCAGGGCGTGGTCGGGTTGCTCGACGGGATCGCCATAGAACGCCATGACCGCATCGCCCTCGAACTTGTCGACGACGCCGCCCTCGTCCATCACGGCCGCGCAGTGATCGGTGAGGTAGCGATTGAGCAGGCGCACGACATCCTCGGCAGCGAGGTTCTCGGAGAGACGCGTGAAGCCGGCGACATCGCTGAAGAGGATGGAGACGTGGCGCGTACGACCGCCGAGCGCCAGCAGCGACGGGTCGCGCTGCAGGGCGGCGAGCAAGGCCGGCGACATGTAGCGCCCGAACGCGCCCTCCAGCCAGCGGTTGCGGCGGCCTTCGGTGAGCGAGCGCAGGGCGAACGTGCCACCCCACACGAGCAGGAGCGCCAGCAGGGGCGTGACCAGGTCGATCGACACGCCCGCGCCGAAGCGCGCGTACGCGCCGGCCACGAGCAGGCTGCCCAGGCCCAGCGGGACCAGGTGGGGCAGCCAGCGGCCGCGAACCAGGGCGCCGAGCAAACCCGCCAGCGCGGCCAGGCCCAGCAGCAGGAGGACGTTCGCGCCGCGGCTCGCCCGCACACGGCCGTCGCCGTGCAGCAGGTTGTCGAGGACGGTGGCCTGGAAGGCGGGCCCGTCCATCGTGCCACCCAGGGGACTTGCGACGACGTCCTTGAGGCCGGGCAGGTTGACCCCGAGCACGACGATGCGGCCCTCGAGGGCGGTGCGCGCCGCCCCGGGCAGCTTGCCGGCCGTCTCGCGCTCGATCGCCCAGGCCAGGACCTGGGCCGGGGCGACGCGCGCGTAGCGTCCGGCGCCGTGGTTGACGAGGAAGCGCCCGCCGGGCATCAGCGCCTGCGCGCGCTCCCCGACGTGCACGACCTCGCCCGTGCGCCGCGCGCCGCCCGTGAAGCCCGTGGTCCGGGCCGTGCCCGCGGCGAGTCGCGCGCCGCCCGCGAAGCGGCTGGCGGCGGCCAGCGGCAGGGACATCACCCCGTGCTCGCCCCAGCGACCGACGACCGCGGCGTGGCGGACCACGCCGTCGAGGTCCGGCGGTGCGTTCGTGAAGCCGAGCTGGGCGGCGCCGGCTGCCACGCGTCGTACGGGCAGGCTGGCGCCGGGGCGCGCGAACGCATCAAGCCCGACCGGGAGCGCGTCCGTGCCCAGGCGGGGCAGGGCGGCCGCGCGGCGTGCCTGCACTTCGTACTTCGTGCTCATCGTGAGCTCGAAGCCGAGGACGGCCTCGCCGAACGCCGCGAGCGCCTTGCCGTATACGTCGGCGTCCTTCGCCTCGATCTCACGCTTGCGGCGCGCAGCCGTGGGCAGCTCCGTGCCGGCGGGGACATCGTCGGGACCCGCGCCGCGATCGAGGTGCAGTACATCTACGACGAGCACGGCGGCGCCGGCCTCCTGCAGCACGCGCACCATGTGCGCGTTGGTCTCCAGCGGCCACGGCCAGGGCTGGCCCAGGTCGCGCCGGACATCCTCGACGTCGCTCTCCTCGATCTGCATCAAGACGATGCGGTCATCGGTCTCGCGCTGCGGGGCGAAGTGACGTGTGCGGACGTCCACGAGCCGAAGCTCGAGGGACTCCAGGAGCTCGGCGCCGCGCAGCACGGCGAGCAGCACGGCGACGAGCAGTCCCAGCCCGACGCCCAGCAGCAGGCGACGAGCCTTGCTGAAGAGGGTGAGGGTGGGGATCGAGCGCATGCGGGCGGTTCGGTTCTAGCGGCCCAGGGTCGCGGCGAAGCGCTCCTTGCGTGGCGCGAGCATCTTGGCGGGGGCCTTGAAGGGCAGCTCGGCGAGGACGGGCGTGAGCGCCTGGGCGCGCTGCGCCGGGGAGCCGTGGGTCGCGCTCGCGCCGTGGTGGCCGTGGGCGCCCTTCATGCGGGCGAGGAACGACTGCAGGCCCGTGGGCTCGTAGTACACGTCGAAGAGGAGGTAGGTGCCTTCCTTGTCGGCGGCGAACTCGAGCGCGCGGCCGTAGCCGTGGTCGATGGCGGTCGTGCCCGCACGCGAAGCCACCTGCCCGAAGAAGCGCACGAGGCCGCGTGCGAACGAGCCGGCCCCGGCAGCCGCGCCGGCGGCGCCGGCCAGGCCCTTCACGAGCCCGGGGAACTCCTTGCCCTTGCGGATGACCCGCTCGCCGTCCTTCGCGCGGATGTGGGCCAGCTCGTGGGCGAGGACGCCGGCGAGCTCCGTCTCGCTCTGGCAGGCCTCGACCGCGCCGCGGGTGACGAGGACGAAGCCGCCCGGGCCACTGACGCCGTTGATCTCGTCGCTGTCGAGCACCTCGAAGTGGTAGCCGCCCACGTTGGCGGGCAGGCGCGAGGAGAGGCGCACGACGGCCTCGCCGACGAGGCGCACGTAGCGCCGGCGCTTGGCGTCCGGATCGACGCCGTAGCGCGCGATGGCCTGGGCCGCGACCGCCCGGCCGAGGAAGTACTCCTGCTCGGGGGTGAAGGCGACCTTGACCTGGTCGACGTAGTCGGTGGCCGCGCTCACGAGCGCTTCGGCCGCGCGCGAGGCGGTGTCGCCGGCGCCGAGGCGCCGGGCCGCTTCTCCGCCGAGGCGGCCGAGCAGGCCGCCGGCGCCACGCGAGCCGCCGCGCGACGTGCGGCGGTTGGCGCGACGCTGGGACGGCTTGACGCGGCCGGGGCGCGCGTAGTCGCGCCCGCGGCGGCCCAGGTTGCCCTGATCGATGAAGGCCAGCGCGTCACCCGGATGCAGGGCCTGGGTGGCGGCTTCCATGGCGTCCACCGCGGCGTAGGCCTTCTCGAGGTCCTTGCGCGTGGCCCGGTAGCCGCGCTCCGTGTCGGCGTCGAGCTGGCGGCCCGCGGCACTGACCTCGCGCGCGTCGGCCCCGGCGCTGCCCGTGACCTTCAGGTGGGCCGGCTTGGCGTTCGCCCCGAGCGCGCTCAACTCGACCGTCTTCCAACTGCGCAGCCAGCCCTGGGCGCCTTCCTTGTCGAGCGCCTGCACCCGCAGCCACGGCTTCTTCAGCTCGAGCACGCGCACCCGCGTGCCGTAGGCCAGGGTGCTCACGGGTCCGCCCAGGGTCGAGGCGGTCTTGCGGATGACCGTGCCGTCCTTGGCGAAGACGGCGCGTACGTCGCCGACCTTGGCGTCCGCGGGGGCCGCGTCGCTCGTCTGGACGGCGAGGAGGAGGGTGCAAGCGAACGCGCAGAGGAACAGGCGGGGGGGCATGGCAGCAGTCTCCGGGGAGTTGCCGACAGCCTACCCCTCCCAGCGAGGCTGGCCCGTCTGTTGCGCGAAACGCCCACACAGGCGCACGGCCGCGTGCATCCACCCCCGGCGTCGAGGGGCAGGCGGCCCCCCGGTGGGGCTACGCGTCGACCCAGCCCTGGGGACCGAGGCGGAGCAGGCCCGGCGCGATGGGGTGGTCGTTGGTGTCGTGGAACTCCTGCGCGCGCATGGCCAGGGCGCGCACGGCGGCCTCGTTGTCGCTGCCGGTGAACAGCAGCAGATCGCGCGCGGGCACGGCGACGACCACGTCGCCGGGCACCGTGGCGGCGAGCTTGCGCCAGACCGGGGCGATGCACAGCAGGCCCGACTCGTAGTTGCCGCCGGCGGCCACCATGAAGATGCCTTCCTCCAGCGTGTGCACCTGCAGGCTGTCCTTGACGTGCCGGAAGAGGTTGCCCACCGCGAGGTCGTGGAGCGCGTCCCACGAGTCGGCCAGCTCGTCGGCCTCCTCCGGGGAGAGGGACGCCAGGGCCTGCTCGCTGTCGAGGACGTACGAGAGCACGATCTCGCGCGAGAACGGCTCGTGGATCTCGGGCGCCGCCAGTGCGCCGTGCTGCTGCTGGAGCGCCTCGATCTCGGCGACGCGTGCGATCGGACGCAGCACGGGGAAGAGGCGTGCCGCGGCTTCGCCCTCCCCGGCGCCTGCGCCGGACCAGGCGGCGAGGTACTTCGACACGACCTTCGTCAGCGCTTCGGGCCCCTTGCCGCGGCACTCGCGCCAGGCGTTGTCCAGCGACACGTCGAAGCCGGCGCCTTCGCGCGTGAAGTGCAGGTTCGTCGCGTCCACGAGCTCGGCGGTGCCGAAGTGCGGGTCCTCCTGCATGCGCCCCAGCACGTGCTCGGCGAAGGCCCGACCGCCGCGCAGGGCGCCGTGGACATCCGTCCCCGCGTGGCCGGGCGACTCGACGATCGTCTCGGCCTCGTTGGCGCCGTGGGTCACGGTGACCTCGAACCCGAGGCCGTACTGGGCGCGCAGGGTGAAGGCGTAGCGATCCCAGAGGGGGGCGAAGGCGTCGGGGGGCGTCTCGGCCGCGTGGATGGCGATCGTGGTGGTGCCCCGCGGCCAGTCCGGGCTCGAGGCACTCAGCCCGTCGCCCCCGATGTGGCTCAAGTAGGCCGCGATCTTCTTCTTGAGGCGGCCATGGTCCGCCGCGTCCCACGGCCGCGGGACCTGCACGACGAGCACGACGCCGCCGGTGCTGGGGTCGGCCAGGGCGGTGTCGACCACCGCGGGATCGTCCAGTCCGGAGGCCTGGGCGGGCGCAGGCGCAGCCGGGCGGGCGCGTCGCGGGGGTCTCGGTCGTTTGGCCACGCGGGCTTCCTCCAGCCCCATGAAAGCGCCGAAGTGCTCCGAGCGCCACAGCGAACCCCGTGCGACGATGCCGTGGCATGACGCCCCCGGCGACCACGCCCGTCTCGCTCGCGAATCTACCGACGCCCTTGGAGCGTCTCGATCGCACGAGTGACTTGCTGGGCATCGATCTCTGGGTCAAGCGCGATGACCTCACCGGTGCCGCGCTCTCCGGCAACAAGGTACGCAAGCTCGAGTACCTCTGCGGCGAGGCCCGCGGCCTGGGCGCCGACACGCTCATCACCTGCGGCGCGGTGACGTCGAACCACTGCCGCGCCACGGCCGTGGCCGCGGCGCGCCTCGGTCTCGCGTCGCATCTCGTGCTGCGGGGCGAGGAGCCGGCGGTGCCCGACGGCAACCTGCTGCTCGACCGCCTCGTCGGCGCCGCGACCACCTTCATCACCCACGAGGCCTGGGCCGATCGCGACGCGATCATGGCGGGCATCGCCGAGCAGGTGCGCGCCGAGGGGCGGCGCCCGTACGTGATCCCCGAGGGGGGCAGCAACGCCGTGGGGGCCCTGGGCTACCGCCACGCCGCCGAGGAGCTGGCCGAGCAGGCCGCCGAGCGCGGGCTCGACCTGGGCCAGGTCTGGCATGCGGTCGGGAGCGGGGGCACCACCGCCGGGCTGGCGCTCGGCTTCGCCGGCACGGGCATCCAGGTGCGCGGCGTCGCGGTGTGCGACGACGCCGCGTACTTCGATGCCGTGATCACGCGCATCGTGGAGCCTTTCGGGACGGACGCCAGCTGGCGCGTGGTCGAGGGCTACCAGGGCATCGGCTACGCCCAGGCCACGGACGAGGAACTCGCCTTCCATGCCGCGGTCGCACGGCGCGAGGGGCTGATCCTGGACCCCGTCTACTCCGGCAAGGCCTTCCGGGCGCTCTGCCTCGAAGCCCAGGCCGGCCGCGTCCCGACGGATCGCGCCATCGTGTTCGTCCACACGGGCGGGATCTACGGGGTGTTCTCGTTCGCCGCCGCGTTGGCGTCGTTGCCGAGGTAGCGCGCGACGACCATCGAGACGTCGTCCTCGAACTCCGAGCTGCCCTGGTACTCGGCGAGCTCCTGGAGGACCTCCCCGATCAGCATCGACGGGCCCATGCCCTCGAGGCCGCGCATGCGCTCGCGCAGGCCGTCTTCGCCGAGGACCTCGCCCTCGCCGTCCTGGAGCAGTTCGAACAGGCCGTCCGTGAAGAACACGACGGAGTCGCCGGGCTGCAGCATGACCCGCTTGGAGGGCTGCACGCGGCTGATGATGTCGTCGTCCATGCCCAGCAGGCGGTTGCGCGTGCGCAGCTCCTCGATCGAGCCGTCCTTGCGCAAGAGGATCTGCGAGGGATGGCCGGCGGTGGCGTAGTCGAGCTCGCCGTTCTTGAGGTCGATGCGCGCGACGGCTGCGGTGAGGAAGAAGTACGTGTGCTGCAGCAGGCGCTGGGCGGCCTGGTTGAGCCGCTGCAGGATCTGCACCGGGCGCTGCTTCGTCAGGGTGAGGCGGCGCACCATGCCGTGCAGGCGCGCCACGACCATGGCCGCCGAGATGCCGTGGCCCGAGACGTCGAGCAGGATCAGGTACAGCCAGCGGTCCTTGATGACGTTGGAGTGGACGTAGTCCCCGCCGATGTAGCGCGTGGGGATGATGCGCGCCACGCACTCGATGTCGTCGCGCTGGATGGGCGGCGGAATGAGCGTGGCCTGGATCGCCTGGGCGAGCTTCAGCTCCGAGACGAGGTCTTCCTTCTCGACCTCGAGCGCCCGACGGCGATCGGACTCCACCGTGAGGCTGACCTCGGTCTGCGCCTTCTCGCCGGCGACCCGGTGGACCTCCTCCTCGAGCTGCGCGCTGCGCGCCTCGGCCAGCATGCCGACCCGGCCGGCGGCGCCGAGCAGGCCACCCCAGACGATCGGTGCCGGCAGCGAGAGGATCTGCAGCCAGAGTTCGGCGTCGCCGATCCACGTCAGGACGGGGATCGGAATGGCCAGCACGAAGCCCAGCCAGAGGCTGGGGTTCTTGCGGATGTCGTAGGTCGCCTCGTCGCACAGGGCAGCAAGCAAGGCCCGCACGAAGCGGGTCCCGGGCATCCAGGAGCGGGTGGGCGTGGGGGGCATGCGAATGGCTGGCAGGGAGGACGTGCTGGGGGTATCCACACTAGTGCGTATCGGCCCGAAACGCCCTCGCGTTTGGGCTTGTATCAAGGGAGAAACGGCACCGTGCCACCATCCCGACCGAAGGCCCTATACTCCCGGCTCGGTACCGGTTCCGATGTTCGGAGACTCCACAGACGATGAACCCCCCCAAGATGTTCCTCGCCGCCCTCGTCCTGATCCCGCTCGGGCTGTCCCTCTTCGTGATCGTGCCCCTTGCCGAGGGCGACGCCAAGGCCGACAAGGCGCTCGAGGACGCCCGCAAGCGCGGGCAGGTCCTCTACAAGCAGAGCTGGAAGAAGGGCGCCAAGGCGTGCTTCGCCTGCCACGTCCGGGGGCCCAACAAGCTCACCGGCCGCCGCCTGAAGACGTACCCGAAGTACGACAAGGCCCTGCGCAAGGTCGTGACCGCGCAGGAGAAGATCAACAACATGATCAAGACCAAGAGCGGCGGCGCCGGCCTCGACCTGGGGCACGCCGACCTGACGGCCCTCGAGGCCTACATCAGCACGCTCAAGTAGCGCCGCGGGCGCTACTTGGTAGGGGCGGTCCAGCCGGCGCATCGCCGGCGTGTGTCCGCCCGCGGCGTCGAAGGGGCGTCCTTGGGGCGCCACGCGAGCGTCTGCCTCGGCGGCTGGACGCACCATGACGACCGGACACGCCTCCGGGCGCACACACGCTCGCCCTGCGGGCTTCGCTGGAGCGCCCCTACGAGACGCCGTTCCTGAGCACGCCACGAGCAGCCTTGCACGCGCAGGGTGTGGTCGTGGAGCGGCCCCGGGTTCGAACGCTGTGGGGCCAACCGGTAGGGGCGGTCCAGCCGGCGCATCGCCGGCGTGTGTCCGCCCGCGGCCCGTGGGATGGCCGCCCCTACCAGGAGGGGTTTGGTCGGGGGGCATGGACGAGCCCCCGGCGACGCCGGGGACCACGGTGACCCTGGGTGCGTCGATCCGGTACGATCCGACCTTCGCCGCCAGGGAGTGCCCCGTGTTCCGCCAAGCCGTCCTCGATGCCCTGACCCTCGCCCTCGGTGACGACGCGGAGGCTGCCGGCGACCTCGGCGCCCTGCTCGGCGCTCCGCCCAAGGTGGAGATGGGGGACCTCGCGTTCCCCTGCTTCCCCCTCGCCAAGATCCGCCGCAAGGCCCCGCCGCAGATCGCAGCCGAGCTCGCGGCCGCGATCCCCGCCGGCGGGCCGATCCTCGAGGTCAAGGCTCTCGGGCCCTATGTGAACTTCTTCGCCGACCCCGCCGCGCAGCTGCAGGCCCTGCACGCCGAGCTCGCCGACGGTCGTGTGCTCGCGGCGTGCAAGACCGACGCGCCCCGGCGCGTGATGATCGAGTTCTCCCAGCCCAACACGCACAAGGTCTTCCACGTGGGGCACCTACGCAACGTGGTCGTCGGGGACGCCCTGGCGCGCATCTTCCGCGCGCGCGGCCACGACGTGGTCGCGGCCAACTACTACGGCGACTTCGGCATCGACGTGGCCAAGTGCCTCTACCAGCTGCGCACCGGCGCACAGGGCCAGCCGCCTGCCGAGGGTCGCACCTCCTGGCTGGGCGAGGCGTACGTCGCCGCGAACGCGCCCCTCTCCGCCGCCAAGGCGAAGATCAAGGAAGCCGCCGAGGCCGGCGACGAGGACGCCAAGCAGGCTGCCATCGCCGCCCACGATGCGCTCTATCAGCCCATCCGCGCCGTGCTCACGGCGCTGGAGGAGGGCGAGCCCGAGATCACCGCGCTCTACCAGGAGACGCGGCAGTGGTGCCTGGACGAGTTCGCCGACACCTACACCTGGCTCGACGTCCACTTCGACCACGACTTCTTCGAGTCGCAGCTCGAGGAGGCCGGCAACAAGGTCGTGGACGACTACCTGGACAAGGGCGTCTTCGTCGAGAGCCAGGGCGCGATCATCAGTGACCTCACGGAGCAGAAGCTGCCCGTGTGCCTCGTGCGCAAGAGCGACGGCTCGAGCCTCTACATGACCTGGGACCTTGCCCTGGCACGTCAGAAGTTCGACGAGTTCGACATCGAGCAGTCCCTGTACGTCGTCGGCGCCGAGCAGACGCTGCACTTCCAGCAGCTCTTCGCGACGCTGGGCAAGATGGGCTACGACCGCGCCAAGGACTGCCGCCACGTCTCCTACGAGCTCGTCATGCTGCCCGAGGGCAAGATGTCGAGTCGCAATGGCACGGCCATCCCGCTGCACGAGCTGCGCCGCCGTGTCTCCGAGGCGATCCGCGCCAAGATGCAGGCCGAGGACCGCAGCGACCGCAGCGACTGGACCGCCACGCAGTGGGACGACACCGTCGAGAAGGTCGCCCTGGCCTGCCTCAAGTACGGCATGCTCCACGTGGGCAACAACCGTCGCGTGATCTTCGACATCGAGGACTGGACGAATCCCGAGGGCGACACGGGGGCGTACCTGCTCTACAGCCTGGCCCGCATCGCCGGGATCCAGCGCAAGGGCGGCGACGGCGTCGACCTCTCGGCCCCGCTGCCGGCCGGCAGCGGCTTCGGCGCGGAGACCGAGCGCGCGCTGCTCGGCCACCTGCTGCGCTTCCCGGCCGAGGTGCGTCGGGCGGAGGAGACCTGCGACCCGTCCGGCCTCGCCAACTACGTCTACGAAGGCGCCAAGCACTTCTCGCGTTTCTACGCGGAGTGCCCGGTGATCCAGGCGGAGGGTGCCCTCAAGCAGGCGCGGCTGATGCTGGCGGCCAGCACGCAGCAGGTGTTCACCCGCGCCCTGGCCCTGCTCGGCATCGAGCCCGTCGAGTCGATGTAGCCGCTACGGCTTCTTCTTCAGCTTGATCTCGAGGCGCGTCGGCGCGCCGGCCGTGCCGGCGCGCACGCCGGTCTTCTCGCCGCGCTCGTAGCCTTCGCGCGCGCCGTAGCGGATCACCAGCTCGGTCTCGGTGGGGAGCGCCCGCAGGCGCACGACGCCGTGTTCGTCGCAGGCCTGGGCCCACCCGAGGCGCGCCCGGAAGCCCGGGAACCGTTCCGCGTCGTGTTCGCGGTCTTGCGCGTGGCCGATGGCGAGCCCGCCGGGTACGGGCTTGCCCGTCACGGCGTCGAGCAGCACGACCTCCACGTAGCCCCCCGGCAGGTCGAAGTCGAAGCGGGCCTGCTGGCCCGCCACGAGCTCGACCCCGTCCTTCGACAGGATCTGGTAGTCGTCCGAGATGCGGAAGTCACCCAGTACGGACAGGAGGCGGTAGGAGCCCGGCACCAGGCCGGCGATCTCGTAGTGCCCCTCGGCATCCGTCGTCGCCGTGCGCCCCTTGCCGCGGATGGCCTGCCCCTGGGCCATCAGGAGGACCCCGGCGAGCGGCTGCCCGGCCTCGGTGATGCGTCCCGTGATCGTGGCGACCTCCGAGGCGACCAGGGGCGCGCCGATGTCCTGCTCGGTGATCTCGCCGGCGACGCAGTCCACCTCCACCTGGCGGATCTGGGCCTTGGGCAGGTCGTCGATGATCCACAGGGCCGCGCGGCCCTTGGCGCCGACGGGGATGCCGGTCACGCGGTAGCGTCCGTCCGCGCCCACCGTGGCGCGACGGCGGTAGCCCTTGCGGCCCCAGATCACGGTGCGGCCGACGGCCGGCTTGCCCGTGGGGAGCCAGGCCCGGCCCTCGACGGTGGCGGGCTCGTAGGCCGTGACCGCGACAGGCACCTTGTCCGTGCCGCGCGAGAGCGTAGCGGGGGAGATCTGGGCGACCTTCGTGCCGTGGGTGGCCCACCACGTGGGCTCGCGCTGACCGCGGCGGCCCTCGGTCTCGAGGATGGGCAGCTTGGCTTCGCCGCGCTCGTTGGTCTGCCGCGGTGCCGACTCGAAGAACGCGGCATCGTCGCCGACCTCGAACCACGGCGTGATGGTCGCGCCCGCGAGCGGATGGCCGGCGGCGTCCTGGATGCGCACCAGGTGCGCCATCGAGTCCGGGGGCATGACCATCGACACGCGGACGGGGCCGCCCTCGGCCGTCACCTGGAAGGAGGCGGAGATGTCGGGTGCCAGATCCGGGCGATCGAGCACCAGCTGCCAGCGGCCCAGGGCCGGTGCGAGGGCGAGGCGGATGGTGTCGCCCTCGAACGTGACAGGCACCGCGAACGATGTGCCCGTGCTCAAGCCCAGCATGCTCTCGAGT
>Ga0316202_10002765_pt1 | contig 11156 bp, 9 predicted proteins | sample 3monrhotite_MG_FD_204934 | JGI IMG/M metagenome (GOLD analysis project Ga0316202, IMG submission 204934) | Microbial mat bacterial communities from mineral coupon in-situ incubated in ocean water Damariscotta River, Maine, United States -... | ecosystem: Environmental > Aquatic > Marine >...
CCCAAAGTACTCGCCGGAGATCACGTACCCGACGCCCAGGCCCCAGATCATCAGCGGGCTGAGTGTCTTGGCGAGTTGAGGCTCGGCTTCCTGGCTTGACATGGGCATTTATCCTGTGAGGGAGTTTTGGGGGACCGCTTCGGCTCCAGGTAATATAGGGGTGTTGCCCACGCGTTGTTTTCTGGTGGGCCACGACACAACCAAACCGCTCACACACCAGGCCTCCGATTTTACCCAGGAGGCCCCTTGAGCGGGGCACGCGGTCGGTGACATGGCCGATCGTCTCTGGCACAACCCTGCGAGCCGCCACGGCTGTGGTCACACCGGGGCAGATTGGCAACATCGACAACCGGATCGGGGCACTTGCCGCGGGGCCAGATTGCCATGCCTCCGCCGGTTCAGGCACGATGGACGCGGCAGAAACAGGGGAAGATAGATGAATCCGAGGCAAGTCAGCAGCATCGAAGATGCCATACAGATCATCGAGGAGCGAAACCTGACCTTCGTCAAGGTCGGTGTCTTCGATGTAGACGGGATCCTTCGCGGAAAGTACATGTCGAAGCCCAAGTTTATCTCCGCCCTGAAGGGCGGCTTTGGGTTCTGCGACGTCGTCCTCGGCTGGGACTCCGAGGACAAGCTCTACGACAACGTGCGCTTCACCGGGTGGCACACCGGATACCCCGACGCCCAGGTGCGGATTGTGCCCGAGAGCTGCCGGGAGCTGCCGCACGAGGAGACCCTGCTCTTCCTGGGGGAGTTCGTGACGCCAGCGGACGCGATCGGTCCGCGCGCGACCCTCCAGCGGGTCATCGAGAAGGCTCGGCGCATGGGCTTCACGGCCATGGCCGGGATCGAGTTTGAGTTCTTCGTCTTCGACGAGACCCCCGAGAGCGTGCGCGAGAAGGGGTACCAGAACCTCAAGCCCATCGCGCCCGGCGCGTTCGGGTACTCCATGATCCGGACGACCGTGTTCTCGGAGCTGTACCAGGACATCCTCAAGGCGTCCGAGCTGATGGACTTCCCCATCGAGGGCCTGCACGAAGAGACCGGCCCGGGGGTCCTCGAGGCCGCCCTCGCCGTCGATGAGATCATGTCGATGGCCGACAAGGCGGCTCTCTTCAAGACCTTCATCAAGGTCCTGGCGCAGAAGCGGAACATGATGGCGACCTTCATGGCCAAGTGGTCCCCGGACTACCCTGGCCAGAGCGGGCACATGCACATCTCTCTGAAGGACCTGGACGGGAACCCGGTCTTCCACGACCCCCAGGCCGAGGATGGCATGTCCGAGACGATGCGACACTTCGTCGCCGGCTGCCAGCAGGCGATGCCCGAGTTCCTGGCGATGGTCTCCCCGACGATAAACTCCTTCAGCCGGATGGTGCCGGGCGCGTGGGCGCCGACGAGCGCCACCTGGGGCGTCGAGAACCGGACCTGCGCGCTGCGCGTGATCCCGGGCTCTGCCAAGAGCCAGCGCCTGGAGTACCGGCTCTGCGCAGCGGACATCAACCCGTACATCGCCTGCGCGGCGGTGCTCGCCTCGGGGCTGCACGGCATCGAGAACAAGCTCACCCTGGGCGCCGGCATCAAGGGCAACGCCTACACGCAGCCGCTGCCCGACGCCCAGAAGCTTCCCACGACGCTGTGGGACGCCGCGCAGAGCCTCAAGGGCTCCGCGACCGCACGCGCCGCGTTCGGTGACGACTTCGTCGACCACTTCGCCGCCACGCGAGAGTGGGAGGAGCGAGAATTCCGGAAGGCCATCACCGACTGGGAACTCAAGCGCTACTTCGAGATCATCTGAGGAACACATGCCCCCGACCTTCCAGACCATTTCCCCGCGCGACGGGAGCATACTCGTCGAGCGCAGCTACGCCGACAGCGAGCACATCGACCGGGTCCTCGACGCCGGCGTCCGCGCGCAGCGCCGGTGGCGCCGCCTCCCGCTCGCGGAGCGGCTGGCGCGCCTCGAGGCCTTCACCGCAGCCGTCGTCGCGCAGAAAGACCTGCTCTCGCGCGAGCTCACCCAGCAGATGGGGCGCCCGATCTCGCAGACCGGCGGTGAGATCGACGGGTTCGCCTTCCGCGCCCGCACCATGCTGTCGATGGCCGAGGCCTCGCTCGGCGACATCCGCTTCCCCAAGGCGGGCTTCACGCGCTTTATCCGGCGAGAGCCCATCGGCCTGTGCCTGGTCCTGGCCCCCTGGAACTACCCGTACCTCACCGCCGTCAACGCGATCATCCCCGCGCTCGCGGCCGGAAACACCGTGCTGCTCAAGCACTCCGAGCAGACGCCGCTGTGCGCCGAGCGTCTCTCTGCGTGCGCCGCTGCGGCAGGCCTCCCCGACGGGGTCTTCCAGCACGTGCACGCCGACCACGACCAGGTGGCCGGGATGGTGAAAGACCCCCGCACCGCCTTCGTCGCGTTCACCGGCTCGGTCGAGGGCGGCAGGGCGGTGCGCACTGCCGCGGCTGGGCGCTTCATCCGCGTCGGCCTGGAGCTCGGCGGGAAGGACCCGGCCTACGTCCGGGCGGACGCAGACTTCGATCACGCGGTGGCAAACCTCGTCGAGGGAGCATTCTACAACTCCGGCCAGTCGTGCTGCGGGATCGAGCGCATCTACGTCCACCGGAGCATGGCGGACCGCTTCATCGAGGCCTACGCCGCGGAGACCCTGAAGCTCAGGCTCGGCGACCCCAACGACCCCCAGACCAGCCTCGGCCCGATGGTCCGGACCCGCAACGCAGACAGCGTGCGCCGGCAGGTCCAGGATGCCATCCGCGCCGGAGCCGAGGGCCTCATCGACGCCAGGCGCTTCGCCGCGGACACCGGCGACAGCGCCTACCTGGCGCCGCAGGTGCTCGTCAACGTCGACCACAGCATGTCGGTGATGCGCGACGAGAGCTTCGGCCCGGTCGTCGGAATCATGGCGGTAGACGACGACGAGGAGGCCATCGCGAAGATGAACGACAGCGCGTACGGACTGACCGCGGCCATCTGGACCGCAGACGAGGACGCGGCCGTCGAGATCGGCTCTCGGCTGGAGACCGGCACCGTCTTCATGAACCGGTGTGACTACCTCGATCCAGAGCTGGCGTGGGTCGGTGTAAAAGACTCCGGGCTGGGCTGCACCCTGTCCCGCGTCGGCTACGAAAATGTCACCCGTCCCAAGTCGTTTCACCTCCGCAGGCTCAACTGACGCACAGGGAGCAACAATGTCTCGCTCAGGCAACTGGAACTACCCGACCCCGATCCGATTTGGAGCCGGGAAAATATCCGAGCTACCGCAGGCTTGCGCTGATCTTGGAATCACCCGGCCCCTGCTGGTCACCGACCCCGGCATCGCCGCGCTGCCGATCCTCCAGGACGCACTCGCCACCATGCGCGAGAGCGGCGTGCCGGTCGACGTGTTCAGCCAGATCCAGGGCAACCCCACGGGGGAGGACGTCGACCGCGGCGTCGCAGCGCTCCGCAACAACGACAACGACGGCGTGATCGCCTTCGGCGGCGGCAGCGCGCTGGACGTGGGCAAGGCCGTGGCCCTGATGGCCGGACAGCGCCGGCCGCTGTGGGACTACGAAGACGTCGGAGACTGGTGGACGCGCGTAGAGGTGGACCGGATGGTCCCCTGCGTCGCGGTGCCCACGACCTCCGGGACCGGCTCTGAGGTCGGGCGGTGCTCGGTCATCGTCAACACCGCCGAGGCGCGCAAGGTCATCATCTTCCACGCGAAGATGCTCCCAGAGCGGGTCATCGCCGATCCGAACCTGACGGTCGGCCTGCCGCCGAAGCTCACGGCGGCGGTCGGGATGGACGCGCTGTCTCACAACCTGGAGGCGTTCTGCGCGCCCGGCTTCCACCCGATGGCGGATGGGATCGCCCTGGAGGGGATGCGGCTCATCAAGGGCGCGCTGGTCCGGGCCGTCCAGCACGGCGACGACGTCGACGCCCGAGCCGACATGATGATCGCCTCGACCATGGGCGCGACCGCGTTCCAGAAGGGCCTCGGCGCCATGCACTCCATGAGCCACCCCATCGGCGCGGTGCTCCACGCGCACCACGGCCTGACCAACGCCATCGTCATGCCCTACGTGCTCCAGTTTAACCGGGACGCGATCGCAGAGAAGATGGACATCCTCGCCCGGCACCTCGAGCTCCCGACGCCCGGCTTCGACGGTGTGATGCGCTGGGTCTTAGACCTGCGCGCGCAGATCGGCATCCCGCACACCACCGAGGCGCTGGGCTTCACGGACGCGCACGCCGACAGCCTCGCCGCAGCCGCAGCCGCTGATCCCACAGCGGGGACCAACCCGATCCCCCTCACCCCGGCGCACATGACAGCCCTCTTCCAGAGCGCGCTGCGCGGTCAGCTGTAGCGGGTCCGACCGCTACCGAAGGCCCAGGGCGCCCGCCAGGCGCTGGAGCAGGCCGTCCAGCTCAACGCGCACGACGATCGCATCCGTGTCGCGGATGCTGGGCGGCGGCTCGGCGGTCAGCGGGAGGGGCACGCGGAGCACACGCTCCCCAGCGTGTGTCAGGTTGCACATCAGGACCAGCCGTCCCCGCCGCCCCCGACTGCACCGCCGGAGCCGCGTCCACTGCGCCCGAAGCTGGCTGCCCTGCGCATAAAAAATGCCCGGCAGCCGCGGGCCCAGCCGAGGGCGGAAGTAGTGCGCGAGCGGGCTCCCGCTCTCTGGCTGCATCAGCCCCCAGAATTCAAACTGGACGCGCTGGTCGCGAAGGTACAGCAGCGCCGTTGACAGCGCCGAGCCAGCAGAGACCGTGTGGACCGGGACGTCGGGATGCTGCGCCTGGAGGACCTGGAGCACGCGCCAGCCTGGATCACACAGCCCCGGCACGCCCTCGTTGCAGCCGAACAGCGCCATCACCTCCCCCTGCTCGACGCCCTCCTGGACAGCCCGGGAGACGACCGCCAGATTCGTGGACACAGCGACCACAGCGGGCGGGCGAAGCTGGTACCGCTCTGCCAGCATGTCCACCACCGGCTCGCTGCCCGGCTCAACAAAGACCCGCTGGGCGGTCCCCAGGACGCGCAGCGTGCGCAGCGAGAGATCCAGGGGGTTGCCGAGGTGCCCGGGAAGCAACCACAGCGCCGGCCCCTGTGCCGGCGTCCCGTTGAGCAGCAGGCCAGCGGGGTGGCCGTCCTCCCGAGCGCGCAGCCAGGCACACAGCGCCTCCTGCGCAGCCCGGTCAGAAGCAGACAGCACACCGTCCGCCTCAATGCTGAGGTCAAAATGCGCCGTCCGCTTCGCGGCACGCGCGCTGTCGTCGCGTGGCCGGACCGTGATCGCAAACGTCGCGCTGAACGCGATCCGCAGGACGTCTCGGCGATGATCGGTCGCGTGGTGCTCCAGCGTGGCAGCACAGACCACCACACCTTCTCCGAGCGCTTCACCGCCTTGGAGTGGATCCAACCGCCGCCAAACATCCTCCAGATTCATGGGGGAGAGTATGAACGGACTCGTTTCCGGGCACAAATCGCGGCCTCATCGCCCGGGGACCGGGCTCAGGGCGGCGTCCAGGCCGACACCGCCTCCAGGTCGAGGTCGCTCGCGCCGTCGCCGGCAGAGAGGCTCCAGCCCCAGGCGCCGAGGTAGCCCTCGGACCACGCGACGTCCATCAGGGCCGCCTCGTCTCGCCACGCCGTCGAGAACTCTCCGATCAACACTGGCTCGTCGCCGATCTCAGCGGCTGGCGGGAGGGTGGCGGGGTCGGCGTAGCAGTGGAGCTGGAGCCAGTCCAGCCCCCGCCCCAGCCAGCGGGCCTCCAGCTCTTGCAGCGAGGCGCTGCCCACGGTCACCGGCAGCGACGACCCGGCATGGAGCGTCTCGACGATCTCATCGATGGCGCCGTCCAGCTCCGGCTCGGTCTCGATGACCCACTCCGGCTCGTTCATCACCTCCCAGCCGAGCACCGCGGGGTGGTCGCCGACCGCTTCCAGCAGGGGGACCAGCACGGCTTCGCGAAGCGCGGCCCGCTTCAGGGGATCGCGGAACACCTCTGCACGCCCAAAGAGCTGCACCCCGTCGACCGTATCGGGTGGCATGAGCCAGGTGTAGTCGAACAGAACAAAGAGGACCTGCACACCCCAGGTGTCCGCGAGAGCGAGCGCAGCGTGCAGATCGGCGTAGAACGCCGCAGAGAGGCCCGCCGGGGTTCCGTCCGCCTCGAAGCTGGGGGCTGCGCGCCCGTCAGCGAACAGGAACCAGCGCACCGCCTCGACGCCAGCACCATTCAGCGCGGCGAGGTCGTCCTCAGCGCTGTCGGGGTGGGCAGAGATGCCGTTGTGCCCCCAGGCATTGTGCCCAAAGTCGATCCCATAGTGGCGCCAGGGGTAATTGACGCCCACCACAAACGGCGGGGCGCTGTCGGGCCGGCCGGCGCCACAGGCGAGCAGCAGGAGGGCGATCACGGCGCGCCGAGGGCGGCGATGCAGCGCTCGCGGGTGACCCACAGCGCCTCGGTGTCGCGGCCACCGGCCCAGGCGGCGAGGAAGCCGCGGTGAAGCCCGACCTTGAAGTCGCCGATCTGGTGGGGTTCAATGGGCAGCTCGTAGCAGACCGGCAGGGGCCGGGGGGCGGGGGTGGTGATGTCGAGCCGACCACCAGGGGTGCGAAGGTAGCAGTGGGCCTCGGGGATGGCCTCCAGGCCCGCAGCAGCGAGGACCGGGCCGACGGCCGGGTTGGTCTGGGCGCTCATAAAGTAGATCCCAACGACCAGCTCCAGCTCGGGGGCGAGGGTCGCGAGCAGGGCGTGCTTGCTGCTGCAGGTGCCGCGCTGCTCGGTGATGACCGTCATCAGGTCCGTGCGCGAGGCGGTCCGGCCGTAGGGCAGCGCGCGCAGCCAGGCCGCCGCGCCGCGGAGGCTGTCCGCAGGCAGCGCGGCGGCGAGCGCAGAATCCAGGAGCGGCCGGTCCGGCAGCAGGCGGAGGTCGGCAGAGAACGCGCGGCTGGGTACGCTGTGTCGCATGGTCATCTGGCTGCTCGGCTGCACCGTCTCTGCTCCTGTCCAAGAGGATACGGGCTTCGTGTGGCCGTTCTCAACCGAGGATGGCGACACCGCCACCCCATCGCCCGATGAGCTGGAGACCACCGAGGTCCGCGCCGGCTTCTGGGAGGCGAGCACGGTCGTGCTGAGCTGGTCGCTGGAGATCTCTGGCGGGCAGCCGGTGGCGGGCGCGCCGGACAACCAGCTCTACATCACGGCGACGGGGCCGGGCTGGGGCGGCAGCCTCGATGCGGACGAGGGCCACTGCACCGTGCAGCGCGCCATCGACGAGGTATCGCTCGGCGACGCCCTCTCTGGGGCGGGCGCGTCGCTGGGGACCGTGCGCAGCGGCGTGGGCGCCGACCTGTCGACGCTGGGCGACTGCGCGCGGCTGCAGATGGACGCGTGGGACGGCTCGCCGGTCGTCTACCTCTCCGAGATCCTCTTCGACAGCGAGGAGTGGCTGCTGGGGATCGGGCCGTCCGGGGACGTGTTCTCCCAGGCACTCGGAGACTACAGCCAGTATGCGCTCGGCGGCTTCAGCCGGCTCGGTGGTGAAGATGTCCTGACCAACGCTGTGTTTGCCTACGCCGAGGGCTCCGTCGAGCCCACAGAGGTCGCGGGCATCTCGGCGCTGCCGGACGGCACGCTCTACGCCCCGCCCTGGTTTGCCGTGTGGGTGCGCTGAACCGCGCGGGTTACCAGCGCGGCACGGAGGGGCAGCGTGGCACACAGCTTCAAGCAGCGAGCGATATACTGGGCCAGTTGGGGACTGTATTCGCTCTTCTTCCGGGTCGTCCTCCGCGCCCGTGTCTACGGCGCCGAGAACATCCCCAAGGACGGGCCGCTGCTGGTCCTCGCCAACCACACCTCTCTGCTCGACCCGCCCAACGTCGGCATCCCGATCCGGCGGATCACACACTTCATGGCCACCGAGCAGCTCTTTCGCTCGAATCGCTTCCTCGCGTGGCTGGTCACCAACCTCAACGCCTTCCCCAAGGCCAAGGGCGTGGTCGACCGGCGGGCGATGAAGCGCATGCTGCGGGCGTACCGCGACGGGGACGTGGTCGTCTTCTTCCCTGAGGGCGTGCGAAGCTGGACCGGCCGCACCCTGCCGATGGTCGACAGCACCGCCACGTTCCTCAAGCGCATCAAGGCGCGGGTGGTCTACTGCCGGCTCAAGACCGGCCACCTCATCTTTCCCCGCTGGGCGCCCTACCCCCGGCTGACGCCGCTGGTGGTCGAGTACTCGGAGCTGTTCGACTACAGCGACCCCGACACCACCGTCGAGCAGGTCGAGAAGGACATGGTCGAGAACCTCCGCGTCGTGCCCGAGGAGGTCGTCCAGGTGGGCGCGAGCCTGGGGTATCGGATGGCCTGGGGGCTGCCGGAGTTCCTGTGGGCCTGCCCGAGCTGCTTCACCGAAGACGGCATCGTGCTCGACGGCAGCAGCGCGATCCGCTGCACCGCGTGCAGCGCGCGGTGGACCACCGACGTCTCGCAGAACCTCACCAGCCAGACCCCCGACGCGCCCAGCTACCGGCTGGTCACGGCCGTCGACCGCATCCACGCCCACTTCGGCAGCCCGCCGGCAGCCGACCGGGCCCGCTTCGAGTCTGAGGGCGTCGCGCTCGAAGAGGCGGACGTGTCGATCTCCAAGATCATCCCGACCGAGCGGGCGCCGATGCCTGTGTGCACAGGCACCGCGCGCCTCACGGCGACCCGCATCAGCGTGCACGGCGACGACGGCGCAGAGCTGTGGGGCTACGACCTCTCGGAGCTGAAGGCCGTGCTCGCGCAGCTCGGCAACCGGGTTCACATGCGCACCGCCGACGGCAACTTCCAGATCGACCCGACGCACTCGTCGACCATCAAGTGGTCCCACTTCCTGGAGAGCCACCACGCCCCGGTGGCGGCGGCTGCCGCGCCCACGCGACGGACCCGAAAGCGCTGAGTCGCGATATACCCGCCAGCAGAGCCTGGAGGGCCCGATGGCGGAGCTGGACATCCACCCCAAGGATTCGCACAACGCGGAGCTGCTGGCGCTGACGCACCCGGAGGGCTGGGAGAACCCCACCCCGGAGGGACGATACAACCTCGTGGTCATCGGCGGCGGGACCGCAGGACTGATCTCGGCGATGGGGGCCGCGGGCCTCGGTGGCCGGGTCGCCCTCGTCGAGAAACACATGATGGGCGGCGACTGCTTAAACTGGGGATGTGTGCCCTCGAAGGCCCTCATCTCGGCCGCGCGGCGCGCACACCAGGCCCGACAGGCCGCAGACTGGGGCATCGTCACCGGAGAGGTCCGGGTCGACTTCCCCGCCGTCATGGAGCGGATGCGCCGGCTGCGCACCCACATCGCCCACCACGACTCCTTCGAGCGGGTCCGCTCGATGAACATTGACACGTACCAGGGCGCCGCGCGCTTCACCTCGCCCAACACCATCGAGGTCGGCGGGCAGGAGCTGCGCTTCTCCAAGGCGGTCATCGCCACCGGCGCCCAGGCGTACATCCCGCCCATCTCGGGCGTCGAAGAGATCGACGCCCTGACCAACGAGACCCTGTTCCAGCTCACCGATCTGCCCGAGCACCTCGTGGTCATCGGCGGCGGCCCGATCGGCTGTGAGATGGCCCAGGCCTTCCGCCGCTTCGGCGCGCAGGTCACCCTCGTCGACATGGCCGACCGGGTGCTCTCCAAGGACGACCCCGAGGCCGCAGCGGTCGTCCAGGCGCAGCTCAAAGCCGAGGGCATCACCCTGCGGCTGGGCGCGACGGTCGAGCGCTTCTCGCGGGACAGCGGCGACAAGGTCGCCCACCTCGGCGACGGCACCGAGATCCGCGGCGACGCGTTCCTGCTGGCGGTGGGCCGTCGGGCCAACGTCACCGGCCTCGGCCTCGAAGAAGGAAGCGTCGAGTACGACCGCAAGGGCATCAAGGTCGACGACAGCCTCCGCAGCCTGACCAACCCCGACGTGTACGCCGCCGGTGACGTCGCCGGCCGCTGGCAGTTTACCCACGCCGCCGACGAGATGGCCCGCATCGTCGTGCAGAATGCGCTGTTCTTCGGACGCCGCAGGCTCTCGGACGCCGTCATGCCCTGGGCGACCTACACCGACCCCGAGGTCGCCCACGTCGGCATCACACACACCGAAGCGGCCGAGCGAGAGGACGTCAGCGCCTTCACGGTGCCCTTCGCGGGCGTCGACCGCTCCATCCTTGAGGGCGAGACCCAGGGCTTCGTGCGCCTGTACGCCGACAAGAAGGGCGCCTTCCTCGGCGGCACCATCGTCGGCGAGGGCGCCGGCTCGATGATCGGAGAGCTGTCCGTGGCCCTCAACGGCGGCGTGTCGATGGGAACCCTCGCCGGCAGCATCCACCCGTACCCGGTGCAGTCCGACGCGATCAAGAAGGCCGGCGGTGCCTGGAACAAGACCCGCCTCACCCCCACCGCAGCCACGGTGCTCAACGCCCTGCTCCGGATCCGGCGCTAAAAACGGACCGGTGTGTAAGCGCGGCGCCCCAGGGCGCGTCTCCAAGGTGCCTGACCAAAACACCCTGGAGCCCGACGATGTACGCCGCTGCATTTTTGTCCCTGTCTGCCTTCTCTGCCCCTTCCTTCGCAGCAGAGGCGGACCACACGGACGCCTGGCGGCAGCACCTCGCGGCAGAGCGCGCGGTCCAGATAGAGCGCCTGCGCAGCTACGCAAGCGCCGGTGTGTTCCCCGTCAACGACGACCAGCCGGGCCTGCTGAACATTTTCATGGACGAGCAGGGCCGTCGCTGCGGGATGGCCGAGCTGATCTGGCAGTCGGGCGAGTCTGCGCTGGTCTGGCAGACCGCACAGGCCCACAACGACGTCCGCCTCGGAGACGTCACCGATGGCCCTCTGGTGGAGTGGATCTTGACCCACGGGCTGACACAGGAAGAGGTCGCCTTTGTCCAGGAGCCAGACTTCTTCATCAGCAATGAGCTGCCCATCGACGACCAGCAGCTCATGCTCGCTGCAGAGCAGCAGCGGCTGCGGGCGCACTTCATGACCGCCGCGGCACAGCTCGACGCCTACAATGATGACAGCCTGGAGATCGCGGTGAGCCGCCTGGGAGAGCGGGTCCACTCCCCTCCCCCGAGCACTGCGGTCGCCACCAACTGG
>Ga0316202_10002768_pt1 | contig 11140 bp, 10 predicted proteins | sample 3monrhotite_MG_FD_204934 | JGI IMG/M metagenome (GOLD analysis project Ga0316202, IMG submission 204934) | Microbial mat bacterial communities from mineral coupon in-situ incubated in ocean water Damariscotta River, Maine, United States -... | ecosystem: Environmental > Aquatic > Marine >...
TTGACCGTTTCTAAGCAGGCCTTGTCATTCATAACTGTTCCTGTTCAAAAGGCTTAAACAAAAACTATAACATGGATCCTGCTATTGAACTTTGCGCTAGATCTAGGATGCGACAGCTAGCGCTTATTCGGCGCGATATGTTTGATATTTTCTGCAAAATCCAACAGCTGTTGTTTCGTGTATTTTGTGTTGATTCGTTTTTCGCTTTGAGGTTGCTGAACAACGCTCACGCCATCACGGTATTCTTTGCATGGTCGAATAGGCCTTAGTGTAAATCCGCCACCACAATTCGGACAGACATCGGAAAGAATGTTATCGACGCAATCTTTACAAAAGGTACATTCATAAGTACAGATCATGGCTTCTGTTGAGTCAACAGGAAGGTCCTTATCACAACATTCACAGTTGGGTCTTAGTTCAAGCATTATTTGCACCTTGTTGCTGTATCTCAGGCATTTTTATACAGTATCTAACAACAGTCTTTATATCTAAAACAAGAAGTCAGATGATCATTGACCATGCCAATACCCTGCATATAGGCATAGCAAATCGTCGAACCAACAAACTTAAAGCCACGTTTTTTCAAATCTTTACTCATGTTATCAGATTGTTCAGTCGTGGCAGGGACATCTTTCATGGTTTTACGTTTATTAACAATCGGACTGCCATCAACAAAAGACCAGATGTATTTATCAAAACTACCAAATTCTTTTTGAATTTCTAAAAAGCTTTGGGCATTTTTAATGCTGGCATTAACCTTTAGCTTGTTACGTACAATGCCCGTATTATCCAGTAACTCGGCAACTTTTTTTGCATCATACTTGGCAATCTTTTTTGCATTAAAATTATCGTAGGCTTTTATGTAGCCCGCTCGTTTTTTCAAAATAGTCGTCCAACTTAATCCAGCCTGGGCGCCCTCTAAAATCAACATTTCAAACAGTAGTCGATCATCATGAACAGGCACACCCCATTCCTGATCATGATATAAAATATCGACTTCATTAGACTCAGCCCAGTTGCATCGTTTCATAGTTTATTCCTGTTAATTATCATTCTTCTATTTGCTTCGATAGGGCAAAGGTTCATCACGCATAAGAAATGAAAAGCGTTGTTCGCCCTCAACAACATACTCGACCGTCCCATCTCCTTGCCCAACTTTTTTCGCCTTACCCAGCAGCATCAAATCAAAGCCTTTGAGCGTATCAACCAGAACATCTGGGTTAACCCAGGGCGTATTATGTGCTGGCAATAGGGCCTTGATGCCCTCACTTTCAGCGATCAATCGTTCGAGTGACTTTCGATAGAGCATTAAATCTGTTTCAGGCGCATACAGCCATATTGGTCCTGAATAATAACTATCACCCGTCCACATCAACCCTGCTTGCCGATCAATCAAGGCAATGGCATCCGGCGTGTGACCAGGGACAAGCAGTACTTCTAATGTTCTATCACCTAATTCAATTGTATGGCCATCATGAATAAATTGAGAAACAGAATAGGGGCGGCCAATATGGTTTGCTTCGGTCACGCCCTTGGGTGCAACGCGACATAATGCATCTTTAGAAACCTCTAATGAAATGACTTTGTTTGGCTGGCCTTTTTGACGACCCTTACTAAAGTCTGTATCCATAGCTATCACAGAGCTAAAGGCATAGTTACCGCCCACATGATCAAAATGACCATGAGAGTTTAATACCTGTACCGGCTTATCAGTTAGTTTATCAACCACAGCCTTTATATCGCCAATACCATTCCCAGTATCAAATAAGATTGCGCTGTCATTACCTTCAATTAGATATGAAACAACCTCTTGCCATTGATGTGGTTCATAAATGGCTGTAACGCCCTTTGCGACTTCATAGAGTTCGAACCAATTACTGTCGTAAGCGATGCGTTTTAGACTGGCATATTCAGTCCGTGGATATTTTTTACAAAAACCAGCCATGGATTGAGCAGAATCAGAAGGGCTTTCAGCATGAATAAAAGCACAATTTAAGTGCATCAAAATAACCACTATCATCAAACCCAATCTCATCATTTTGCTCCAATATTATCTTCAGTGTTCATTGTAAAGCTTGCTCTACAGCACAGTCAGCATGAATTAAGGTGGTATCAAGTAGTTGAACCTGAGTATCTTTTTGTCCCACCAGCATACCAATTTCGGTACAGCCTAATATCACTGCCTCAGCACCCTGCTGGGCAAGCGATTCAATAATTCTAAGATATTCTTGCTTTGAATTTTGTTCAATTTTACCCATGCAAAGTTCATCATAAATAACCTGATGAATTATGGCCCTATCCTGCTCTGATGGAACCAATACTGTTAGTCCATGCTTGTCAGTAAGTCGACCTTTATAAAAATCCTGCTCCATAGTGAATGCTGTGCCCAATAAACCAACTGTTTTAATATTTTCCTGGATTAATACGTCAGCTGTTGCATCAGCAATGTGTAACAAGGGTATGCTAACCGCCGCCGCCACATCATCTGCTACCCTGTGCATAGTATTGGTACAAATCAATAGGAAATCTGCCCCAGCTGATTCAACGCGTTTTGCTGCATCAATCAAGGTATCTGCAGTAGCGGCCCAATCACCTGATTTTTGTTGTTTTTCCATTGGCTCAAAATCAATACTGTAGAGGGCAATTTTGGCTGAATGCAAGCCACCTAAACGTTTATTAATGCCCTGGTTAATAGCGCGATAATACCCTAAAGAACTTTCCCAGCTCATTCCACCCAGTAAACCTATTGTTTTCATATTCAAGTCTCGTTTATAAAAGGCTATCACATTTCGCTAAACATCCATCTTAGCGTACGAGAAGCGTCTGCTTTTGAAAGTTGTAGGATTTGAGAATATAGATCGGTTGAGATAATACAGATTTTTTCTTGGTCAATACCTGCAGCTCCAGGATTTTCTAATAAAGAAATGTCATCACCATAGGTTTCATAAAGTACTTTAAAAGTAGGTTCTATTAACGGAATTATATCTACTTGTTGCGGTATGGCTCTTGGAGTATTTGAAGTCTTAATGACTTCATCTAGCGCCGCCAAATCCTTAGCTAGCAATTGCTTTGAAATGATTTTCGATGGATTGATGCCGCCCGCCACAGCAGGAAATAAAAATTTGAAGCAAGAGCCATCCCTTTTTGCTTGTAGCTCTCGCATCTCCTCAACCATGATGGCAACATAACCGACTAATGACTCATCTGATGCATGCGGAATTCTTTTTTCAACTAAGGTTGCTACCTTGGTGCGGACCACATCGATCATTTGTTGCTCGTCCAGCCCTTGTTTCTTGCCTTCCACTAATGAATTCACCATCTCTTGATAAATGACAGGCTCGTATTTTTGAATACTTTTGAAGGCGGGAACATCTTGAAATGCTTGTTCAACCTCAGCCCGTACATTGGCTGCATTAAGCTGCGGAAGTATATAAATCTTAGCTAGCGTATTAAAGGCTAAAAATAGAACCAGTAATGTCACTGTGTATAAAGACTTTTTAGCTTCCTTGTTTTTTATTAATAGGCTAGTTATTAACGCTGCTAATCCACCGCTAACCCCTGCCAATAGAATTGAATTCCAATCCACAACCATTCCTCTAAAATCAAATATCGCCTAATAGTAGCAGATATCTAATTCGGTTAGCGCGAAAATACCTGGCTTTGCCGATAAAGCTAAATCGAAGACTATAGGTCCATGCTAAAAGTTTGCTAAACTATGAAGCATATTTACTTCCATGGAAAAATACATGACCCCAAAACCTTTTGCACTGATTATTCTTGATGGCTGGGGCTATCGCGAAGCATCTGAGAATAATGCGATTCTAAATGCACACACCCCCAATATGGATAGACTCTGGGAACAGGACTGCCATGGTCTGATTTCTGGTTCTGGCATAGATGTCGGCCTGCCAGAGGGTCAAATGGGTAATTCCGAGGTGGGGCACTTAAATTTAGGCGCTGGCAGAAAGGTCTATCAAGAGTTTACGCGCATCAACAAATCCATCACAGATGGAAAGTTCCAGCAAAACGAAGTTATTAATAATGCCATAAACCTAGTTAATGAAAATAATTCTACGCTTCATGTCATGGGACTGTTATCTCCAGGTGGTGTTCATAGCCATGAAGATCAGATCTTTGCACTATTAAAAATGGCCAAGCAGGAAGGTGTCAAAAAGGTAAACTTCCATGCCTTTTTAGACGGTCGTGATACACCGCCTCGAAGCGCTCAAGGTTCAATTACAAAAACCAAGCGCCTGTTCGAAGAACTGGGCAATGGTCAAATCGCAACACTCACTGGCCGTTACTACGCTTTGGATAGAGATAACCGTTGGGATAGAGTTGAAAAAGCCTACCAACTATTAACCGAACATGTTTCTGAATATCAATTTGATGATGCAGACGATGCGATCCAAGCCGCCTATGATCGTGATGAGAATGATGAGTTTGTTTCGCCCACCTTAATTAATGGCGCTACTCCAATTAAAGATAATGATGCCATTATTTTTATGAACTTCCGCGCCGATCGCGCACGCGAAATTAGCCGTGCCTTCGTGGATATAGACTTTACTGGCTTTCAGCGTAAAGCATGGCCTAAGTTAAGTAACTACGTTATGTTAACCAGCTATTCTGAAGACATAAAGGCGCCCATAGCTTTTCCACCTCTACGCTTAGAGAAGGTATTAGGTGAAGTAATATCAGAACGAGGAATGCATCAATTACGTATTGCAGAAACTGAAAAATATGCCCACGTTACTTTCTTTTTCAATGGCGGTGTTGAGCAGCCATACAAAAATGAGGATCGCGAACTCATTCCATCACCAGATGTTGCTACCTATGATTTGCAACCAGAGATGAATGCGCCGCTGTTGACCGAGAAACTTTGCGCTGCAATTGAAGCACAAAAATATGACTTAATCATTTGCAACTTTGCCAATCCAGATATGGTTGGTCACACAGGTGTTTATGAGGCAGCCGTTAAAGCAATAGAAGCGCTTGACGTCTGCATTGGTAAAATAATCGCTAGTCTCGATGCAGTTTCAGGCGAATGCATTATCACAGCGGATCACGGCAATGCTGAACAAATGGCCGATCCAGAAACTGGACAGGCACACACAGCACACACTACGGAACATGTACCCTTTATTTATCATGGCAGAAAGGCTGTAATGCGGCACGAGGATGCTGTGCTATCTGATATTGCTCCAACCATTCTAGCGCTTATTGATCAGCCGGTTCCAGATCAGATGACAGGTAGAGTCTTGGTTGAGTTAAGCAATTAAATGTTTAAGCAAAAACTGTTTTTTATAGCACTAATTATTGCTCTGTTTCTTGATTCAGGGACCGTTATTTATGCACAGGAAGATCGCAGTCAACAAAAGGCTGAAACCGAGCAAGAATTAAAAAGATTACGCGAGCAAATTAAACAGCTGCAGGCAAGCCAGTCAAAAAATAGATCGAAGTTAAGTAAGGAACAACGCTCATTAAAAGACGCTGACATTGCCATTAATAAATCCACAAAGGTACTACGCCGAACTCGAAATGAACTTAAGGCAAGCCAGAAGAAACTTAAAGCACTAGGTAAAGAAGAACAGCAATTAAATCAACATAAATCGTTACAACAGAGCGCTCTAGCAGACCAAATTCGTGCTGCATATATGAGTGGCAAACAGGAATATATAAAGGTATTACTTAATCAAGAAGATCCTGCCAAACTGGCTCGCGCACTGATGTATTATGAGTATCTTAACAAGGCGCGATCAGAAAAAATTGCCGCCCTAAAGACAACCTTAGAGAAACTCCAGAAAGTCATACAGGCTATTGCTGAGGAGCAAACAAAGTTAACGGCCCTTGAAAACAAACAGGCCCAGCAAAATAAAAAGTTAGTGTCTTTAAAATCTCAACGTCAAAAGGTCGTTGCCTCATTACAGAAGCAAGTACAGAGTAATGATAAGAAACTTCAAGAATGGCAGGCAAACGAACAAGATTTGGTATCAATTCTAGATACCCTTGAGCAACGTATTGCGCAATTTATTCCTGAGCAAGCATTGGAAGGGCTTAAACCACTCAGGGGGCAGCTGAATTGGCCTGTACGAGGTACCTTACGTGAACGTTTTGGGCGTAACAGAGAAGGTAGCCAAGCTCGTTGGAGTGGTGTTTTAATTGGTGCAAACTCAGGACAGGCAGTAACAGCAATTCATCACGGACGCGTAGTTTATTCAGATTATCTGCGCGGCTTTGGCTTGATTACTATCATCGATCATGGCAAAGGTTACATGAGTCTCTATGGACATAATGAGGCGCTCTACAAGCAGGCCGGTGATTGGGTGGAAGCTGGTGAACGAGTCGCTACTGTTGGCCAGACCGGTGGTTATCCAAAGGTTGGTCTGTATTTTGAAATTCGCCACAAGAGTAAAGCCATCAATCCACTAAAATTTATCCGCCGCGGCTAAGCCGACGAAAGGCGTCATAACTAATAAACGCCAGAGCAATCCAAATCATGATAAAGGATGTTAGTTTCTCAACTGTAAATGGCTCATCAAATACAAACACCGCCAAGACGAAGGAAATGCATGGAGCAAGATATTGAATGAATCCGACTGTCGACAGGTTAATCCCCTTAACGCTGGCTGCAAACAATACTAAGGGCAACAGTGTCACTATACCACTGAATATAATGAGCAAGTCAAAGGCCCAACCCTGAGATAGAAATATCAGTTTTGAGTCCATATCCAACCATAATAGATAACCCAAGGCGAACGGCAAAAATAGTAAGATTTCAAACAACAGACCATTGAATGAGTCGATCTTTAGGCGTTTCCGGATTAATCCATAAAAAGCAAAGGATAAAGCCAATGATAATGCTAACCAAGGCAACTCTCCGGCATTCCAAATTTGATTGATTACCGCAACTATAACTAATATTAACGCGATACCCTGCTTAAAATTTAACCGCTCACCAAGAAAAACAATACCTAGAAATACTGAAATAAGTGGGTTAATAAAATAGCCCAGTGAAGTTGCTAGCACCTGATTTTCAGACATTGCCCAGACATACAAAAACCAATTAGTGGTAATTAAAGCGCTACTGAGAGTAAGACTTAAAAGTAATTTAGGCGTAGAGATGATTTCGCGAAGTAAAAAGCGTTTTTTAAATAGCAGCATGAACAGCACGATGAATACCAACGACCAAGCAACTCGCTGGGCCATTAACTCTGGCGCTGGTACAGCCTGTACCCATTTAAAATATATTGGCGATAGGCCCCACCAAACGAATGCGCCTATTGCCAATAATATATACTTTAGAGATGATGAAGCCTGTGACATTGGTTCCTCCAACCAGCACGAATTAGACCAGTATTTATTACTAATAGCTAGCGCAAGATGTGAAGTATTTCACTTTGCTCTCTGACCTCTGGCGTGTATTATTTACTGATGCTTTCTTCAATGCTTACCATGACACGAACTTTCTGGCTTAAAGGCGTAGCGCTTTTAACTAGTATCGTTCTGTCTGCAACACTTTTAGCTCAACAGGAATCACCCCCTAACTCTTTACCTATTGCAGAAATTGAAGAATTTATTGACGTCTTAGAACTGATTAAAAAAAACTATGTTGCTGAAAAATCAGATGCCGAATTAATTCAATATGCAATCAATGGCATGCTGTCTTCCCTTGACGGTCAAAGCCGCTACCTTAGTCCCGACCAATTAAAGCGCTTTGAAAGGATCGCCAAAGGGATAGCTAGCTCGAAAGGATCAATTTCTTCATCGATCCTAGAGTCAAATATTGGTTATATCAAGATTGAAAGTTTTTACCCAAGCACTGCCGTTGAAATATCAAGTGCAGTTAACCAATTGCTCTCTGACAATATACAGTCCTTAATCCTAGATGTTCGGAATAACCCTGGCGGCCGGTTAGATTCAGCAATTGAGACAGCCAATCTATTTTTAGACAGTGGTATTATCGTCTCTGCAGTAGGACGTGTGGCACAGGCAAATCAAATATACACTGCACAATCTGACACAATTGCCGATAATATACCTATGGTGGTATTAGTTAATAACAACTCAGCCTCAGCAGCCGAAATCCTAACGGCGGCACTTCAGGATCATCAACGCGCAACGGTGATAGGAACAAGGAGTTATGGCAAGGGCACAATTCAGAGTCTGATCTATACAAAACAGGCAGGAATACAAATTACCACCTCATTATATCTCTCCCCCTCTGGACGAGCCATTCACAACAACGGCATTAAACCTGATATAGTGCAACCTTTGAACGATTTAGAAGATACTGAAAACGCGGATGCACAATTGCAAAAAGCCATGGCATGGCTACATAAAACCACAGATCAGAAAGCTCGGGGCCTAATCAAATGAAATTGATACTGCTTCTGTGCCTGCTTATGCCAGCTACCCTTATGGCCGCTAAAATAAGTATCATCATAGATGATGTAGGTGATAACCGTAGACTGGCCCTGCGTACGCTCGACCTGGACAACCGTGTTGCAGTAAGCATTCTGCCTCATACACCTTTTAGTAAAGAGGTTGCCCAAATTGCCGCTGATACCAAACGAGACGTTATGCTGCACCAACCCATGGAGTCTAAGAAAAACAATTATCTATTAGGGCCGGGGCCTTTGATGTCTGACATGGATAAAAATACCGTCATAGAAACATTAAAAACCAATCTCGATTCTATGCCTGAAAGTATCGGTATCAATAATCATATGGGTAGTAAGCTCACTCAGGATCCGAAAGTAATGAGTTGGGTCATGACTGAATTAATTAATAGAGGCATGTTTTTTATAGACTCGAAAACATCCTCTAAAAGCATCGGCTCAGACGTTGCTCAAGATTGGCATGTTCCCAATATGAGTCGCAGCGTGTTTCTGGATCATACTGATGACTTAGAAGCCATTGATATTCAATTCAAACGGCTGGTTCAATTAGCCAAACGTCATGGTAAGGCCGTGGCTATTGGCCATCCGAGAAAAAATACCCTTGAATATTTAGAGCACGCATTATTAAATCTACCTGATTTAAATATTGAACTAGTCAGTATCAGAAAGCTGGTTTATCAAACCTATCAACCCAATTACCCGCTTTCTCTTAATCCGGGTTGTTTTCCAACATCCAAAACAGGGCATAATACGAAAAGCATTCATCAGTTTTTATCAGAACAACGCTGTGGTCAACATGATGCATTCATATTTCCTGAACCATAGGTATATTTTATGAAACGACTGTTATATCTCGCTGTACTATTCAGCTCTATGGCATCTGCCAACCAGATACCACTTAGCCAAACCGCGGCAACTGAGTTACATTCAGCTCAAGTATTACAATTACAGATGCCCGAACCCGTAACTAAAAAAGCGCAACAAGCTAAAACACTCCCATTCATACAACCACAACCACTGCAAATTGCTCGAGCAAGCCTTATCAATGACGAACTTTCCAGTCTCGCAAAATGGCATACAATCAATAATCAGTCCTACCTAAGGTTAACCATCAATGCCCCCGATGCAGAACATTTAAACTTAGGATTTACCAAAGTAAGCCTGCCCGAGTCAGCAACGCTCTATATTCTAGACGCACAAACCCATCAATTACTGCACAGTTTTACTGCCAACGACATACACAATCAAAGCATTTGGACACCAATAGTACAAAACCAACACCTCACCCTAGAAGTCAACGTACTAAGTTCTGAGCAACAACAGGTAAAACTGCAACTACAGCAAGTAGGGCAAGGCATAGTCTCCTTCAATAAAAACAGCCTAACAAAATCCGGTAGTTGTAATATTGATACAGTCTGTACTGAAGGTGACGGCTGGCGAGATATTATTCGTTCGGTAGCCAAATACTCTATCACCACGACTGAAGGAACCTTTGTCTGTACGGGCACATTACTCAACAACGACAATCAAGACCAGCGACCACTGTTTCTTAGTGCCGCGCATTGTTTCGTCTCGGAAACAACAGTAGATTCGATGGTCTTCTATTGGAATTTTGAAACCACAGTTTGTAACGGTATAGCCGACGGCGACCAAACTCAAACCCAAACCGGCGCAAAATTTCTTAGCAGAGCCGATGACCTGACTAATTTATCTGATTATTCTCTAATTGAACTAAGCCAACGCCCAGCAAACAACCATCAGGTCTATTATAGTGCATGGAACGCTCAACCCGGACCTGCAACTGATGTGGTAACAATTCACCATCCAGCTGGCGATGAAAAACGCATCAGCCTAGATCACGATCCATTAACAATTACCGACTATACCAACCCTGACGAAAATCTAGATGGCCACTATTACCGAATTGATGCCTGGGATACAGGCACCACCGAAGGTGGCTCATCAGGCGCCGGCCTGTGGTCTCAAAGCAAAGAATTGATTGGCACACTCAGTGGCGGAACGGCCTCTTGTACCGATCCAACTAACCCAGATTGGTACGGCCGAATGTCAAGCCATTGGCAATTTCCAAATCATGATGGCGTACAGATAGAAACCTATTTAGCACCGAACACACAACAACTCTCTGAATCTGGCTTCGAACCCTGCGATGCCCCAACACTGGCACTATCAACCAGCACAGCAACACCACAAATCAATGAACAATTTAGTTTTATGGCACAAACCACTGGCGGCACAGCACCCTATCAATACAATTGGGATTTCGATCAGGATGGCAACGTCGATTCAACTGATGAAGATCCAACGCATACGTACTCAACCACAGGACTACAGAAAGCCGCATTAACAGTCATCGACGCCAATCAATGCCGCTCATCAGCACGCATTGAAGTAACGGTCCCAAACAGCGGTGAACTGTTTATTTCTGCCGGACAATTACCTACCAATTACACTAAACCAACCGATGCAGCAGGCAGCTGGATTGCCACAACAAATACCGCATCAGAAGGTGATTTCAGCCTACGTTCACAAATAACCTACGGCTCAAGCACCAGCAGTATCGAAACTACCGAAACCTTCGCAGCAGGCACTTTAAGCTTTGACTATAGGGTATCTAGTGAGGTCGGCTTTGACTTCTTTAAGTTCTATATCGACGGTGTTGAGCAATTAAGCGCTGATGGCGAAGTAGACTGGACCACAACAACACATGCCTTATCTGCAGG
>Ga0316202_10002769_pt1 | contig 11139 bp, 12 predicted proteins | sample 3monrhotite_MG_FD_204934 | JGI IMG/M metagenome (GOLD analysis project Ga0316202, IMG submission 204934) | Microbial mat bacterial communities from mineral coupon in-situ incubated in ocean water Damariscotta River, Maine, United States -... | ecosystem: Environmental > Aquatic > Marine >...
ATTTCAATAATCAAATCCTTTTTTTTATCTGACCGATTTATTTCTCAAATTTGTGCGATTCAATAATCATTTTTTACGTTTCATTTCTCAATCGGTTTACGCAATTTTCTGACAATTTCTTAAGCTACTTTTAACTCAAATGTTGATTTCCGACTGGAAATCCGCCATTAAACACAACGGTTTAGTATTAAGATTTGTGCGACTTAAAAATCGGAGATTTTTCGGTTGTAGCAAATCGTTTATTGAATGTTTGTCGGATTGTATTCAGTTTAAATTTTAGCATAAATTTTATACATTGTTGGTGGACGTTAATCAGTTTGGTTTTGTGTTTGAATTAGTTCAATAACTCTACTTATTAATTTCACTCTGTTTTCTAATAAGTTAAAATCAATCTTATCTACCTTGTCACTGACTTTATGATAATCTTCGTGTAAACCCGAGAATAACATTATAGAAGGTATTTTCTTTTTATAAAAGCTGTATTGGTCTGAACGTGAATAAACTCCTGAAAAATCATTTGAATTGTCATAACTATAGTCAAAATAACAATCGGAAAATAGACTATCTGCTTTTTTAAAATAAACTGCTATTTCTGGATTAATATCAGTACCAATCGGGTATAAATAATTCTCTTTTGTATTATGTTTATTGTCAGTTCGAGAAATCATATCCATATTTAAATTAACAATTATGTTTTTAGGATTAAAATCCAAATTGTTAACGTGATAATCCGAACCTAAAAGACCAACTTCTTCACCAGATGTTGCTAAAAATATAATGTTATATTTAAGATTTTTGATATTTATAAAATTTTCTGCAAGTTCTAATAAAGCTGAAATTCCTGATGCATTATCATCTGCTCCAGGATAATAGAGTTTTCCCTTTTCGCCTAAATGGTCATAATGTGCTGATATTAGTATTGATTTATCAGAATCACCTTTTATAAAACCTACAACATTTTCTGTCTCAATATTTTTAATTATTCTTTCTCTCTTGATTTTTACTTTAGAAATTGGGCAATTTTCAATATTATTTGATTTAATCAATTTATTAAGTTGATTTTGAGATTTACCAATTATTTCTTTTAGTTGATTTGAAGGAATAATAAATTGGTCAAGAAAATCTATTGATTTTTTTACAGTACTGTCATTTCTTGGAAAGGCTATCTTTTTTTTAAGAAAGAAATCTTTTTCAGTTCTTTTCATAGACTCAAATTGTGCAGTATTATTTGGATTTACTAATATTAATCCAAGAGCATTTCTGTCTTTTAAATCTCTGATGCTTTTATTTGGCGCTCTAAGATTATCTGTAAAAACTAATACAAATCGGTTTTCTACATTTATCTTGTTTAGATGTTCTACATTTCCTAAACCACCAAAAATTATTTCTATTTCAATTTCATCATTGTTGGGTTTTCCGTGATAAATAATATTCACAAAGTTGTCAAGTTTTTTGTTTTCAGTTTTTAAATATACTTGATCCCATTTAGATTGAGTTAAATTGAATTTTTCTAAAAATCCACTATTGTTTATGTCTAATAAACCAATTTCTTTAAATTTTTTTGAAATAAATCTAGCAGCTTTCTTTTGTCCTAATGTACCTGTAAATCTTCCATTTAAAGAATCGGATGTTAAAATAGTGATATAATTTCTCAAATCAGTTTTGTCGATAACAGACTTAAATGATTTTGTTTGACTATAATTTCTAACTCCAAGAGTCAGAAATAAAATTAGTAATAATATCTTTTTCATATTTTTTTTAGCAATGACCACCAACTGGATTTTATAAGATTTGTGCGACTGGAAAAACGGAGATTTTTCGGTTGTAGCAAATCGTTAGTTGAATGTTTGTCGGTTCGTTATTTAGTTTAAATGTAAGCATAAATTTTATAAGGTGTTGTAGCACGTTATATTTATTTTAAAATCTTCTTTTTCTGTTCAGTAAACTCTTTTTCTGTTAATATTCCTTTTTCTTTAAGTTCATTTAATTTTAATAATTCATCAGAAACACTATTCTCATTATTCGATTGATTTTTAGAAACATCAATTATTATTTCAAGAATGTTTTTCCAATTTTCTAAATTTTTGAGAGCATTTTGATAAATTGGTCCATAAGCAAAATCATCTATTTTTATACTTTTTTTTGTTCTAGCAGTCTCTTCCCAAGCATCAAAAAATTTTATTTTAAAATTAGGTTTTTGAGTGTCTTTAAAAACTATTTTAAAGTCAAGATTTTTAATTTCTGCATCTTTCTTCTCTTTACCTGAAAGCCCTCCTATAATAGCACCAGCACCTCCAGCAAGGACACCCCCTACAATTGCTCTCCCAATTGTATTTGATTTTTTAAAAGTTGTAACTCCATCAACAAGCACTTCACAACTTAATATATCAGAATACTTATATTTTCTTATTTCTCCAACAGCCTCTTTTACTGCAATTTGCTCAGTTTTCTCGTCAATTGCTATTAAACCCCAAGCACCAATCATTTTTTTTGTAGTATTAAAATTGTCAAGTTTATTTAATGTCCAATTCAGTTTTCTTTTTTCTTCTATTCTTTCTTCTTTCATTTCATTGGAATACCATATTTGGGCGATTACTCCTAATAATACTATCAGAGCAAAAATCCATAGAAAACCAATGGCGTTTGTCATTACTAATATTAAAATTATAATTCCACCAATTATTCCAAAAACTATACTATTTTTCATTTTTTCATTTTTTTTAATGTGCTACAACGAGTTTTTATAAGATTTGTGCGACTGGAAAATCGGAGATTTTTCGGTTGTAGCAAATCGGTTTGTTAGAATTTTTGTCGTTAATATTTAGTTTAAATTTGAGCATAAATTTTATGAGTTGTTGCCTAATGTGGCTTTTGTTCCAATTATTCTATTTATTTCAAATTCTATCCGTTTCAATTATTTTATTCGATTCAACTCTCAAATCGTTTATGATTATAAAAGTCGGAAATATTTTTCGGTTTGTTACAATTTTTCTTTTTAAGTTTTCTGTTCTGCTCAACTTTCCGATTCATTTCTCAAATCTGACCGTTTCAATTCTCAAAATCCGTAATTATAAGAAAATCTGTGCGATTCGTTAAGTTTTTTCGTTCGATTTTTTTTCCTTGTTTCTTTGAATTAAAACTAAAAATCCAGCGAAAATTATTCCACCAAATACACTTGCGAAAATCGATGTTTTAATAAAATTCTCAAAAATCAGATTTAATAAAAGACTTATTGAAGTGAAAGTAATAAAGTAGATAGCAAATTTTTTAATCATTGGTAATTTGTCGGTTTATTTTGTTTGATAATTATAGATTAATCGTCTCTTTTCGTTTAATTCCGCCATATTTGGCAACGGTGAGTATATGAGGCGTTGGGTGTTTTGAAACACCTAACTCTCAACTTACTATGCTGTTTATATATATTCATAAATTTCAATTTAACTACCATTCTCCCAATGACTTATATACATTGTTAGCGGTTCGCTCTTTTATTTGCAATCAATAAAAGCACTTGAAATATATTGTTTTGCTTTATCATTTATTCCTAAATTGAGATACTCTTCTTCTATTTTCTTTTCCCATTCTTCTTGTTTTTTAACACTTTTATTTTTAATGGCTATTTTTTTTCTGTCTTTTAATTCGCGTTTTTCATAACCATTAATAAAATATATATACAGCAACGAAGCGTTGATTTTATTATCCAATAAGAAATTAATAAATGCTAATCTATTTGCTAATTGATAGTGTTTCCCAAACCAGTTATTATTGGAAATCTCAAACCGTTTCTGGGTATCTCTAAAAGCATTTTGAATTTTCTGATTTGAAGCGCTTTCCGTCTTAGATTCTATTTCTTCTAAATGTGCTTTTGCCTCAACTATAATCCATTCTTCATTATTACCATTTCTATGCAAAATTATTCCATCCCAATTTGGTTGGTTTCCACCTGAACTCCAATAGTTTTTCCAATTGTACTGCAAACTTTCATACTTTATTTTGTCAATTTTACCTTTCATAAAGTCAACACCTTTGTACTCTCCATCAAGTGACAAAGATATTTTGCTTTCATCTGTCTTTCTGTCTTTTGGAAAATCTAACCAAACAAGTTCTCCGTTTAGTTTTGTATTTTCTTTAATTATTCTATTTAATTCGTTTCTGTGGTGTCCTAAATAACGCATTAATTGATATTCACTACCATAACCTAATCCCATTTCTGCCATAATAATTGTCATTTAAATTTCTTGTTCAAATCTATTTGCTATTTCGTTTTCAGAGTGACCGCTAACGAGTTTTTATAAGATTTGTGCGACTGGAAAATCGGAGATTTTTCGGTTGTAGCAAATCGTTTGTTGAATGTTTGTCGGTTCGTTATTTAGTTTAAATGTAAGCATTAATTTTATGAGGTGTTAGCATATTTGGCGAAACGTTATGGAAATAATTGAATTTTTCTATTTTCTGAGGTTTGTCTGTTGTAGAATTATTCGAAACAACTTTTAAATCCAGCATTTCAATTATCACATTCATTTAGCGAAATCCATTTTTTTAGTCGGTTTTGTTACAATTTTTCATTTTACTTGTATTCGTTCAGCTTTTTTTCCATTTCAGCTCTTAAATCTGTGCGATTCAATAAGTTTTTACGTTTCAATACTCAATTCGGTAGAGTAGAAGTCAATCTGAAATTTGTCATAATTGTTCAATTTGTCTTTTTTACTCATTTTCCATTTTAAAATTTGTCGGATTAGTTAAATTTGTCTTATTTACTTGTTTTATAATTTCGATTTTTCATTTTTCATTTTGCTCAAGATCTTAGTATTTTAAAATACTTTTTCTAGCGGAATTTGTCGGACGAAAAAATCTGTCGAGCCATTTATGCTAACGGGCTTTTATAAGATTAGTGCGACTTAAAACACTAAATTTTCCCACCTAATTTAAACCTTTATTTTTTGTTATTATTTTAACTTTTAGCTAAATGTAAGCATTAATTTTATGAGTTGTTGTGCCCAGTTATTAATTGGTATTTGGTCTTATTCAAAACACCAATTTTCTCAAACAAATTTAATTCAACTCCTCTTTTTAAATCTCTACTTGCAGTTGCTGAAGAAATATCTTTGAAAACGTCCATATAATCTTTTCTTGTGAACTCTATTTTGTTTAGTGAACTGAAATATTCAAGTCTGTCTTTTTCATTTAGAGTGCGATTATTAAAATTTAATAACTCACTTATTGAGATATCAATAACAGTTAACATATATTCGATAAATTTTGTTGATTTTCCAGATTTATCACTTTTAGATAGAGCATTGTAATATTTTTCTTGATCTTTACTAATTAGTGTTTCAAATGGTAAATATTCAAACACAGGATATTTATGCATTAATATTAAGGTTTGCCATAATCTTCCCATTCTGCCATTTCCATCTAAAAATGGATGAATAAACTCCATTTCATAATGAAATACACAACTTTTAATCAATTCAATTTCATTCGGATTTTTCAAATACTCAAAAAGGTCTTTCATTAAGAAAGGAACATTTTGATAAGGAGGAGCAATATGTTCAATTTTTGTTCCTTTTACAATTCCAACTCCTTGAGTTCTATATTTTCCAGAATTTTCAATCAGATTACTCATTAAATTCTGATGTGCATTTAAAAAGGATTTTTCATTAAAGGGATTGAACTTTTCTAAATTTTCATAAATGTCGATTGCATTTAAAACTTCTCTAATGTCTTTTTTTGGTCCAATAACGCGTTTGTTTTCAATAAGAGAGGTAATTTGTTCTTTGCTCAGTGTATTTCCCTCTATTTTTAATGAAGAGTGAATTGTTTTAATTTTATTCTGTTTTCTCAATTGAGGAGAAGGTCTGTTTAGTAAATTTGCATTTACTTCTCCAATTTTTTCAGAAATAGAAGTTATTAGTTTTAATATTTCTGGAGTTATTTCGTATGGTGGTTTCATTTTGATACTATCATTTGATACTATCAAAAATAATATCATTTTGTGTATTAATCTAATTTTTTACGATTTGTATTATACTGATATAGGTTGACCTTTTTTTGTTTAATTTCTACCGTTCAAAAGATTTTTTTTAGCCGTTTAGAAGGCAAAAAAATAGTTAGAACTAGGTCTGTTTTTAAATTTTAAGTTCGAGTAAATTTACTTTATTTTTTCGATACGATTTATATTTGATATTTGGATTGTTATGAACTTCAAAAGGTTTTCTTAAATCGAGGCTAAAATGTGTTCTTAAATTGTTATAAATATAGATAGCTTGGTCAGTTATTTTTTGAGCAAATTCAGTATTTTTAATAGTTTTTTTTAATCCATATTCATATTTAAGAGTTCTGTTAATGCGTTCAGCAACTGCATTTTCGTATGGGTCGTATTGTTCGGTCATACTCATTATTATTCCATTTTGTTCAGCGAACTCGGTATATTTAGGATTACAGTATTGAAAACCTCTGTCAGAATGATGTATAAGTTGTTTGCCTGGATATCTTCTATTTTTAATAGCCATAGCGAGCGCATCAGTACAAAGAGAAGTTCTCATATGATTATCGAGTTTGTAGCCCATAATTTGCTTAGAATAGGCGTCTGTTACAAGTGCTAGGTAATTATGTCCGTTTTCTGTTTTAATATAAGTAATATCGCTCACCCAAAGCTGTTCAGGTCGATTAGGGACTTGGTCTTTTACAAAGTTTTTATATTTTTTAAACATATGTTTAGAGTTTGTTGTAGTGATATAGTTTTTTGTTTTAGGCACTAATAGTTGATGGAGCCTTAAAAAGCGATAGAATTTGTCTCTTCCCATTTTAATATCTGTGTTTATAAAGTCTTGTTTGAGCTCAGTATAAAGTTTGATTCCACCAGTTTTAGAGCCTACTTTTTTACGGTAGTCTTTAACCATTTTGATTAGTTTTTGGTGGTCTATTTGTTGTTTTTGTTGGGTTTTGAGTCTTTTATAGAAGGCTTGTTTACTAATCCCAAAACATCCATAGAACCATTTTCTTTTAAACGGTTTTTCTTCTTTAGTTCTATCTCTTTTGCTAATGTTTTGGGTAACGACTTTTTTGACATATCGACTCCAGTAATAAGTTCCATATCTGCAATAATATCTTGCTGAAAGTCTTTTACAAACTCCAGTTCTTCAATGCGTTCCTTAAGTTTTTTAATTTCATCTAGTTTACTCATACCTGTGTTTTGTTGCACTAATGTACTGTATTTTCTTAACCAATAGGTAATAGTAGTTCTAGGAACATCATATTTTTCTGAAGCAAATCTTGTTGAAACTTGACCGTTTAGAATTTGGTCAACGACTAAAAGTTTGGTTTCTAAAGTTACTTTTTGGTAGCTTTTTTTTCGCCAGTGTTCATTTTGTGTTTTCATAAGTGACTATAATTAAGTGTTTAATTTTTAGTCAACCTATTTCAGGAAAGTACAATTTTTTAATTGGGCACAACGGTTTTTTATAAGATTTGTGCGACTGGAAAATCGGAGATTTTTCGGTTGTAGCAAATCGTTTGTTTAATGTTTGTCGGTTCGTTATTTAGTTTAAATGTAAGCATAAATTTTATGAGTTGTTGTGTGTAGTTATTTAATCATCCAAACTTCCTAATCTAAATGTTTCTACTCTATAAGTTGGTTGTTTTTTTAAGAATTCTACTTCGTCAAAGATGAATTCAAATTTTTTAGTTTCATAAGCTAATAAATAAATCTGCTTTGACCTTTGATATCGTTTTCCTTCTTGGTTTACATAAGCTTTTACCACAACGTAACCATCTCCTCCTTTATTCATAACATTTCCAATAATCTTTGTACTATAATCAAAGAGAGTGCTAGAATCGGCATTAGAACTTGATCTAACAATTTCTGGTATTGGTGGTACAATAGATTTAAAAATTGATTGATAGTTTGCAAAAAGTAGAATTATTAAGACTGATAAAATCCCAATAGTGATATTTCTCTTTTTATTATTTGGCTTTTTAAATTTCTTGTCAGTTGAATCTTTTTCACTTTCTTTAAAAGAGATATCGAAATCTAGTTTTTCAGAGTGAACGTTTTCTTTTCCAATATTAAATTTCTTTAAGAAAGCAGGATATAATTCTAAAAATATTAATTCATTTAAAGGAATTAAACTTAGATAATCAGGATTAGTTGGTGTGCCTTGATATCCAATTATTATAAAAACAGGTTTTTTTTCTATTTCTTGTATTCTAATAAATCTTTCTTTTTGAGCAAGACTCATAACATTTAATTTCTCTCGATTATTAAACTTACTTCGATATTTCGCCTCTACATAGAATTCTTGATTTGTTTTATTGCACCGAAATTTAAAATCAGGAAATAATGTATCTTCTGCATATCTATCCTTATTTTGTTCAAAATTGTTTGTTCTATGAATTAAAGCGTACTCTTTTTTTGGAAAAATATTTTCTTCTACAAATTTTTCAAAATTTTCTCCTTTTTTAAATGATGATGTATTATTCACTTTTTATATTTTTTTTCGTAATTACACACAACGAGTTTTTATAAGATTTGTGCGACTGGAAAATCGGAGATTTTTCGGACGTAGCAAATCGTTAGTTGAATGTTTGTCGGTTCGTTATTTAGTTTAAATGTAAGCATAAATTTTATGAGGTGTTGGCTTTTAGTGCTTTTCAATCAAACTGTTTTGTCATTTTAGTTACTATCTTTTAGTTCAGATTTCGTTCTTTTAATATTATTTCAAGCTCGTTATTCTTTTTTGAATTAATTATTAATTTGTAAATAAAATAGATAGGAAATACTAAAGGAATAATCACTGCGAAATTTTTCGAAATAATAGATGAAACAAATCCTATCACAACTATACTGGCAAGAAATCCTATCGTTAAAGCACTTATTATTTTTGATTTTTTTAATTTCCCTTTTTCAATTAATAGTTGTTCATTAGTTAATTCTGAGATATTCTTTTTTTCCATAAGTTAATTTTTAGATTTGTTTTTTAGTATTTTTTTCGGTTTTATAATTTATTCCATTTTCTGGTGTCTAAATTTCGATTTTTATTTTTTCGTTAAACTTGAATTCCGATTTCATAAACTTGCTATTGCATTAAAGCCAACGGGCTTTTATAAGATTTGTGCGACTGGAAAATCGGAGATTTTTCGGACGTAGCAAATCGTTAGTTGAATGTTTGTCGGTTCGTGATTTAGTTTAAATGTAAGCATAAATTTTATGAGTTGTTGCAAGTTTTAGCGACACGTTCTGCTGATAATTGAATTTTAGTATTTTCCGAGTTTTGTCATTCGTGTAAATCTTTTTTAAATCGTTGTTTTTTGTTTTAATTTATCTTTTTTCTTGTTTTTACGTTCTGCAATTTTTTTTCCGTTTCAATGCTCAAATACGTTCTGATTTTAAATTTCTCCGTTTCATTGAATTTTTTCCGTTTTAACTCTCAAAATCGAAAGAGTAGAAGTGAGCTCAAATTTATCATTTTAGTTTAATTTGTCTTTAAGCCGTTTTTAAATCATTTTGATTTGTCTCTCCTTTGGAGGAAACCAAATCTTAAGAAAAAAATTGTCATTGAACCATAAGCTATCACAGGTATTATTTTATATTCTTGATTTCCAATCGAGAAATCGAAGAAATGAATTATAAATGCAATCAATCCGATAACGTAAATAACTATTAGACTCCAAGGTTCTCTTTTAAAAAAATTATTTTGTGTCATTTTCAATTTTATTAAATATATCTTTTTTCATTTCTGCCGTAACTCAATCGAGCTATTACTTGCAACGGTTGCGTATTATGATTTGTGCGATGTAAGAATCGGAGATTTTTCCGCCGTAGCAATATTATTATTGAGTGTTTGTAATTTTGTATTAGTTCAAATTTAAGCATAAATTATATACGGTGTTGCAAGTTGTGGTTCTGAGTTCAAATTATTTTTCTTTGTTCAAATTCAAACCGTTTCAGCTTGTTTTGAGTATCAATTTTCAAATCCGCAATAATTGTCAAAATCCGAAATTTGTCTTAAATGTTTTTCCGTTTCAATATTCAAAATCCGCAATAATTGTTAAAATCTGGAATTTGTCTTTAAAGTTTTAAATTTTCTAAGCATTTGAAAATTAAAATATTAAAATACTCTAAATCATAAAGTTGTGTTAATAGCATACTGTTTTTTACCTTGGGTAAATTGAAGGTTTCATTAAATCATAACCTTTAAAAAATGTTCTTTCTAATGCCATATTTTCATATATTTTTTGATAACTCTCATAAATATATGTACTTGGTTTTCTTTTTAAATTATCAAAGGAAACTGAAAAGGATCCATTTTCAATATCATTTTTATCTAAGATTACAAATTTAAAACCTGTTAAATGAAGACTTTTGTTAATATTGTAGCTATTGTTTAAAGCTAGTGTTTGTTGTGATAAATTATAAATACTAAGAGGAATAGTAGTCTTTCTAATTGTGTCATTTTTTTCTTGTGAGAAAGCTATAAAAGTAAAAAGTACTATTAATAAGAAAAGAATTCTTTTTTTAGTTGTTCGCATTTTTCGATCGCTATTTATTAGGATTAAATTTACTTTAATTTTTCTAATTAGCATAATTTATGCAATTTTTTATGCATATCGTTGCAATTTACTGGCTTTAGTTCAAATTATTATATTATATTTTATTCAAATTCAAACCGTTTCAATTTGTTTTTGAGTTCCAATGTTCAAATCGTCTATGATTGGCAAAGTCGAAAATGTTTTCGGTTTGTTACAATTTTTCTTTTTTCAATTTTTCGTTTCATTGCTCAAATCTGACTGTTTCAATTTTCATTCGGTTCGTCGTGTCTCAGACAGTTTAACTTTTTAAACTCATAAAAAAACTCAAATTAGGAATTTCGGAGGAAATTCCGCCATAACTTGCAACGGTTTAGAGCATGAAAAGTTGCGGGTTTAAAAACGCATTTTTCCGCTGTTTAAAATTATGTTTTTTATTTGTTTAAAATATCATATTTAGTTAGAATTAAGCAATTTTTTATGCGCATTGTGCCTGTTGCACAATTCTACTCAAATATAGCTAAAATAAGTTGTAAAAGAGTATTAAAATTTGTACTTTCATGGTATGCAAGGCAAGAAAGAATATCAAGAAAAGTTATTCGCAAATTTTCA
>Ga0316202_10002773_pt1 | contig 11120 bp, 13 predicted proteins | sample 3monrhotite_MG_FD_204934 | JGI IMG/M metagenome (GOLD analysis project Ga0316202, IMG submission 204934) | Microbial mat bacterial communities from mineral coupon in-situ incubated in ocean water Damariscotta River, Maine, United States -... | ecosystem: Environmental > Aquatic > Marine >...
ATGCAGGTAAACCGCACCGCCTTTTTAATGACAGAAGAGATTATCAGGCGCTTTGCCGCTCACGGCTATCAGCTATCAACACAAGATTTTGGTATTTTGTACCGCCTGAGAGAGCAGGGGCCGATGACACAGGTCGAAATTGCCACCTTGATGATGCGTGATAAAACAACCATTACCCGTCGCATCGATGCACTGGTGAAAAAAGGGCTGGTGGAACGCATTCCATGCAAAAAGGACCGTCGCTGTTTCCGTATCAGCCTGACCGACGATGGCCTTCAAGCATTAACCACCATCACTCCTCTGGTGCACGATTTCCAGCAGGAAGTACTCAGTGATATTCCGAATGATGAAAAAGTAATTCTGCATAAAACATTGAAGATCATTTCGAACAAACTGATTGAAATCAGATAAGGAGCATATATGAAAACAACCACACCACACTGGATCGCCATAGGGATTCTGGTAAGCCTGCTGGCAGCAGGTGCATTCAAGGTCATTGTACTGGGTAACACGGAACAGGCTGAAGATGGTCGCACAGCAGTCATCCTTGAGCCAGCTGAACGACTGGCCGTACTCGGAGAGATGCGGATACTACTTGAGACAACTCAGACCGTTATCGAAGCACTGGCCAACGATGATCTGGTGGCAGTAGAAGCAGCAGCCCGCTCCATTGGCAGTGATGCAAACACCACAGTAGATTTCAGTCTGGCCGCAAAACTACCTCTGAAATTCAAAAAAATGGGATTTGGTACGCATCACGCCTTTGATGAGATTGCCAATATGGCAAAAGAGGGGCAGCCCGCCAAAACAATTCAGCTCAAACTGACAGAGACCATGAACAACTGTATCGCCTGCCATGCAAGCTTTCGCTTACCTGAAAAGCACCTCTAAAACCCGGAAATCGTTATATAGAAACAATATTTAACAGAGCATCTATGTTCTAAAACTCATCAAAAGGAAGTAATTATTATGACAACTGAACGCGTTATTCGTATCATCGCAGGTTTCTTTATCATGTTATCGCTCTATTTAAGCTCGATATACAACGGCTCATCATTGTATGAACCAAACTGGCTCTGGTTTACACTCTTTGTTGGTGCCAATCTGTTCCAGTCCGGCTTCACACGCTGGTGCCTGATGGAAAAAATACTGATCAAGCTGGGCATCAAACCCGGTGGTGCCTGTGGTAGCTGCGAAAGTTAAGATCATCACTTTAGGAATCTTTTCGGAGATATGATGATGAATAAAAAATATATTGGTCGAATAGTATTTCACTGGCTGATTCCATCCGTTGCGGTACTCTTTGGTATCATGACAATCATATCCGGTGGGTCGGTGCTATTTGGTGATCAGGCCGCACTGGAGGCTGCTGGGGATGTTGTTCCATTCGTACTCTGGTTTAACTTCGCTGCTGGTTTTATCTATATTATCGCGGGCATCGCTCTTGCCCTGCGTAAGCCTTGGTCTGCGTGGTTATCTTTGATCATTGCAGCTACGACCTTGCTAGTATTTGCTGCTCTGGGCATACATATTTTTTCTGAGGGAGCTTATGAAACACGTACTGTGGCTGCGATGACACTGCGCTCAACCGTCTGGACAGCGATATTTATTTTGACCTATCGGCAGTTGATTCGTCGTGAAGTATAGTAAAAGGTGAAGGAGAATAAGATGCATAAAATTACCCTGATAATTCTGAGTGCAACATTGTTATTAGCATCCCCTGTCTATAGTGAAGAGCCAAGTGGCCTGGAAATTATGCAGATGGTTGATGCGCGTGATGATGGCGATGATCTGATACAAAACATGAAACAGCGCCTGATTGATCGCCGTGGCAATGTACGTGAACGTGAAATGATCTCGCTGCGTAAAGATTACGGCAAAGACAGCAAATCGATCACCTATTTTTTAGCTCCATCCAATATCCGTGATACAGCACTGCTGACGTGGGATTATGACGGCATTGCCAAAGATGATGATCAGTGGCTTTACCTGCCAGCACTTAAAAAAGTACGTCGTATCTCATCTTCGGATCGGGGTGACTATTTTATGGGTACAGACTTCACCTTTGAAGACATCAAGCAGACACCGGAGCTGGAAGATTACAACTGGACATTGATCGGTTCTGAGTCGCTGGAGGCTCATGATGTATGGGTTGTCGAAGGAGAGCCAAGAACCGATGACCTGAAGAAAAACCTCGGTTATTCAAACACGCGTTATTATATCCGCAAAGATATTAAGCTATATATTCGTGTCGATTTCTGGGATCGCAAGGGGCAGGAGTTAAAACAACTCGTGTCTGAAGAAGTGAAGCAGATTGATGGTGTTTGGACAGCCATGAGCGGCACCATGACCAACAAACAGACTGGCCATCGTACTGAATTGAGTTTCTCGGAACATAAGTACAATACAGGGCTTTCTGATCGTATGTTTTCTGAACGCATGCTCAAACGCGGCTATCGCGCTAAATAAAGGATCTATAATATGAAACGAATTTTCAACTGGGTACTGACCCATCCAAAATCGGTACTGCTGCTACTGGTTTTAACCACTGCCATTGCAGTCAACCAGATGCGCCAGATTCATATCGAAACAGATATGGATGCCATGTTACCTCACCACAGTGATGCTTATATCAATAAGCAGGTACTCGAAGAGCGCTTTGGCAGCTCCGATATGGTGATCATCGGCATGACCAACGATGATAAAGAGGGCATTTATAATCAGCGTAGTCTGGCTCTGGTGCAGGAGTTAACCGATTGGCTGGCAGAGCAACCGCTCTTCCGCACCCTGGCCCTGAATGACCTGCTATCACTTGCCACCATCAAAGATATTCGCGGCTCCGAAGCAGGGCTAGATGTTGAACCGTTCATGGATGGCCTGCCTGAAAACCAGGCCCAAATAGATTATATCAAAAAACGCATGTATGAGTTTGGTGTGTATGAAGATGTGATTGTTTCTGCCAATGGCCACGGCACCGTATTTATCGTTCGCCCGCTACCCGATTCGCGGGACAAGTACGCTGAAATATACGATACGGTGAAAGCCAAAGTTGCAGAGCTTGAGGCTCGCGGAGGCAGTGAACAGTTCTTTATCTCCGGTCGCCCGGTCATCGAAGGCGTGTTCGGCATCTATATGCCAGCAGAGATGAAACGTATGCAGCCGATGATTATGGCGCTGCTCTTGCTCTTGCTCTATCTCTCATTCCGTACCCCACGTGGCGTGCTGCTGCCCATCGCAGTAGTACTGATGGCTGAGATCTGGACGCTTGGAACCATGGCTGCATTGGGCGCTCCGATCTACACAGTCACCACCATGTTGCCGATTTTGATCCTGGCCATCGGTATTGCCGATGCCGTGCACTTTCTCAGCCGCGAACGCCTGCTGGCACATCAACAAGCGTATAGCCATCGTAAAGAGCGCCTGATCGAAGTGATGCATGAGTTATGGAAACCGATGTTAATGACTACGGTGACTACCGGTGCCGGGTTCCTCTCAATGCTGGCCTCTGATCTGCCGCCAATTCGTGACTTTGGTATGTTTGCAGCCATTGGTATTGTCTATGCACTGTTGATTACCATGCTGTTGTTCCCCGCCGCATTGATGGTACTACCTGAAAAACAGAAACATGCTGAACGTAAACCGCTATTCTCCGGTTATGTCGAGTGGTTGAGCGGAGCAGTACTGAAGCACCCTAAACGCATCATGAGCTTTTTTGCCATTCTACTGGTGGCCTCACTAGTTGGTGTGATGAAACTGGATGTGAATGCCTCCTTAGTCGACCAATTCAAACCGGGTGACCCGGTACGTTATGCGGATAAAATGCTGAACAAACACTTCTCAGGCACGACCAGTCTGGATGTGATGATTGATACTGGCCGTGAAAACGGACTGCTGGATCCAAAGTTTCTGCAGCATATTATTGATCTGCAAGCAGAGATTGAAAAGGATCCGATGGTAGGTGACTCATCTTCGATTGCTGAGTTTTTACAGACCATGAATCAAGCCCTACATGCTGATGATCCGGCCTGGAAAAGAGTACCTGACTCTTCAGATCTGGCGGCACAATACCTATTGCTCTACTCTTTCTCAGGAGCTCCGGATGACTTTGAAACGTTCATGACCGGCGACTATCGTCAGGCGCATGTACGTATTAATATGAAAAACGATGAAACCAAAGTTGTATCGGAACTATTGGCGAGACTGCAAAGCAAAACTGATATCTGGTTCCCCGCATCAGAAGGCTTCAAGGTGGAGTGGGCTGGCACAGGTTTCACCGTTCTGCGTCTCTCAGAAATGATTGTGGATGGTCAGATCGCTTCTCTTGCTGTTTCCATTATTGCCATATTCCTGCTCTGCTGGTGGATGTTTAAACGCCTGCTCATTGCTGCAATTGCCATGATTCCGGTCTCTCTGGCTGTAACAGTCAACTACGGCATGATGGGGAATTTCGGCATCCCACTTGATATAGCAACGGCTCTGACGGGGGCTATGGCGCTTGGTATCGGAGTCGATTTTGCTATCCACTACCTGCATCGTTACCACGAGGAGTCCGTGGCTGGCAACAGCTATGAAGAGAGTGTCATCAACACCAACCGCAGTGTTGGTCATGCCATTCTGTTTAATACCTTTGTGGTGGTCGGTGGTTTCCTGGTACTGCTGACTGCAGCGCTCTACCCACAGATGAAACTCGGTGCATTGATCGCAGCAACCATGGTGGTCTGTTATCTGGCAACCTGTTACCTGTTCCCGGTCCTACTTGGGCTCGGTAAAAAGAAGATTCAAGTATGAAGATATTCTCCATTCTGCTGCTTGTAGCGCTGACTCTACCTTCAGCCGCCAGCGCACTTGAATGGACGATACATGGCACGCTCAAAAATGAGACAGCCTACTTTATTTCGGGTGATCAGCGTCTGGATAAGCTGCAAAATCGACTTGATTTAAAGCCGGAAGTCATACTCAATGATCGCTGGGAGTTTCGTGGCCGCGTTTTAGCCTGGCATGACGCAGCCATGAATATTGAAACCACCAATAACACGGATCTCACAGCGGGCATTAAAAAGCACTACCGTAGCTATATGAAAAGCAAAGAGGCATATTTATTATACGGTGGTGATACTTTCGATTTTCGTATTGGCCAACAGCAGATCGTTTGGGGGAAAACTGACGGATTACGTATGCTGGATATTGTGAACCCCCTAGATATGCGTGAGTTCATCCTCGATGATTTTCTCGATTCACGTATTGGTCTCTGGTCTGCACGTCTGAACTGGTATGCAGATATTGGAGGTTCTGAACATGAATTTGAGTTCATCCTTATTCCGGATGCACGCCCTGTCGACTTAGCACCAACAGGTTCACGCTGGGCCTTTGCATTGCCTCCAATTCCGGCAGGTACAGTCATTGCCACACAGACTGGTGACAAACCGAACTGGAGAGCTGCGGATATAGAAGCAGGCATGGCATGGCGCGCCAATATCTCTGGCTGGGATCTATCGCTGAACTGGTTTTATGGTTGGAAAGATACACCGAGCATGCAGAAGAATATGGCTCCGGGGCTGTTAACACTGACACCTCTCTATCAGCGCATGAATACGGTTGGTGGCTCCTTCTCCAATGCATTCGGAGCCACAGTATTACGTGGGGAATTGGCTGTTAATATAGGTGAAAGCATCAACAGGAGTGGTTTAACACCTTTCACTTCAGTGGGAACAGAAACAACATTGAATGCCTCCCTGGGAGTCGATTACAACCAGAACAACTGGCGTATCAGCCCCCAGTTCTTTATCCGCTACCTACCAGGCTGGGATAACACCATCGCTGAAGACCAGGCATCCGGCTTTGCCAGCCTGATGGTTTCCACCGACTATATGAATGAAAAACTGAAGCCTGAAGTCATTGTGCTCTACGACTGGGCCGATGGCAGCTGGATGCTACGGCCCAAAATATCTTACGAGTTCAGTGATCAGATTATTGCCCGACTTGGCATGGACATGTTTGGTGGCTCGAACGGGTTCTTTGGCCAATTTGATAAAAATGACCGTGTTTATAGTGAATTGGAATACACTTTTTAGAAGATGTCAGTGTCATCGGATTGATACAGGCTGCGACCATTTATCACATTGCGAACACGGCTCTAACAGACCATATTGAACGGCTTATAAGCGATGCCACTCAAGATTCAGAAAAAGGAGAAAACTATGCAAAAGCTCATATTACTCTCACTTGCCATGTTATTGGCGAGCAATGCCAGTGCCAGCGATAATATGGGAGAAGGTAAACGCCTGTTTAATGAAAACTGCCTTGTTTGCCACAACGCTGAGCTTGATCCACCACAGGCACCTCCAATGTTTGGTGTCCAGAAACATTATAAACGCGCGACTACTAACCGGGACGATTTTATTGAAAAGGTAACCGCATTTGCGATGGATCCGACCGGGGAAAAAGCCATCCTGAAAATGGCAGTTGAACATCTTGGTGTCATGCCTAATCCGGGAGTGGAAGAAGCTGATGTGCGTAAAATTGCCGCTTATATTCATGACGAAACATTTCCCAAACCATGCGGGCACATGAAAGCAGCGATGAAAATGGCCAAGTCAGAAGGAGATTTGAAGCACCTTAACAAAATCAAAAAGAAATTTGATCGCATGTGTGCAGATAAAACCTCTAGCTCTACACCGCATGCTTCAAACACCTCACCTGAACCATCAACAGCTGCCGACGGAAGTCTGAAACAAGTCATGCAGCAACTAGGTCAGGATTATAGCAAACTCGACCGTGCCATTTTGATGGAAGATTTTGAGACTGCGGCCAAAGCTGCACATGCTATTGGTTTTCACGATAAACCGTCGATGGGCCAGCGCTTGAAGATATTAGCTTCATTACGCATGGAGATGTCTGACTTTAAAAAGGCCGATGAAAAAGTACATGCTTTGTCCATTGAGATAGAACAAGCAGCTAAAGCAAAAGATATGCCGCTGCTAATCGAACGTCAGTCACAAATGTTAAGTGCCTGCATGGGCTGCCACATCTCTTATCGCAATAGAATTATTGATATTCTGAAGTAAGCTTACGCAGGAGATTTCAATGAACACAGTTGCATTCATCACACTGCTCCAAGAGCAGCCGATGGTTGGCTTTTTATTAGGGCTTATTTTCTTCGCGTTTATGTTTGGCCTTAAAAACGGCATCGTATATCTCTACTCCCGCAGCGAGGAAAAGAAAAAGCAGCTAGCCCTGCAAGAGGATGAGAATTGAAACTTAAAGCTATAGGCATAAGCGCATTATTCAGCAATCCCTGAATACGAGATAAAATCAAAACCAGTGAAGGAGAACAGATCCCTGCGGAAAATCTGTTTAAATTTTTATATCCTGATAAAATGCCCGCTTTCGTACACAACATTGAGGATATATCATGAACTTGCCAGTGGATAAAAAGAAAATATCTATCGTCTGTTTTTCCGGCGATTTTGATAAAATGGTTGCGGCTTTTACTGTTGCCACGGGGGCTGCTGCCACCAACCGTGAAGTTACCATGTTTTTCACCTTCTGGGGCTTGAATGCCCTGAAAAAGAAAAAAGGACGCGTTGCAACCGGCAACAGCCTGATGGCCAGAGCATTCAACTTTTTGATGGGCGGCATCAACAATCTGCCTCTCTCCCGCCTGAACTTCTTCGGAGCCAGCCCCATACTGATGACCAAGATGATGAAGGATCACAATGTCGCCACACTGCCAGAACTGGTAGAGGCGGCCCATGCACTCGGCATCCGCATTGTCGCCTGTGAAATGGCCATGAAAATTCTCGAAGTCGAGAAGAGAGATATGATTGAAGAAGTAGAGAGTGTTGTCGGTGTTGCCACATTCCTCAATGAATCAGAAAACTCTCACATCATTTTTATTTAAAGGATCCGATATGAAACATTTTCTCGATATTACCCGCGAAACCTGTCCCATGACATTTGTGAAGGTCAAACTTCAACTGGCAAAAATGGAAACGGGGGAACAGCTGGAGGTGCTACTCAATGAGGGTGAACCTCTGGAAAATGTGCCCCGTTCATGTGAAGAGCAGGGATATTCAGTGCTCTCCAATGAACCGACTGATAACGATAAACATCTATTATTGATCGAAAAATAATCAACAACGTTCCAGGAACCGGTCAGGTTTTTACAGGCCGCTTGGCCAGCTTACGTTGCAGGGTACGTCGATGCATGCCCAACTCACGCGCTGCGGCCGAAATATTGCCATCACAATCGGCCAAGACCTTTTGGATATGCTCCCACTCCAGACGTCTGACTGAGGCCGGCTGATCGCTTACACCTGTATCAGCATCACCCAGCTCTTTGCCAAATGCCTTCACGATTTCATCCGCATTGGCAGGTTTCGCCAAATAATGCGTTGCCCCCAGCTTGATTGCCTCTACAGCTGTTGCAACACTGGCATAACCGGTCAGCACCACGATACGCATCTCAGCAGAGAGGGCATGCAAAACCTCCACCAATACCAGACCGGATGGGCCTCCGGGCATGGAGAGATCCACGACGGCATAATCAGGCGTAACCCCTTCATCAAGCAACTCCTGCGCTTGTGTCACACTGTTCGCTACCATCACCTCATAGCCACGCTTTTTCATCGCTTTTTCCAGCACCTGACAAAATACCACATCATCATCCACCAATAGAAGATGCGACATCACTCCCCGCTCCTCGGCAACGTCACCCGGGCACAGGCACCGCCATCAACAGGGTTAGAGAGCTCCAGCTTGCCTCCCAGGCGCTCTACAACGGCTCGACTGAGAAACAGCCCCAACCCGCTTCCTGTAGTCTTACTCGATATCTCAGGCTGACCGGAATTTTCCAATATATGCTGCGGAAATCCAGCTCCTTGATCGCCAACCTCCAGCCACAACGCATCATCATTCCAGCCAAACACAAGCATCATTCCTTTTGGTGCTGCATCGGCGGCATTGTTCAGCAAATTATACAACGCCTGCGTCAGCGTGATATCAGCCACCAGATCCGGCACCGGGCCATTTGAATCCTGATTTACTCGTATTTCCGCACGTGGGCGCATCATCTGCCACTGTGTACTGACTTCGCGCATATAAGCATCAAAACCGAGTTTACGTCCGCCTTCCGCCCGCAACTGACCTGCACTGACAGAGAGCTGTGAGAGTACCTGTTTACAACGAGCCAATTCATTTTTGAGCAGTGCTGTTTGCGCTGTAATCTCTTCATTATCGGAAAAATCACACTCCAGCTCATGCGATACCACCGCCATCGTCGCCAACGGTGTGCCCAGTTCATGCGCAGCTCCTGCTGCCATCGCTCCCAGAGAGAGTACGTGGCTGTCGCGTTCAGCCACCTCCCGCATCTCTGCCAGACGCAAATCACGTTTGCGAATACTTTGACTCATACGCATGATAAAAAATACGATTAAACCAACACTTAATACAAAGCTGAACCACATACCCAGCAAATGCATATGAAAGCCGGAAGTGCCCATAGATGCACTCATCGTAAACAGTGGCCGATAGAAAAAGACCAGCAGGGTGTAACAAACCAGAATAATCATTGCCATCACCATCGCCTGCCGTCGTCCCAGCGTTGTGCTGACCACAATGAGTGGCAGCAGATATAAGGAGATAAACGGGTTGGTATAACCGCCTGAAAAATAGAGCAATAGTGTTAAAAATAGCACATCTACCAATAGCTGCGCAAAGTATGCACGTTCAGAGAGCCCTCGACTGCGTAATAGAAAAACCATCGAAGCCACATTCACAGCAATATAACATGTAATCAGTGTGATCAGCTGTGGTAGTGGCAGGTGAATACCGTCATAAAATAGGGAAACCAGCACCAGCAGTAGCTGGCACAAAATCAACACGACACGCATCAACAGCAAGCGCCCCATGTTAGCATGCAAAATTCCGGCTCCTTCCCTCATTCCAAACAAGGCCATCTTCTCTCCATTTATAGATCACAATCTTTTACAATCGATCACTGTCCCCTACCGACCGTGTCCGGTCCGGCAACTTTACAATAGCCGTACATGTTGGACATGCGACAATTTGCCGCATCCCTGCAGCAGCCATCCACCTCTAGTATTTACCACATCAGATAGGGAGGTGACCCGATATATATTATAATACTTACCTCATGAACGCTGGATGTCGACCCAGTCTGACTCTGGCAAGTCTGATGATTTTTTCCAACATGGCTATGGCTGAAGATGCCGCCCCCGTCATCAATATAGAGGATTCGGCAATTGCGCGTGCCAACAGCGTCACCATCAAACCCGCCGAGCAGGAGTATATTCCAGCCGATGCTACCGGACAGGCTTCTGCCATGGTTACCGGAGCATCTCTGCAGGTGAAGACAGAAACGTCTTTGTACAGGCGCATGCTACATTCTAAAGATAAATACTATGCACTCAGTGTGCCTGCATGAGCTCTCATGTGGACATGGAACCCGTGCCTGGCACATATGAGCAACTGTTAAGTGTCGCCGATGGCATACGGCGTGAAGACAAACATATGGCATGGTTGTCGCCGATATCTTTGCTACTGGCGATAGCCCTGCATCTGCTTCTACTGCTGCAAATCAGCAATCCTGCTAACGACATGGCTCCACCCATACAGAAAGAGACTATTTTTGATGTTGCTCTAATCTATGAAGCTCTGGCAACCCCTGTCGAACAGGAGGTTGAAGCACCTCAGCCTCCACCAGAACCAGAACCAGAACCAGAAATTATACCGGAAAAACCAAAACAGAAGCCCATCATCAAACCTCTGAAAAAAGCTGTTGTATTACCAAAAAAAACCGCGCCTAAACTACCTCCGGTGGAGCACACACCCGTGATTGTGCCGCAAATGACAGTCGTGGAAACAGCGCCAACAGTCACGCCCGCGATACCTGCATATTCTCAGGAACAGATATCTGTGCTTCGCCAACAGTATCTCGCCCGCATTATGCGCATCATTGAGTCGCGCAAGTCATACCCATTTTCTGCCCGTCGCCGTCATATCGAAGGCGATATCCATGTCTCTTTTGATATCGATTCAAGGGGTCAGATCAGCGATGTGAAGATCGATGGGAAATCAAAGCTATTATGTGCATGCACGAT
>Ga0316202_10002774_pt1 | contig 11118 bp, 11 predicted proteins | sample 3monrhotite_MG_FD_204934 | JGI IMG/M metagenome (GOLD analysis project Ga0316202, IMG submission 204934) | Microbial mat bacterial communities from mineral coupon in-situ incubated in ocean water Damariscotta River, Maine, United States -... | ecosystem: Environmental > Aquatic > Marine >...
GGGTGCGACACGCTCCCAATTGTCCAACGCATATTGCATCGTCGGCGCGATATTGTCGGCCGCGCAATAGCGTGTGATGTCTTTGGAAACGACGACCAGCTTGCCGTCGCGGGTACCGTCTTTCAGTGTTGCGAGTTTCATGGTCGTAAGTTCTCCGGCCTAATTGTCAGGATTGTCTGGTTGATTATCGGGATGCGCACGCTGGAACGGTTCCAATGCTAGGCAGGCTGCCTCAATACGCGTCATATGTGGTTTGTCATCGAGATCGAATTTGAACCGCCGCGCGTTGTAGATCTGGGGCAGCAAGACCACTTCGAAAATGCCAGGCTTGTCGAACAGGAAATCACCGGTTCCTATATGCGCCAATCGCTGTTCGAGCGGGTCGAGCGTTTTAGCGAGCCAATGGCGATACCATGTGTCGATCTCGTCCTGCGACTTGCCATATTCTTCCTTGAGGAATTTGAGCACCGGCAGGTTTAGCGGGGCGTGCAGTTCTGTCGCGATGGCATAGCTGAGCTCACGCGCTGTGTAGCGATCCTCGACATTCGCCGGCAGCAGCGGATTTTCCGGATATGCCTCGTCGAGCCATTCGATCATTGCCATGCTTTGCGCACGGTCGCGTCCGCCGGCCTCGAGCATCGGCACAGTCGCGAAGGGATTGCGACTGGAAAACACCTCGCTCTTCTGTTCGCTCTTGAGCAAATTGACCGGAACATTCTCGTATTCGAGCGCCTTCAGTTCCAGCGCAATGCGCAGGCGGTAGCTGGTCGAGCTGCGGTAATATCCGTGGAGACGAATCAAAAGGCTGCAAGCCCTGTGATTGCCCGGCCCAGGATCAGCGCGTGAACATCATGCGTGCCCTCATAGGTGTTCACTGTTTCCAGGTTCACCATGTGGCGGATCACTTGATATTCATCGCTGATGCCATTGCCGCCATGCATATCGCGCGCTTGGCGGGCGATATCGAGTGCTATGCCGACATTGTTGCGCTTGACGATGCTGATCATCTCGGGAGCAAACTCGCCTTTGTCCATCAGACGGCCAACCTGCAGCGAGCTCTGCAGTCCCAGAGCAATATCGGTCATCATATCGGCGAGTTTCTTTTGAAACAGCTGAGTGTTTGCAAGCGGACGTCCGAATTGCTTCCGGTCGAGCCCATATTGGCGCGCGGCGTGGAAGCAAAACTCGGCTGCACCCAAGCTGCCCCAGCTGATGCCGTAGCGGGCACGGTTGAGGCAGCCGAACGGACCTTTGAGGCCCTGGACCTCGGGCAGAAGCGCGCTCGCCGGCAGCTTTACCTCGTCCATCATGATCATTCCGGTGGTGGAGGCTCGTAGCGAAACCTTACCCTCAATTTTTGGCGCGGAGAGGCCTTCCATGCCCTTCTCGAGGACAAATCCGCGAATACCATCGCCATGAGCTTCACTCTTCGCCCAAACGACAAATACGTCTGCGAAGGGTGAGTTTGAAATCCATGTCTTGGCGCCAGAGAGCGAATAGCCGTCGCCGTCTTTCTTGGCGTATGTCCGCATAGAGCCAGGGTCGGAACCGGCATCGGGCTCGGTCAGGCCGAAACAGCCAATCAATTCACCGTTGGCGAGGCCAGGGAGGTATTTCTGGCCTTGTTCTTCCGATCCATAGGCATGGATTGGATACATCACGAGGCTCGACTGAACCGACGCCATAGAGCGATAGCCGCTATCGACCCGCTCAATCTCGCGTGCGATCAGACCATAAGAGACATAGCCCGCATCCGCGCCGCCATATTCCTCCGGTATCGTTGCACCCAGCAGACCTGCTTGACCCATCAACGGGAAAAGCTCAGGCGCGCTGGCTTCACTACGGAATGCCTCCTGCACGCGCGGCTGCAACTCGCTTTGCGCAAAGCCATGCGCTGCGTCGCGGATCATGCGCTCGTCTTCGGTGAGCTGCGATTCCAGATTGAAGGGATCTTCCCAGCTAAACGGCACCATGCCAGCCATTAGTTACTCCTGAAACTAGTTTAGTGCGCTTTTGCAGGACTCATCCTGCGCTGCAAGCCCAGTCTTATCAAGGGCTGTTTCGCTGCATCGCTGCGTGCAGCGCAAGGCTGCGTTCTGCCTCGCGCAAATGGAGGATTTCGGTCATCCGCCCATCGAGCTTGATCACGCCTTTCCCGGCATTCTCGGGCAGAGCGAAAGCTGCGACGATGGCCCTGGCTCGCTCGACTTGCGCGGCTGATGGGCTGAATGCAGCGTTGCAGATCGCCAGCTGTTTCGGATGAATGATCGTTTTTCCATCGAAGCCCATGACTGCGCCTTGTTCGCACTGCTCGGCAAGGCCTTCTTCATCTGCAATATCGTTGAACACGCCGTCGAGAATTGCGAGACCGTTAGCGCGAGCATTGACGACCGCTTGGGTCAGCAGGGGCAAAAACGGAGTGCGTGCTGTGTCGAGCTTGGCGCGCATCTCGAGCGCTAGGTCATTCGTCCCCATCACATAGGTGGTCAGATTGGTCGCCGCAGCCTTGGCCGAAATCGCGGGCAATTGGGTAAAGGCGACGCAGGTTTCGAGCATCGCCCATAGTTCTGGTCCATCGCCGATCTGCTGGCGATAGACGCCCGCTTCTTCTGGGTGGCAAAGCTTGGGGACGAGCACGGCGTCGGGGCTCGATCCTGCCAGCGAGGCACAATCCGCCGGACCCCATTCGGTATCCAGAGCGTTCACCCGAACCACCAAGAGACGATGTCCAAATCCGCCTTCGTTGACCGCAGCGACCGCTGCCTCGCGCGCTTCGGACTTGGCTTCGGGCGCAACCGCATCTTCCAGATCGAGGATCACCGCATCGCAATCTGCCTGCCGCGCTTTCTCGACCGCGCTGGCACGGTTGGCGGGCAGATATAATGCGCTGCGTAGCGGCCTGATCTCGCTCATTGTGCGCGATTGGCGAGCAAATCGTCGACAACGCTCGGATCCGCCAAGGTCGAGGTGTCGCCAAGATTGCTGACATCATTCTCGGCAATCTTGCGCAGGATCCGGCGCATGATTTTGCCGCTGCGGGTTTTGGGAAGCCCCGGCGCGAATTGCAACACATCGGGCGTTGCGATCGGGCCGATTTCCTTGCGCACCCATTTGACCAGCTCGGCGCGCAATTCATCCGTGTCCTCAACATCCGCATTGGTGGTGACATAGGCGTAAATGCCCTGTCCCTTAATGTCGTGCGGCATGCCGACAACAGCGGCTTCGGAAACGCAATCATGGGCGACAAGCGCGCTTTCAACCTCGGCCGTACCCATGCGGTGGCCCGACACGTTGATCACGTCGTCGATCCGGCCGGTGATCCAGAAATAGCCATCTTCGTCGCGGCGGCAGCCATCTCCCGTGAAGTAATATCCGGGATATTGGCTGAAATAGGTATCGAAGAAGCGTTCGTGATCGCCATAGACGGTTCGCATCTGGCCAGGCCAGCTATCAGTGATTACCAGTGCACCTTCGGTGGCACCATCAAGCACAGAGCCCTTCTCGGGATCGAGCACGGCTGGCTTTACACCAAACATGGGCCGCGTTGCGCTGCCTGGCTTGAGCGCTGTCGCGCCCGGCATCGGAGTAATCATCGCCGCGCCAGTTTCGGTCTGCCACCAGGTATCGACGATCGGGCAGCGGCGTTCACCGACAACACGATGATACCAGTCCCACGCCTCAGGATTAATCGGCTCTCCGACCGTTCCAAGCAGCCGCAGGCTCTTGCGGCTGGTCGAGGTGACGAAGCCATCGCCTTCGCGCATCAAGGCGCGCAAAGCCGTGGGCGCAGCATAGAATATTTCGACATTGTGCTTGTCGATTACATTCCAGAACCGCGAGTGATCGGGGAAATTGGGTACCCCCTCGAACATCACCTGCGTCGCGCCATTGATCAGCGGCCCATAGGCGACATAGGAGTGTCCAGTGACCCAACCGACGTCTGCCGCACACCAGTAAATTGGCGCCGATCCGTCAGCGTTCGCCTGATAATCAAACACATATTGATGCGTCATGCTGGTCCAAACGGCATAGCCACCGGTGGAGTGAAGCACGCCTTTGGGCTTTCCTGTTGAGCCCGAGGTGTAAAGAATAAACAGCGGGTCTTCCGCATCCATCACTTCGGGTGCGCAATCGCCTGATGCATCTGCCATCGCGCTGGCCCAATCGACATCGCGGCCCTCGACCACATTCACTTGGGCCCCGGTGTGCTGGAACATTATGACCGTTTCGACCGCCACCTTCTCGCACGCAGCGTCGACATTGGCTTTGAGCGGAATTGGTTTTCCGCCGCGCAGTCCTTCATCGGCAGTAAGAACGATGTTGGACTGACAATCCTCGATCCGGCCTGCAAGCGCATCGGGGCTAAAACCAGCGAAGACGACCGAATGCACCGCACCTATGCGTGCGCAAGCCAGCATAGCGATTACCGCTTCGGGAACCATCGGCAGGTAGATCGTAACCCGGTCGCCTTTGTTTACACCATTTGCTTTGAGAACATTGGCGAATTTGCAGACTTCGCTGTGTAATTCGCGATAGGTTAGCGTGCGACCAGCATCAGCCGGATTGTCCGGTTCCCAAATTATTGCATTTTGCGACCCACGCGTTTCGAGATGCCGGTCGAGCGCATTGGCGGCTATGTTGAGCTGCCCGCCTTCGAACCAGCGGATGTGAAAATCATCCTTGTCGTAACATGTGTCTTTGACCGCCGAGAATTCGGTGATCCAGTCGATCCTCTGCGCTTCCTCGCGCCAGAAGCCATCGGGATCTTCGATCGAGCGCTGATATTTCTCCAGATAGGTCGCATTGTCGATCAGGGCATTGTCTGCCCATTCATCCGGCACAGGGAACAGCGCGTCGGTCATTGCAGTCTCCAAACAAGTTTTGCTGCAGCCTAACCTCCGAGAATGCGGAAGGCTAGCGTCTATAGCGCGCCAAATTTGCCTTCATAACCTGCCGCATCGTCTGCAGCGAGGAACTTGGCCTGTTCAACCCAATTGTCCCTGCGAATGCGTCCTTCAAACCGGCCCAGCTGTGCATCGACCCGGTCAATATCCGCATCGCTCCAATTGGCGACATGTTCGAAGCGCGTGACTCCAAGCGATGCCAGCAAGTCGACCAATTTAGGACCGACGCCCTTAATCTTTGTGAGGTCGTCAGCAATTTTGGAGGCTGTAGGAACTTTCTCTTTCTTGGCTTCTGCGGCGGCGGTGGCTTGCGGCGTTTCCGCAGCCGGAGGCGCATCGATCAGTGCCTGATTTCGAGATGCGGGACCTTTTCCCTCATCCAGAACGTCACTGGTGTCGGTTTCAACCTTGGTCCGCCGCATCGCGACGAAAATCCACCAAGCGACCAATATTCCGATTAAAACTGCAATTACCGCCAACGGCCAATTGGCTTGGATCAATTCAATCATTTCTTTCACTTTCAACGGGTTTAGTGGATGCGCCAAAATCACCGCGCCCCCAAACGAGCCAGCCAATTCCAAGGCCAATTGCGTAAAAGGCTAACAGCAGGAAAACCAATTCTGCCCAGATCGGCATATTAGCGAGCTCCCGGTGTGTCGACGGGTGTCGGCATGAGTGGTTCGGTCGCAATGACCGAGAATTCAATTCTGCGGTTGGCGGGATCGGCAGGGTCTAGGCCATCGACGGGCTGGCTAGAGCCAACGCCGGTGGCTCGCAAACCATCGCGCGGAATACCGCGGCGGATTAGAGCATTGCGCACAGAATCCGCCCGTTCTCGCGAGAGATCCAGATTGCCCGGTTCGGGCCCTGAATTGTCTGTATGACCGGTGATCGCAATGATGCTGCCGACACAGGGCCGCAGGGCTGCTTCGACCTCGTCGAGCAATTCGCGGCTCGCGCCATCGAGCTCGCTGCGCGATTCTTCGAACCGGATTGTCCTGGTCCGTAGCAGCGCATCGACGTCGTCCTGACAATGTAGCGGAGTGAATGATCGCGAGCCTTGCTCGGCCGCCATCGTGCCGTCTACCCAGCGGATTCCCCCGACACCCGGCAGTTCCGCCACAATTTGCGCAGCTTTGACCCGTGATGCCTCGTCGAGATATTCGCCGCCCGAGAGGCTTGGGTGACGCGATGGCCATCCATTGAGTGTGGCAAAACTCGCTCGAACGCTGGTCGTCGCAAGCGCTTCGGATGCTCTGTCATCGAGGTTCGCCGCAAAATCGCCAGCGGTATTGGCCGCGCCAAAAAGAGCAATTGCAGCGCTCCCAATTGCGCCTGCAAATATAGCTATTGATGGTCTGACGGGCATTTGGTGCCTTTAGCGCGAGCGCGGCGGACGGGGAAGGGGCCAGGAGCCCAATCCGCTGCCTAAAGCTATTGGCTTTCTGAGCTGCCGAGGTTTTTTCGAAACAGCACGCGGTCTTCCGGACCAAAGCCGCGATGCCAGATCACCCAGCCGTAGACCGCCAAAATTGCCGGAATGCCAAACAACAGTTCCGCCCATTCGGGAAGCAAGGTTGCGAGATAGCCGATAAGAACAGCAGGAGCGGTCGCCCAGACCAAAGCCCACCTCCAATTGCTGACCGGTGCTTTGAGCAATCTCTTTAGCAGCAAAGCTTTGATCACACTCGAAACAGCGAGCGCGAGGAACAATGCAAGGGCAGCTCCCGCAGCCTTGAAGGGTTCGCCAAGGCCCAATTCTGTGGCCAGCATGATTAAACCTACGGTTAGCGCGCCCTGCAAGGCTAGAATGCCGACCGAGATGGCCAGGTTCCGCTTGCGGGCGATATAGACCAGGACGCTTTCTGAAACGACCGCCATCGCTGCCGCCACTTCGGCAGCCAGCAAAATTGCCATGGCTCCTGTTCCGCCAACATATTCAGGCCCCCACAGGCCCATCACGGCCTCACCCGGTACAGCGAGGATCAGTGCGATGCCAAGCTGTACTGCGATAATCCAGAAACCGACTTGGCGAACCTGTGCCGCAATTGCGGTGAAGTTCTTGTTCTTTAGATTCTTGGTGATGACCGGGCTCAGGATCGGTTCGAAGCTGGTTTTAAGTTTCTGCGGCAAGGTCGCGATCTGCTGCGCCACATAGTAAATCGCAACCGCAGGCGGACCGGCGAAAAAGCCGAGTATAAAAATGTCTAACAACCGCGTTCCGCGCTCGATTGCGTCGGCTCCGACCAAAGGAAATGCGCGGCCAGTCATGGCGATCATCTTGATTGGATGCGGACGCCAACCACGCGGAAGTCCGTAGGTTCTGAAGAATGGCCACGCCGCAGTGAGAAGTGCGGCGAAGATTGAAGCGATATAGGCGAGCGCCAAGCCGGCTTCTTGAGTTGCAGGGATGAAGAAGAACACCCCGGCCATGATCGAGATAGTCCATGGCTCCACCACGGCCCTTGCCCGCACAGTTGTGGCGATATCATAACGATAGGCCTGCGCGGCGAGGAGGATCTCCGTCAGCGCAAAGGCGGGGATGGTAACAACCAGCCAGATGTCCAGCGAGCTGTTCATTCCATTGGGGAACATCGGCGTCGGGAAAGCCCACAATATAAGGGCAGCGGCAGTGGCAAAAATGAACGCCAGCAGCATCCCGTCGAACACGAGATTGACCTTGGGTCCTTCTCCATCGGTCAAACGCTGCGCGAGGCCGCGTTTCTCGCCCAGCGAACAGACCAGCGCGAGTATTTCAATCAGTACAAAAGCCGAGGCGAATTTACCGAGGGCCTCCGGGCCATAGAGCCGTGTTGCAATCAGTAAGAATGGAATTCTGGCTGCAAGCCTAAGGACAAAGCCGAATGTGTTGGTTCGGCCGCCTTTGGCGAGTGCTTGCATATCTGCATCGCCATCGGAAGGCGGCTGAGCTGGCGATACGGGGTCGCTCACGACTGGCTGCCCTCATGTTCTGCGGTCAAAGGCCGGGCAAGCAGTTTGACAACCACTTCCTGAACTGGAGCGCCGCCGAGCAATTGGTTCACTGCGCCCACGATCGGCATCGCAAGCCCCTTCGCTTCGGCGAGATCTTGAAGAACGGGAGCCGTGTGCGCGCCCTCCGCGACGGTTGTGCGGTCTGCCATCAAGGCTTCGGGCGATTGCCCTTCGCCCAGTGCCTTGCCGAGCGAGAAGTTTCTGCTCGAGGTCGAGGAACATGTCAGCACGAGATCGCCCAGGCCGCATAGCCCCGCGAGTGTCTCGCTTCGCGCACCAAGTGCTGCGCCGAAACGAAGCATTTCTGCATAGCCTCTTGCGATCAGGGCGGCCCTTGCATTCTGTCCCAAACCCAACCCGTCGACGACGCCGCAGGCGATCGCCAGAACATTCTTTACCGAGCCGCCTATTTCCGCACCGATGACATCATCGGAATAATAGGGACGAAACTGGGGCCGGGCGATGACCGGCTTTAGCCGTGCCCATTGCTCCTCGCCGCCTCCGCAAGCCAGAGTAACTGCGGTTGGCATACCGCCCGCGACTTCATGGGCGAAAGTTGGGCCTGACAGGACTGCGATTGCACTTCCCGGTGCAGCGCCGCGTGCAACATCGTTCATCAACCGGCCCGTTCCTGCCTCGATGCCCTTGCTGCAAAGGACTAAGTCAAGCGGATGCTTTGGCATTTGCTCGAGGACTGCGCCCAGATGCTGCGCCGGCGTTACCACTAGCACCACGTCACATTGTGCAAGGTCAGCAAGATCGCCGGTTGCGGAAATTGTGGGTGCGAGCGTCGCCGTTGGCAGGAAGATGCTGTTGGTGTGGCGCTGGTTGATCTCTTCGACCAGCTCTGTCTCGCGGGCCCAGATCAGCACATCACGGCCATCCGATGCCAGCATTTGGCCAAGGGCTGTGCCCCATGCTCCGCCGCCAATTACACCGACACCGCTCATGCTTTTGCTCCTGCACCGCGAACAGGCTCCGCATCGGGATCGAGCGGCCACCGCGGGCGGGCGACAAAATCAAGCGGATCCGATTGACCCGATGCAAGCCTCTCGGCGCCGGCCCATGCGATCATTGCAGCGTTGTCGGTGCACAAGGCCATGGGGGGAGCGACAAATTTCATCTCCCGGCTAGTGGCGAAGTTCTCGAGTGCCGAGCGGATGGCGCTGTTTGCCGCAACGCCGCCTGCGACGACCAAAGTCGGTGTTGCATCGCTTTTCATTAGCGACACGGACAATCGATCGGTTAGACAGTCGATGGCTGCTTGCTGGAAACTCGCGGCAATATCGGCATCGCGATGTTCGCCGCTTTCTTTTGCGCGCAAGACTGCGCTTTTCAGGCCCGCAAAGGAGAAATGTGGCTCGCGGCTTTTTAGGAGCGGGCGGGGCAGGGAGACCGCTTGCGGATCGCCCTCCAGCGCGAGTTTTTCGAGCGCGGGGCCTCCGGGATAGCCGAGGCCGAGTATCTTGGCGGATTTGTCAAAAGCTTCGCCCAGCGCATCGTCGATTGTCGTTGCAAGCCGGCGATATTGGCCAACATTTTCGACCCGCAGGATCTGGCAATGCCCGCCCGAGACCAGAAGCAGAAGATAGGGAAATTCAAGATCGGGATCAGCCAACCGGGGAGACAGCGCATGGCCTTCAAGATGGTTGATCGCAATCAGCGGCACATCGCTTGCCATTGCCAGGGCCTTTGCGCTGACAAGGCCGACCATCACCCCTCCGATCAGACCGGGGCCGGCGGTCGCCGCAATGGCGTCCAACTCGTCTAATCGGAGATCGGCTTCGCGCATCACCTCGGCAATCATCGGGCTGAGTTTTTCTGCATGGGCCCTTGCCGCAATCTCGGGAACAACGCCGCCATAAGGCGCATGTTCGGCGATTTGCGAGGCGATTCGTTGCGCCACAATCTGCCGGTCGCTAGTGACCAGCGCAGCCGCTGTCTCGTCGCAACTGGATTCAATGCCGAGAACGATGCCCATGGCGCTTCCCCTTAACGAGATGGATGGCTAGGGCAAGCATGCGATGAGTGATGTGAGCAAACATGACTAAGATCAAAATGCGCTTAGGAACCCGCCAATCGCCGCTAGCTATGGCTCAAGCAGAAGAAGCGCGCAGCCTGATCTGCGCTGCGCATGGGTGGGATTTGGCCGAAGTCGAACTGGTCAAGGTCCGTGCCAGCGGAGACAAGATTCAGGATCGTCCACTCGCCGATATTGGCGGCAAAGCGCTGTGGACGCGCGAATTGGATGTCTGGCTTGCCGAAGGCAAGATCGACGCGGCGGTGCATTCGATGAAGGATGTTGAAACGCTGCGGCCAAGCAGTCTCACTATTGCTGCCATCCTTCCCCGAGAGGATGTTCGAGACGTGCTGATCGGTGCGGCCACGATTCAGGATATCCCGCAAGGTGGTCGGGTCGGCACCAGCGCTCCTCGACGCGCCTCACAAATGCTCCACCATCGCCCTGATTGTGAGATAGTGTCATTCCGCGGCAATGTCGCGACCCGGCTTACGAAATTGGCGGATGGCGAAGCTGACGTAACTTTGCTTGCAGCAGCAGGACTTAACCGCACTGATCGGCAAGGCACGGGAACAGTCCTCGAGGCGGACAAGTGGTTGCCAGCGCCGGCACAGGGCGCAATCGGCATCGAATCTAATACTGCTGACGGAGAAACTTTGGCGAGGCTATCGGCAATCGATCATATTCCAAGCCGTCAGACAGTCATGGCCGAACGCGCTTTGCTCGAGGCTCTTGGCGGAACTTGCCACAGCCCAATCGCCGCGTTGAGCATTCTCGAAGGCGAAATGCTCACAATGAAGGCTGCTATTTTCAGCTCCGATGGTTCTGAGCGGATAGAGGACACATTGACTGCGCATGCGGAGGATTTAGACGAATTCCGGCGGTTCGGGCTTTCGCTGCTGGGCAATGCACCCGATCGCATCACCAAATTGTTTGCGGCGAGCTAATGCCGGGCAATATCGTTTGCATCCGACCCGAGCCAGGCTGCTCCCAAACGGTGCAGCGAGGCAGCAAAATGGGCTTGCAGATAGCGGCGGTGCCACTTTTTCATATCGAGCAGGTGAGCTGGCAAGCGCCCGATCCTGCGAGTTTTGATGGACTCTTGATTGGTAGCGCAAATGCGATCCGGTGCGGCGGAACGCAGCTGGCTAGTTTGCTGGATCTTCCGGTCTATGCCGTGGGCCAGAGCACGGCCGACGT
>Ga0316202_10002775_pt1 | contig 11117 bp, 12 predicted proteins | sample 3monrhotite_MG_FD_204934 | JGI IMG/M metagenome (GOLD analysis project Ga0316202, IMG submission 204934) | Microbial mat bacterial communities from mineral coupon in-situ incubated in ocean water Damariscotta River, Maine, United States -... | ecosystem: Environmental > Aquatic > Marine >...
TCACAGGCGTCGTTCGCCGCCCCGACCTCTACTACGTGGCCCACACCGATCCGGGAGTCGTGAAAGAGACCGAGGAGTGGCTCTGGCCGCTCCTCCCGAGCCTGCTCGGCTCGATCGCTCGGGCCTACGCCTTCGGTTCGATCCCGATCGTCTGCAACTGGACCTGCGAGGACCTGGCGCACGACGAGCTGCGCTGGCCCGACCACGTTCACTACGGCTCGACCCACGAGCTGTGGCCCGAGGACGTCGAGGTCGAGACTCGAAACGACGCGCTCGTTGCGCTCCGCTACGACGGGAAGCGCTACCTCGCCGAGCGCGCTCACGTCTTCGTCTGGGACTTCGCCTTCGGCTCCTGGCGCGGGCGCTCCGCTCGCCGCAGGGCCTGGTCCGACTATTGCCGCAGCCTCTCAACCGAGCTGCTCCAGCTCCGCTACCTCGAGCGGAGCGTTGACTCGCCGCGCGTCGGCTACGCGCCGGGCGGCTTCGTGGCGCTGGGCGGAACCGAGGTCGACGCGATCGATCACATGAACCAGCTCCTGGGATCGCTCCAGGGTTCTGGTGCTGTGACCTTCCCGTCTGAGCGCGACGAGAAGGGGAACCTCGTCTACGACGTCCGCCTCCTCGACGGTCCGGACCGCCAGACCGTCTGGGAGCGCTCGCTGAGCCGCTTCGACGCCGGGATCCTGCGCGCTTATCTCGTCCCGCCGCGACTCGCAGGGCTTGAGGAGATCGCGGCCACGGGCGCTCGAACCCTCGACGGCATGCTCAAGGAGTTCATACAGGACCTGGCGCAGTTCGCCGCCGACCAGCTCACGCAGCTCGTCGCGAAGGTCCACCGCCACAACCATCCCGAAACCCGCGTCCCGCCGCCTGAGATCAAGGCCTACGAGGTCCCCGCGTCGGTTCGCAAGCTCTACCTGGAAGTCCTGCGGCTTGTGTCCGCAGCCAAGCGAGAGGAGTCCCCAGCCGACTGGGTCGACGTCCCCTCCCTCCTCGATCAACTCGGTGTCCCTCTTCGTCGCGAGCCGCTCAAGAGCTCGCCCTCTGCGCCCACAGGGCGCCCTCCCGACCTGACCGGCGGAAGAGAGGAGCGCCGCGAAGCGGCGCGGACAGAGGACCCGTCCCCAGATTTAGAAGGAGGTGAGTCGTGAGTCGACTTATCAGTGTGTTGGTGTTGGTGTTGTGTTGGAGCGGATTCGCTCTGGGGGACGAGTCACCCCCGGTGGATCCCAAGCCCTCAGGGGCAGAAAGGGAGACGGTCACTCAGGAGGTGACCGAGGACGACTCGTCCGATTGGGTGTTGGACGAGTTTCGAAAGGTGCTGCTGGGAGGGACGACCGTCCGTGGCAGCTTGAACGCGGGGTATTCCTACAACCTCGCGGATCCGGAACAGCATCGTGGCGGTAACGCGCTGCGGTTGAGCGATCCGGATCACAACAGCTTCGGCCTGACCCATGGGGTCTTGGGCTTGGAGCGCAGGGTCGATCCCGACAGCGACGTGGACGTGGGCTATGCCTTCGATCTCACGGTCGGTCGGGTCGTGGAGGAGGCCTACGACGACGGTCTCCTCCAGTCGCGAGGGATTGCGATTGGACAAGCCTACGTGGACCTCAAGACGCCGCTCTTTGGAGGCACGAAGTTCCGGGTCGGTAAGGAATACGGATGGTTCGGGCTCGACTCGATCGACCTCAGCCGCAACTTCCACCAGTCCCTCAGCTACGCGGCGCTCTCGGCGCCTCGGACGCTCATGGGGGTCTCGGCGGAGATCGAGCTCCTCGACGGGGTGACCTATGCCCAGTACCTGGTCAACGGGTCGGATCTCGCGGTCGACGAGAACGACGCTAAGTCGCTCGCCGGTCGCTTGCGACTGGAGTCGGATCGGGCCTCGCTCACGCTGAGCTACTTGCTCGGAGCGGATCGCTTCGACAGCGAGGGTGAGCTGAGCTGGATTGCTGAGGCGGTCGGCACCTACAAGCTCAGCGAGGTGTTCTCGATCGGCGGCATGGTCCGCGTCGGGCAGGAAGAGCTCAACGGGACGACCCGTGAGTTCGGCTTGCTTGAGGCCCAGGCGCGAGCGTCCCTCTTTGAGGGTCGGTTCGTGATCGGAGCGCGGGCCAGCGTCCTCCATGACGAGGACGGAATGATCACGGGGCGCGACCAGTCGCTTCTCGAGGTCACGGCCACGGCCGAGTTCCGTCCGCTGGATCAGATCGGGGTCGGTCTCGAATACCGCCACGATCAGTCGTCCGAGGACGACGCCTTTGGAGGGAGTCGCGGTCCTGCCACGCGCAGTGACCAAGACACCGTCTCGTTCTTCTTCCGCGTCCGCTTCTAACCCTCTCTTTCCAAAGGGGCGGGGCCTTCGGGCCCCGTCCCACCTGGAGGCCCTATGCCTACTCAGCTCTCTTGTCTTCACCTGCCCCTCGTGTCAGGCCGCCTCACAGTCGACCGCACGGCCCCCGGCCGCATTCTTGGGGTCTCAATCCTGACCACTGGCCCCGCCAAGGGGCACGGATTCGACGTCGACGAGACGCTTGTCGAGCGCGTCGCACACCTCGGCGAGGGGATCCGAGGTCGCTGGACCCACGGGCTCCTTGGTGCCAGCGCGCTGGGTCGCCACCTCGGCGAGTGGTCCAACCTCCGCACGCAACGTTTCCAGGTCTGCCGGACCTGCCAGCTCGAAGCCGAGACGCCCCACTGCGGCCAGTGCGGGAACAGGACCGACTCGGCCTTGCGGGCCTTGGGCGACTTCGTGTTCAGCGAAAGCGCCTGGAAGCTCAAGCCCGACGGACTCGACGTCCCAGCACCCGACTACCTCATGACCCGCGCTGAGGAGGACCCGCGCAGCCTCGGGGTCTCGATCGTGGCGCCCCTCCGCTTGGAGACCGGCAGCGACGAGGGCGGCGCGACCCGCACCCTCGCTCGAATCGTGGGCGACGAACTGCTGCGCGCGGACTGGGTCGCGGACCCCGCCGCCAACCCGACTGGGCTCTCTCGCGACGACCCAGACCCCTTCGTCCCTCTGCTCGATCGCCTCGTGGACAGGAAGGGCGAGGAGCCGGCGCGTCTGCACATGTTCGGGCTCCTGGCCCGCTACTTCGGCGACGAGGTCGGAGACGAGCCAGCGCCGACGGAGTCCACCCGGGACGCCGATCCCGCACTGGAAGAAGTGTTTGCCCTGCGCGCTCAGCTCGAGCAGGTCACGTCCACCGTCCAGCGCCTCGTCGCGAACCAGTCTGAGGGGCTCCTGAGTTCGCTCAAGCGCCAGGCGGCGGCTTTGGGTGCCCCTGTGTCGGCGGAAGACCTCGCCGCGATCGAAGTCCTCTTGGCTCAGGGGAAAGACAGCGCGGCTCAGACGCTCGCAACCACGTTCCTCAGCCGCGCTGAGGCCAAAGCCCAAGTCACCCACGACGAGGCGTCGGTCGTGCCGATCAGGCCCGCACGCCTCAGACCCGACTCCGGCGACTCCCTCGCTGCCCAAGCCCAGGTGCTGGAGGACGCGCGCGGTCTGCGCTCCCTCGCCCCGCTCCCTTCGCCCACCCCCACCCCGATTGCCTGAGGAGGCCACCATGAGAGTTCCCGAGATCACGACGAGGGAGCACCGTCCCCGTCGCTACCTGGTCAACGACCAGGTCTACGTCCGCCACAAAGACGTGGTCCTTGAGGCGGACACCGAGTCGCCGCAACTCCCCGTGGACCAGATCCGTGCAGGCACGGTCCTCGTTGCTGCCCAGCGCTCGTCGACCTTCGTGGTCGCGACCGACGACCGCGCCGAGCAGGCTCGACCCGCGAGGCTCGTCTCGCTGGCCCCTGCTGATCCGCAGTGGGCCAACTCGGTCCTGACCGCCTCGCTCGGCAAGGAGACGGGCTTTGCGGTCGTGCTCGACGCGAGCGCGGTGGACACGGCCTCAGTCGTGGACCAGCTCAACCGGAACCTGGCCTTCTCGGTCCACTTCCTGTCGGACGAGGACCCCAACGGCCTTGTGCGGATCCGGACGCGCCACAGCGGCGCGGACGCGTTCATGCACGTCGCCAGCAGCTACGTCCAGGCCTTCGGGTCACGCGGGACCGCTGCGATCGGTCGCGACCCCGTGGTGTGCGTGGCCGACGACCTCGGCGAGCTGAAAGACGTGGCGGGACGAGCGGCCCAAGCGCTCGTGCCCACGATCGCGGCGGGGCACTTCCGCGAGTCCGAACTGATCGCCCTCACCCCAGAGGCACGACGGGTCCTGTCCCGTCGCGGCTCGCTCTTCTCCTAAAGGAACCATCGTGGCAGCCACCCCTATCGAACAACTCCTCGGAGTTGAAACGCTCACCGGTCTGATTCGGCGCTTCGCCGACCAGGCCGACAACCGAGCTTGCACGGCACTCTTCGCCTCCCACGCCAAGCAGATCCTCCCTCGTGGACGGTCGGCCCAGTGGGACGAAGTCCAGTTCTCGCGCCACCTCGCTCCCGTGACGGGAATCGAGAGCCCACACACCCAGGCCAAGCGCCTGGGGATCAAGCAGCGCGCGAGTCCCATGGCCATGATCAAGCTCTACAAGGACCTCCCCTCGAGTCACTTGTTCTTGAACCGGGCGCCTGGATCCGACACCCAAGAGGCGTCGGCGATCCTGGCGGACGAGCTTCAAGACCTCGCGAACCTGATTGAGAACACCAAGGAGTTCCTGGCCTGCGGGACCTTGCTGGGGCGTCTCCGGATCAGCCAGCAGACGGTGCCTGGGTCCGAGATCGAGTTCGATCTCGACTGGGAGGTCCCCGAGACCGCCTCGGTCGACTGGTCGGACAAGACCACTCTCCTCCGCTCGGAGGAGTTCGGTCGGCTCAAGCAGGTCTTCAAGGATCAAAGCGGGATCCGGGCCGGTGAGGTGATCGCAGGCGCGGACACCGAGGGACTCCTCGTCAAGAACGAGGAGATCAAGAGCTTCGCCAAGGAGGTCCTCAGCCTGCAGATCCTCCAGGGGGGTCCGAGGCAGGGGGAGAGTCCGCACTGGTCTGGGCTCGGTGGGTTCCAGTGGAGGTTTACCGACGGGAGCTACAAGCCCGAGCAGGGTCCCGTCACGAACTACTGGCCAAGCGACACGGCGCTGGTGCTGCCTGACGCGGCTCGCCTGCGGCAGATCCTGGGCTGGGCGGAGGGTCGCGTGTTCGTGCCGGGCGGGAGCGTGTTCGCGCCCGCAGAGCAGGCCGCGAGCCTGATTCGCGAGGCGCGGGGCTACTACGCCTACGCCAAGCTCCGCGACGACCCGGTCGGGATTCGGATCTACGCGGGCTGGTATGGGCTCCCCGTGATCCTCAACCCGCAGGGCCTCCTGCGCGTGCGGACCCGCCCTCAGGCCGCCCCGGCGCCGACGCCCGCTCCCTAAGTGTCCTTTGAGGTCATGCCAGCCGCCCAGCGGGCTGGCATGACCGCTCTCTCCTGCTGAAAGGAGGTCGCCATGTGGCCTCGCGGTACTGCTCTGGTTCCCACGCTCGAACGCGTCGCCCAGCTCACGGGCTCGACGCACCTGCGAAACCTTGAAGCCTCAGGCGGGCTCCAGCTCAGCGACCTCTTGGTCACAGCCTCAGACGCCGTCCTCGATCGGGCCTGGGCTGAAGGCGACGCCGCCCCTGGCGTTGATCCCTCGCTCTACGAGCGAGCGGTGGCCTTCCAGTTCCTCGGACTCCTAGCCGCCCAGAACTACCTCCGGAGCGGTGACAGCGCCGAGGTGGCCATGCAGCGCTACTTCGGGCTCAGCGATCGCTACTACGCCCAAGTCCGCGTGCGATGCCAAGACGGCGGCGTAGGCCCCGTCCGCCGAGGCCAGACACCTCGGATCTACCACCCCTCTGGCCCCTTTCGCGTCCCCCCAGCTTCACCCGAGCCCTCATGAGCCTCTGCCCCGCTTCGCTGTGGCCGCGAGCCCCGCCTTCTGCGCCTCCGATCCCCGCCCCGCCTCTCCGTCCTGTCTTCCTCTTCCCTCTGCTGCTGGAGGCCCCATGGCCTGTTCGACCCCCACCTCCCCCTGGACCCTCTTCCGCGGCGACGCCCTGCGCCGCCTCGCCACCCTCGAGCCCGAGTCGATCGACGCGATCGTCACGGACCCGCCCTACTGCGCGGGTGGCTTCACCGAGAAGGAGAAGCAAGCCGCCACGAGCATGGGCCTCAGGAAGAAGGACGCCTGGTTCGTGGGCGACAACATGGGCACGGCGGGACTCTGCTTCCTGCTCCGCTCGATCGCCAGCGAGGCGCTCCGGATTCTCAGGCCGGGTGGGTCTCTGCTCATGTTCTGCGACTGGCGCATGGTCGCGGCCCTTGCTCCCGCGCTGGAGTCAGCCGGTCTTCGTCACCAGAACCTGATCGTCTGGGACAAGGGCAGCATTGGCCTCGGCCGTGGGTTCCGGCCCCGTCACGAGCTGGTGCTGCACTTCACCAAGGGCGGAACCAAGGCGCGCTACTTCACGAACTCGGGTTCGAACCTGATCGAGTGCAAGCGGGTCCACAGTCGCAAGCGCAACCACCCGACCGAGAAGCCCGTCGAGGTGTTCGAGAAGCTTCTTGAGGTCGTTTGCCCCGAGGGCGGAACGGTTCTCGACCCCTTCGCTGGAAGCGCCGCCAGCGGCGAGGCGGCCCTCCGCTCGGGTCGGAACTGGATCGGCGTCGAGCTCTCGCCCGCGTTCTGTCGCTCCGGGCGCAAGCGCCTCCGCCGCGTCGCGACCGAGGTCGCGGCCTAGCGAGCGAGCTGGGCGGGGTGGCTTTCCGCCCCGCCCAGCTCCTCCCCTCGCCCTTCACCGAACGGATCTCCCATGCACCGCCGACTCCACCCAACCTCCCCAAGTGCCTCATGAGGCTGCGTGTGCGCTCCTTCAGCCAGCGCTGGGCTCTGCGTGTTCAGCAGCTCTACGCCCGCGCGATCCTGTCCGGGCCTCCGCCCAAGCGAGGCGGCGTCCCCGGCGGATCGCTCTCGACACGCGTCTTGGAGGCCAGCCTGATTTCCTTCCGGCGCTGGGGCTTCGTGTTCTCGCCGGGCAAGCTCGGCGCGAAGTTCCGCTTCTGGTGGACGGGGACGCGTCGTCAAGGAAGTCGCGGCGGCACGGTTTCGCTCAACGAGGCCGAACTGGCAGACGATCTGCGCGCGGAGTTGCTCAACCAGATTCGTCGGGCAGACCGCTCGTGACCCTCTTCGAGCAGGTCACGAGCGAGCTAGAGGCGCTCGTCGCTCAGGGCCTAGGCCTCCCCGCCGACGCCGTTTACACGAGCCCCGAGCCGCAGGCGGTGCCGCGCAACGGGCTAGAAGCCTGGCTTGAGCCGCTGCGTCCCCAGCAGCCAGCGGCGGGGGTCACGAGCTACCTGTTCGCGCTCCACCTCAAAGAGCGCGTGCAGGACCAACCTGCAGGCACCCTCGGCCCTGCGGCCAAGGCGCTGCTGGCTCAAGGCAATGCCCTGCGCGCCGCCCTCGACGGTCGACGCCCCTTCGCCGATCGCGTTCCGCAGCTGATCGGGCTCGCCCTAGACGGTGGTGAGCTGACAAGCCGCGACCAAGAACTCTCCCTCGAACTCGACCTCAAGGCGGTGGTCCATGACTGATCTCAAGAAGCCTCAAGCAGCCTGGACTCGCCTCGTCGGCCACGAGCTGGCCGCCAGCTACCTCGCTGTGCTGGGGGAGCTGCACGAGCTGGAGCGGCGCTACGCAGAGGAGCGGACCCAGATCCTCGTGCTCCGCGACACGGTCGTCGCGGGGGCGAGGGGGGTCCGCCTCCAGGGCATTGATCTGGGCCGCAACACGGCCCCCGACGGCTCGCTCTGGCTCTCGATCGACGCCCAGCGCGGGGTCCGACTCGCCACCGCTCCTGGGCTCCAAGGCCTGGTGGCGAAGGGCCCTGCGGGCCAGCTGCAGCCCACCGCAGGCTCTGGTTTGAGTGGGAGCTGGGATCCGCCGCCTGGCAACACCGTCCTCCAGGACGTGCGGATCGTGGTCGTGCCCGACTGGCTCGCTCGGATCGACGGGGTCTGGGACGGGAGCGAGCCTCAGGACCGCGAGGCTCGTCGCCTCTTCCTGGACGCGCTGGCTTTCGTCGCCGCACGACTGAGTGAGGCGCGCTTCGCCGTCCAGGACGCGCTCCGCGATTGGGCTCAGCTCCGAGGAAGCGAGTTCCTCGGCGTGGCCGTGGCCGACCTCGCCCGCGAGCAGGTCGCGCGAGACCCAAGCGGCTCGGTGAGCCGCACGAGCAGAGGATTCCTCGCAGACCTCGCCAGCGCCATGTCCGCCGAGAGCAACGCCGGGCCGCAGAGCGTCGCGCCTCGAACCGTCGTCGCAGCACCTGCGGCCTTCGCCTCAGGCAACCGAGGTCGAGCTCAGCTTCGCCCTTTCCGGCCGGGCCAGGCCTGCCCCGTGGCGCGCTGGAGCTTCCACTGCACGCAGGGGGCTGAGCAGAGCCTGGGCGGGCAAGAGGAGTTCGCCTGCGTGGCGAAGCTCCGTGGCAGCGAGGAGACCCTTCGCTTCGACGGCGTCCGGATCGGGTTCCCCTTCGTGGGTCCGCGCGGGTTCGGTCCGCTTCTCTTGGAGCGAGACCCGAGCAAGAAGGGCGATCCGCAAGACGGGCTGCTCGGTCCCGTCGGTGGGCTCACGATCGGCGGCGAGCGCTCGACCAACACCGACGGCGGCGTCCTGCACTGGCGGCTCCTCAAGGAGCCCGCAGGCACGTGGGCCGTTGAGTTCTTCATGAGTCTCGCCATGGGCTCGGGCGACCTCGTCGCCAAGGCCGAGGGAATCCAGCCCCAAGGGCCCGTCCGCGCCAGCGAACGCAACGTGTCGGGCCTGTGGTTGGTCTGGGCCCTGGGTGCTCAGCCACGACACAAGGCGACCGGGCACGTCGACCTCCACTTCTTCCACGCCGACGGCACGCCCGACGCCTTCACGGTCGACACGACCCTCCAGGCGCCGGGCCGAATCCAGTCCTTGCTCGCGAGCGAAGTCGGGGCGGCGCTCCCCAGCAGCCCGACGCCCACGATCCCCGACGACCTGGCCCGCGCAGGCGTTCTCAGTTCCTTCCTGATTGGAGACCGCGCATGACCGACCCCACCCCCGACTCCTCGCCACCCCAGGAGCCCGAAACCCACCGGCTTCCTCCGGCAGGGATCTCTGTGTCCACAGGTGACCTAGCCTTCGTGCTTCAGGTCTTGATCCCACGGGTCTGGGTCCGAGGACCCGAGATCGACGTCTTGGTCGAGCTACGCGGCAAGCTCGAAGAGATCCTGGAACGGGTGGGCCATGACGCTCTTACTTGAGGTCCAAGGGCCACACACCTTCCGCTTCCACGTTCAAGGAGCCTTCGAACCGCGCCTCGAGCCCGAGTGGGAGCGAGGCAGGATTCGCTCCCTGCGCGAGGTCTGGGAGATCCCCGGCGCCCGCTTCCTGAGCACGGACGCGGCGTTCTGGGATCGCTGGACCGAGTTCCTGGGGCTACTGCGGACGCGCGACCCCGGCGTCTCGGTGCGCCTGCTCGACGTCACGGGCCCCCAGGAGCGGGAGGTCTGGCGGCTCGGGACCCCCACCCACGAGGACTTTCGGATCGAGCAGATCCGAGGACGGGCCGACGACCTCCTCCCCCAGAGCAGCTGGCGCAACCTCGCGGCGGTCACGCTCACGATCTCGGCCGTCCAGCGCTTCGCGGACACCGAGGGCGTGACCTCCTGGTCGCAAGAGATCAGCAATCGCTACGACCCTGGCGGTCTCCAGGTCCTGGAGTGGCGCACCGAGATCACGACCCGGGAAGGAGTCAGCGCGCTCGAGCGCGCACGACGTCTGGGCCGGATCGACGTTCGGCCCTTCGGCGATCGCTACTCCTACGAGACCAACGGCCCCGAGGGCGTGGACGTCGTCGCCCTCGACGCCGACGAGCGCAAGGGTCGCCTCGCGACCCAGGCCGTCGCTGTGTCCCGCGTCCGGCAATGGGGCACACGGATCGGCGTCCAAGGACCCGGCGAAGGGCCGACCGAAGTCAGCCTGAGTCGCCGCACACGGCGGACGCCAGACGGCGTCACGACCACGATCCGGGCCACAGCTCAGGGGCCGCACGCACTGCGCTGGGTCGAGGCCAAGGCCCCGAGCAGCCCGACCCTGGCCGAGGTCTTCGAGGAAGAGGCGCGTCGCTACGCCGAGGGCGTCTGGACGATCGAGGGCGGCTCCACCCCGAACGGGGAGCCCCGCCTGGAGGTCAAGACCGAGCTGAGCGGTGGCCACACCGGCTTCGACTTCGAGGTCACGGCGAACGGCTACCCACCCGTGCTCTTCGAAGGCGGGCTCAGCCCCTGGCGGCTGGTGGTTCGGATCCGCGTCGTCGCCAAGGACGTCGCGGACCTTCGCTGGCCCCAGGTTCTCCCGCCGCCGTGGCGGCTCGACTTCGACGGCTCCAGCGAGACCGAGCCCTTTCGTGACGGGAGCGACTGGGCCCGCGAGGCCACGCTCCTCTACTGGAGTCAGACGCGGCCTCCTGCGTCCCCGCGGGACCTCCTCCTCAACGGTCCCAAACAGCGTGGCGGCTACGTGCTCCGGGTGCCCTCGTGAATGGCCCAGACGTCCGCGTTGTCGTGCTCGGCCTCCGCCGCGCGGAGCGCCAACTCCGCCGCTTGATCCGCGAGCGGCGTCTCGCCGAGCGCCAAGCCCAACGCCTTGAGCGCGATCTGGAACACCTCGAGCGCAGGCAACACGCTCGCGAGAAGGGAAGCCCCTCATGAGTCGCGAAGTCCTCCTGAACCTCAAGACGACCCACTACGAGCGCGCGCTCAAGCTCGTCCAGCGAATCCGCCAGGGCGCGCGCGACGCGCTCCAGCAGACGCAGGAGGCCGAAGACACCCAGCAACGCCAGGGGCGCCTGCGGGCACGCGCCAAGCGGCTACGAGGGCGAGACGTGGCCGCAGGCCAGCAAGGACGCTTCGGAGCAGCCGTCGGCAGCATTGGCTCCGCCCACGAGCGCGTCGACTCGGTCCTGAGCGCGATCGAGAGTCGCTCGGTCGGTTCGATCGCGGCCAGCGTCGGGCAGTTCCTCCCAGGGATCGGGCCAATCTTGGCCGTCGCAGGGCCGCTCATGGACCGGCTTATGGCCTACGTCGACGAGCGGATCGAGATCAAGGTCG
>Ga0316202_10002776_pt1 | contig 11117 bp, 9 predicted proteins | sample 3monrhotite_MG_FD_204934 | JGI IMG/M metagenome (GOLD analysis project Ga0316202, IMG submission 204934) | Microbial mat bacterial communities from mineral coupon in-situ incubated in ocean water Damariscotta River, Maine, United States -... | ecosystem: Environmental > Aquatic > Marine >...
GATGATTATCGCTCAACCCTGTTAGAATCTGGGATTAAAATGCGCTAGCCGTGTGTGGTTTAGCGATAAACGTCAAAAAATAAACCAACTTACTTACCGCTAAAACTAAAGTGCGTTGGCATTAATAAATAAACGGTCAAGTAAATTTATTACTTGTACATCGTCATCATTAAATTGCACTCCTACGCTCACAATGCCGCCTTCATTACGACTGTTCCGCACTAAACCTGGAATTTTAATATCGTTTCCTTCGTTAAGAGAAACAACAATAAATATTGCACACTTATTTACCGACACTTTATTGTTTTCAGGGTTGAAGGTAAAACCGCAACCTTTAGTAGAAATATCATTAATAATGCCATTTATTTTCACGGCTTCATTATCAGTACTTTCATTAACTAACATCATTAAAGCGGGTAAATTGGTCACAACCCTTTGCTGTAAACGTAATTGACGACTTTCTATTTTTTTAGGATAAGATAAGACCAAAAGCTTTTCGGGAAATTGAGTTATATAACTAATGGTTGAACGAAAAGCAAAACACTCGCCACGGTCCCCTTCAAGTAAATAACGAGCAACCACCACATTTCCTTCAACCATAACATCGTTATAGTTCCCTGATATTTGCTCGCTAGGATACTTTACAATAATATATTTACCCAAAGAATAACCAACTAAAGGTAATTTAATTCGAACTTTAATAGGGTGACTCAACTCTAAATCAAGTAATTTACCTGGTAATAATTCAAAAATACTGGCTTCGTTCACTGTGTTAGATGGTATTGCCAATTTCTTCCCTCGAATTTTGCTATATTAACTATTTAATATAGCAAAATAAACAAGCTAAACAATCCTTTGTTTAGCTTTCTCTAATTAAAAAAATTTATTCTTCGGCACCACTCATTAAATCAGCAAAACTAGATAATTTTATTAAAGCAAGACCATGAATAGATTTCCTAGGATAACGCCCCGTTTTATTTATAAGTCCAGCGGGATGCATCATTAATATTTCTAACGCTTGATCGATAACATCAACAGCATAAATTGAAAATTTATTTGCTTTTACTGCGGCAATTACTTCATCAGATAACATTAAATTAATTACATTTGTTTTTGGAATAATAACACCTTGTTCGCCAGTTAAACCTTTATCTAAACAAAGTTGGAAAAACCCTTCTATTTTTTCATTCGCACCGCCAATCGACTGTACTTCACCATGCTGATTAATGGATCCAGTAATAGCAATACTTTGATCTATCGGTAAATTAGTAATGGCTGAAATAAGTGCACACAGCTCTGCCATAGAAGCGCTATCACCATCAATGTGTCCGTAAGATTGCTCTATAGCAATATTAGCTGAAATAGAAACAGGAAAAGTTTGACCATATTTATGGCCTAAGTAACCAGTAAGCAACAGTACACCTTTAGAATGAATCGATTTTCCTAACTCAACTTCGCGTTCTATATCAGTTACACCTTGTGAACCGGCATACACGGTAGCCGTGATACGTGCTGGTGTGCCAAACACACTATCACCAATTTCTAACACGGTTAAACCATTCACTTTACCTATTTTTTGACCTTCAGTACTTATTAAAACTTGTTGTTCTTTTATCTCACTAAGCCATGTTTCACTTAATCGACCCGTACGGCGTTTTTTAGCCGCAAGTGCAGCACTAATAAATTCTGCAGTTAACTTTTCTTGTTGCGTTTGCTTTTTCCATAAATAAACAGCTTCATCTAAAACATCGTTTACTTGCACAATATTGGCCGATATTTTTTGTTGATGTTCTGCTCGTCTTAATGCATAGCGCACTAATTCAATAACCGCTTGGTCATCAACTTCAGGGTAATTATGTTGTAACGCACGTTGGCGAATTAATTTTGCATAAGCAGCTAAATTATCATTGTTTTTTTCTAAATAACGATCAAAATCAGCTAACACTCTAAATAATTCAGTAAATTCTTGATCATATTCTTGCAAGGTATAATAAATTTCAGGGTCCCCTAGAAGTACTACTTTAACTTTTAAGGGGATTTTTTCTGGCTGTAAACTATACATACCCGACTGGCTTATTTCTACATAGGGGCTTTCCATACTAATTTGTCCAGTTTTCAATGCTAATTTCAACCGTGACCACACCATAGGTTGGCCTAGAAGCTTTTCCGCATCAAGCAATAAATAACCCCCATTAGCATGATGTAACGCCCCTGCACGAATCAAGCGATAACTGGTATAACTACTGCCTTTAAATGTTGAAAAATCGATGTGACCAAATAAATTTTGAAAACTTGGGTTTTGCTCATAAAAAACAGGGGCTCCTGTATTTAATTCTCGCTGTACGAGAACATTAGGCAAAAATCGTTCTACCATTAATTTACGTAATTCTTTATCATTTTGAACTTCCTCACCTTCGTCAACCAAAATTTCAAGTACCGCATCAACTACATGCTCTTTTACTTTTTGTAAATACTTTAAAATACCAAGGTTGTTGGAAAAATCATGCTCTAACTCTTTTAATAATGGGCGAATGCTTTGCTCTGCTGTGTCATATTTTAGTTTTCTTGATTTGTCTGATGACACACGTTTCCACAATGGCAATTCTAATAACTTTTCCGATAAATACGTTTCTAAATCAGTAAGTACCTGATAAAAATTTTCCCGTTGTTGTTCACTTAAATTAGCAAATTCCTTATCTGATGTTGGTTTACCATCCACTAAAGGTGAAAAGCCGATTTCTCCCTCTTCCTCATATAAAGAAACACCATTAGCTAGCGCTTGTTGTTCAACTTCTGAAATAGCTTGATCATATTTTTGATTAAATTCACGGTCGATCGCTGATTTTTTTCGTTGATAACCGGGGTTATCAAAAATTTCTGGGAATAAATCAAGTAATTCATCAATAAAAGTATTAATTCTGGTTAATAATTGTTTTCCTTCACCAGGACCCACATAAAGTTTATGTGGCGCATGATTTTCATCAAAATTATTAACATAACACCATTCAGATGGTGTCGTTTTTTTCGCAGCAAGTGCCGCTAGCATTTGCATAATTAACGTTTGGCGACCCGTGCCTTGTTCACCCATAGCAAACACATTAAAGCCAACAGAATCCATCGACAAACCAAATTCAAGTGCTTCTTTAGCGCGCTCATGACCAAAAAAACCTTGTTCTTCACTTAAATCATTTTGTGTAAATAAATATTCATTTACTTCGGCAGATAATTGTTTCGTTAATAAACGTGTTTGGTCACGGGTTGTTAATTGCATTTTTGTTTTTATCATTTGAACCTTAGGAAAATATAAAAATTAGATATCTGATATAATTAATGGTGAATAAGCTTATGGTGATAAAGCATAACGTTCAAAGTGAGTTGCCTGACAATTAGGACAGCCCATAACTTCACTAGGGTGAAAATACTCCACTTGCTGTTGGCACATCTTACAAACTAACACACCAAAACCAATAAAATCTCCTTGCTGATAATCACCATGATGATTAAAGTCATCTTGTAATTCAAACCATTCCACTTGACTTTTATCTGTAATTTTAGCTAATTCACTCCAAAAATTTTCTTCAAGTAAACCTAAATATATAGAATGTTGCGCTTGTGTTTTAGATTGTTGATAGAATTCAGCTAAGTCATATTTTAGGTTGTTAATAAATTGACCAACTTTTTCTTCTGGTAAAGCTTCAGCGGCAATTAAATATTTTTTTGTTTGCTCAATAAAATCTACCATGGAAGTTATTTCATGCACTTTAATATCGTCAATCCACTGGCTAAATTTTTTATAGATATTGTCTAACTCAGTATTTTTATTAGTCATAGCAATATATCCTTTTATTTTGAATACCTTAAACCAAATTTAACATTACATTTAAAGTATATACCCAACGTAGTGTATTTGAACAAATAATTTACTTTATTTGGCTTGGTAATACTTCTTTATATAAGGTATTCTAGCGGGATAATTTTGCCTGTTTATATAATTGGCTTGATAAGCTAAATATTTAGACTCTATAGCTGGGCTTAGGTCATTAAAATCATCAGCAGGCTCGTCGATACAATGTACTTTGAGAAAATCATTAATGGAATCCATTTACAATCCCCAAGAAATTGAAGCAAATGTTCAAAAGTTTTGGACAGACAACGAAACGTTTAAAGCAGTAGAGAATCCTGAAAAAGAAAAATTTTACTGTTTATCAATGTTCCCATACCCTAGCGGTCGTTTACATATGGGACATGTGCGTAATTATACCTTAGGGGATGTTATTTCTCGTTATCAGCGCATGCAAGGGAAAAATGTTTTACAACCGATGGGATGGGATGCCTTTGGTTTGCCTGCTGAAAATGCGGCAATAAAAAACAATTCTGCGCCAGCAAAGTGGACTTATCAAAATATTGATTACATGCGTAATCAATTGAAATCTTTGGGTTTTGGTTATGATTGGGGACGTGAGTTAGCAACATGTAAAAAAGATTATTATCGTTGGGAGCAATGGTTTTTTACCCAGCTTTTTGAAAAAGGTTTAGTCTACAAAAAAAATGCCACCGTAAATTGGGATCCTGTTGATCAAACTGTTTTGGCTAACGAACAAGTAATAGACGGGCGTGGCTGGCGTTCTGGTGCTGTAGTAGAGAAAAAAGAAATTCCTCAATGGTTTATTAAAATTACCGATTATGCAGAAGAGTTATTGCAAGATTTAGAGCAATTAACTGATTGGCCAGAGCAAGTTAAAACCATGCAACGTAATTGGATTGGTCGTTCTGAAGGTGTTGAAATGACCTTTAATGTTGCTAATAGTGATGAATCTTTCGATATTTACACCACTCGCCCAGACACTTTAATGGGCGTAACTTATGTGGCACTAGCCGCACAACATCCACTTGCACTTGAAGCCGCTAAAAACAATCCCGCTTTAAATAATTTCATTAACGAATGTAAAAAAAATCAAGTTAATGAAGCGGATATGGCGGCAATGGAAAAAAAAGGGGTTGATACTGGTTTAAAAGCAATTCATCCGTTAAGTGGTAAATTGGTCCCTGTGTGGGCTGCTAATTTTGTCTTAATGGATTATGGCTCAGGCGCTGTCATGTCAGTGCCAGGTCATGATCAACGAGACCATGAGTTTGCCAAAAAATATAACCTTGAAATCAGTCAAGTCATTGCCGGCCAAGCAGACGATGATGTTAATAACGCGGCCATCACTGAAAAAGGTTTACTAATAAATTCAGATGAATTTAACGGTTTAGATTCAGACACAGCTTTTAAAGCCATTTCAGATAAATTAGTACAAGACAACAAAGGTAAGATAACAGTAAATTATCGATTACGTGATTGGGGTGTATCTCGTCAACGCTATTGGGGTACACCAATCCCAATGTTGCAATTAGAAAATGGCGAATCGGTGCCAGTACCGGCAGATCAATTACCGGTAGAGCTACCTGAAGATGTAATAATGGACGGGGTAATATCACCATTAAAAGCCGATAAAGAATGGGCAAAAACCACTTATAATGGTGAACCTGCATTGCGTGAAACCGATACTTTTGACACATTTATGGAGTCATCTTGGTATAGTGCACGTTATTGTTCTCCTGATTATCAAGACGGCATGTTAGACCCTGAAAAAGCCAATTATTGGCTGCCAGTAGATCAATATGTGGGTGGTATTGAACATGCTATTTTACATTTATTATATGCGCGTTTTTTCCATAAATTACTACGTGACTTTGGTTTAGTAAAATCTAACGAACCATTTAAACGTTTATTATGCCAAGGCATGGTATTAGCTGATACGTATTATCGTGAAGCAGATAATGGTGCTCAAGATTGGATTGCTCCAAGCGATGTTAACGTTGAACGCGACGATAAAGGGCATGTTACTTCTGCCGTAAGTAAACTAGACGGTCAGCCAGTAAAGTCAGCTGGCATGAGCAAAATGTCAAAATCTAAAAATAACGGTATTGATCCGCAATCTGTTATCAATCAGTTTGGCGCCGATACCGTACGTTTATTTATTATGTTTACCTCGCCACCAGAGCAAACCTTAGAATGGTCTGATTCAGGTGTTGAAGGTGCCCATCGTTTCTTAAAGCGTGTTTGGAAATTAGCTTACGACTTTAAACAAGCCGGTACGGCAGTAGAACTTAATGGTTTAAATTTAAACAGCCAGCAAAAGTTATTACGCAGAGAATTACATAAAACTATCGCAAAAGTAAGTGATGACATTGGTCGTCGTAATACATTTAACACCGCAATTGCCGCCATTATGGAGTTAATGAATCACTTATCCAAAGCACCTATTACAAGCACTGAAGATAAAGCTGTAATGCAAGAAGCGGTTAGAGCCGTGGTGTTAATGCTAACACCAATAGTGCCTCATTTAAGTCATCAATTATGGCAAGTTATTGGCGATGGTAAAACACACGTGGAAGACGTGTTGTGGCCAACAGTAGACCAATCAGCATTGGTAGAAAATGAAAAACTTATCATTGTGCAAGTCAACGGCAAAGTACGTGCAAAAATTACAATTGCGGCAGATTTACCTCAAAACGAGGTAGAAAAACTCGCATTAGCACAAGAACATGTAAACAAGTTTGTGGAAGGTAATACTATACGTAAAATAATATACGTTCCCGGCAGACTTGTGAACATTGTAGCTAACTAACCAATGAATGTTTCTATTAAAACATTTAAAGCCGTGTTCAGCCTTCTGCTGTTCACGGTATTTTTTGCTAACTTAACAAGTTGTGGTTTCAAATTACGCGGTGATTATTTAATCCCTGAGGAATTAAAATCGCTTTATATTAGTTCCGTTGATATTCACGGCGAATTAACTAGGTTAGTTAAAAGACATTTAAAAACTAACCAAATTAAACTTATCAATACTGCAAACGACCAAGTACCTGAATTACGTCTCTTAAAAGATAAGTTAGATCGGCGTACTTTATCGGTATTCGACAATGGCCAAGTTGCTGAATACGAAATAATTTATACTGTAAATTATCTATTAAGACTTCCAAACGCTAAAACGCAACATTTTAGTTTTGATATTAATCGTGATTATCAAGATGATCCTGATAATGCCTTAGCAAAAAGTCGAGAGTTGTCATTAATGTTGAGTGAAATGCGTAATGAAGCAGCAGATAAAATATTACGAGATTTAGCCAGCATAAAACTTTAATCTAATGCAAACAAATGAGATGTTATGCGAATTTATCACAATCAATTAATTAGCACATTAAATCAAGGCACAAAGCCTGTGTGGTTAGTTTTTGGTGATGAACCTTGGCAAAAAAATGATAGTTTAGCGCAAATAAAAGCCCATGCTCAACAGCAAGGTTTTATCGAGCTTATCCGTTATAGTGCTGATGATAAGTTTGATTGGCAACAAATACACGATGAATATCAATCGTTAAGTTTATTTTCAAATCAACGCATTATTGAAATAGAACTAATCACAGGAAAAATAGGTGATAAAGGCAGTAAACTGATGCTTGAATTAGCTGAAAAACTGCATAATGACGTTATTCTTATTATACATGGCCCTCGTTTAGATACCGCAGCAAGTAATCGAAAATGGTTTAAAACGCTAACTAATCATGGCTGTTACCTACCTTTATATGATTTAGAGGGAAAGAGTTTACAACAATGGCTGCAACGCCAAGTTCAGCAATTAAAGCTAAAACTCGACCCTCCAATATTCCCTCTACTAATTGAATTATTTGAAGGCAATATTTTGGCGTTAGAGCAAGAATTACAAAAATTGTCTATATTACATAATCAAAACTTCATTAGCCTAGAACAAGCTCAACAGCTAGTTATTAATCAAGCTAAATTTAATCCATTTCAATTAATAGATGCTTTACTATTAGGTGATTTAGCTAAAACGATCAGAATTTTAGATCAACAACAGCAAGAAGGCGCTGCCGTAGGGCAACTTATTTGGTTTATCCATAAAGAGATTAAGCAGTTACTTTCTATGCAAGAAAAATTAAAACAAAACGTCACACAATCAACATTATTCAAAGAATATCGTATCTGGGATAAACGCAAACCCCTATACCAACATGCATTAAGCGCTATAAAAATAGATAATTTAAAATTAGCGTTAAGTCGCATAAGCGACGTTGATTTAATCAGTAAAACGAGTAGTGATTTTAATAGTTTTATTTTACTCGCAGACACATGTTTGAGTCTTTACCATGGTGAAAATACTCAACATTTATCACTCAATTATGAATACAGTTAAAACAAATCAGCGTGTTGAAACACTTGGTATTTTAGGCGGCACATTTGATCCAATTCATTACGGTCATATAAAGCCAACGATCAAAAGTGCAAAAGTATTAGGTTTATCACAAGTTTTACTGTTGCCTGCACATATTCCTCCCCATAAAAGCAATACCATTGCCAACGTCCAACAACGTACAGCTATGGTTGAACTTGCCTGCCAAAGCCATTCATTATTTACAGTAGATTTGCGCGAATTAAAACGAAATAGTTTTTCTTATACCGTAACAACACTCAAAGAAATTAAAAAACAATACCCTGCTACAACACTGTGTTTTTTTATGGGTATGGATTCCTTATTAAACTTTACTAAATGGCATCACTGGCAAGAAATACTAACACTATGCCACTTAATTGTTAATGCACGCCCGGGGTATGATTTAACTCAGTTAAATAGCGCAACAAGAGCGTTATTAGCATTACATCAAATTGATTCTCCTTGCGAGATAAATCAACAAAGTAGTGGTGGTATTTTAATGACGAAACACACCGAGCTAAATATTTCATCAACAGAACTAAGACACAAATTTAAACAAAATTTATCTTGTCAGCACCTCCTTCCTATAAACATTATCGACTATATTAAAAGTCAAAAATTATATTTATAACATTTCAAACCATTCATGGTTAATTCTACTTATAAAAAATGTTATTATTAACCATTACGATTAAAACTACTTAGGAATAATACTTTGCAAAGTGAAGCGTTAAGCGCATTTGTCGCAGAAAAACTAGATGATATGAAAGGGCGCGACATCGTCACACTCGACATTAAAGACAAAGCAGATTTTGCCGATTTTATGGTAATTTGCTCTGGTAATTCAAACCGCCATGTAAAATCTTTGGCTCAGCATATTGCAGCAGAATGCCGTAACACAGGTGTAGAGCCATTAGGTGTTGAAGGTAACGACGTAGGCGAATGGAGCTTAGTTGATTTAGGTGATGTTGTTGTACATGTTATGATTGACGATGCTCGCGATCGCTTTCAACTAGAAAAACTATGGGAAAAAGATTAAGCAACCATGCACCTTACCCTTTATGCTGTTGGCAATAAAATGCCTGCTTGGATAAGCCAAGGATTTAATGAATACAGTCGCCGCTTCCCTCGCGACTTATCCTTTAATTTAGTTGAAATTCCACCAGGTAAACGTGGAAAAAATGCTGATATACCTCGGATTCTAGCTAAAGAAGGTGAATTAATGCTTGCTGCGATCCCAAAAGGAGATCACATTGTAACCCTTGAGGTTGAAGGAAAACCTTATACAACCCCACAACTTGCTCAACAATTAGAACGTTGGCAATTAGATGGCAGAAACGTTGCCCTATTAGTTGGAGGGCCTGAAGGATTAGCCCCTACTTGTATTCAAGCATCTGAACAAAAATGGTCTTTATCGCCACTTACCTTACCTCACCCATTGGTGCGAGTGTTAATTGCTGAAAGCCTTTATCGAGCTTGGAGTATTAATAATAATCATCCTTATCACCGAGAATAATAAATGCTTTCTTTATTAATTAAACCGAAGAGAAGTCTCTGTGTTAAAAAATAAGCGAGTGGTTATTCGTAATCATTCTGCCGAGGCTAATTTATTTGCTCGCCGTGCTTTTATTGCTTTACTTGGTATGTTTCTTTTATCTCTTGTGCTTTTTAATAATATTTATTCGCTTGAAGTTAGTTCATATGAAAAATATCAAACACGCTCTAATAGCAATCGCATTAAACTTTTACCTGTAGCGCCAAATCGCGGACTTATTTATGATCGTAATGGCGTTTTGCTGGCTGAGAACAAGCCGGTTTATAGCTTAGAAATAATTCCAGAACAAACAAAAAACCTCAAAAAAACAGTCAGTGAACTTAGTAGTTTATTAAATATTTCAGTTGAAAAACAAACTAAATTCTTTCAAGAGTTAAAAAGTAAACGCCGTTTTAAACCTGTCGAATTAAAGTCTCGTTTAAGTGAACAACAAGTTGCTTTATTTTCGGTAAATCAACATAAATACCCCGGAGTAGTAATAGACGCACGTTTAAAACGTTATTATCCTTTTTCTGATTTAACCACACACTCTTTAGGCTATGTTGCTCGTATAAATCGCAAAGATGCACAAAAATTAAACCAACAAGGTAAAGCTGAAAATTATGCAGCCACCCGTAATATAGGAAAACTCGGATTAGAAAAATACTATGAAGATATACTTCATGGTTCGATTGGTCATCAAGAAGTAGAAGTAAATAGTCAAGGACGCGTTATCCGCACTTTAAGTTTTAGTCCGCCAACTCCAGGTAAAGATTTAACATTAACCTTAGATATTGAATTACAGATGATCGCTAAAAGAGCTATGTCTGGAAAACGTGGAGCCGTGGTGGCAATAGATCCTCGCACTGGTGGAGTGTTAGCTATGTATTCAAATCCTAGTTATGACGGTAATTTATTTGTTCACGGCATCAGCACTAAAAATTATAAAAAAATATTAGATTCTAAAGATAAGCCTTTACTTAATCGTTCAGTACAAGGCTATCCCCCAGCTTCAACAGTAAAACCTTTCCTGTCTGTATTAGGTTTAGAAAAAAAAGTAATAACACCACATTCCAAAGTATACGATCCTGGTTGGTATAAACTCAAAGGCGTCGACCACGAATACCGTGATTGGCTTTCTTATGGTCATGGCAAAGTGGATTTAACCAAAGCAATAGAGCAATCGTGTAATGTTTATTTTTACGATCTCGCCTTTAAATTAGGGATCACTAAAATTAGTGATTGGATGGAAAAGTTTGGTTTTGGTGATTATACAGGGATTGATATTCTTGAAGAAAGTAGTGGTA
>Ga0316202_10002777_pt1 | contig 11116 bp, 9 predicted proteins | sample 3monrhotite_MG_FD_204934 | JGI IMG/M metagenome (GOLD analysis project Ga0316202, IMG submission 204934) | Microbial mat bacterial communities from mineral coupon in-situ incubated in ocean water Damariscotta River, Maine, United States -... | ecosystem: Environmental > Aquatic > Marine >...
TGGCCGCGACGGCAGCGCCGAGGTGGTGACCCGCGCCTGGTTCCCCGAGACCTTCCTCTTCGAGCCGCAGGTCGTCACCGACGAGGCCGGGAAGGCATCGGTGACGGTGACGGTGCCGGACCGGCTGACCGAGTGGCGCGTCCTCGGGCTCGCCCACGCCAAGAGCGGCGCGGTGGCCGGCGACACGCTCCGCTTCCAGGGCACCCTGCCGATCTACGTCGACCCGGTCGTGCCCGCGTTCCTGCGGGCGGGAGACCAGCTGAGCCTGCCGGTCCAGGTCGTCAACACCACCGCCAAGGGCATCCGCGCGCCGCTCTCGGTGAGCGCCACGGGCGTGGGCTACGTCGAGGGCGCGCCGGGCACCGTCGACGTCGCGGGCGGGCGCAACGCCGTGCGCACCGTCAGCCTGAGCGCCGAGCGGGCCGGCGCGATCGTGCTGCGGGCGTCGGTCGGCGAGGAAGACGCCGTCGAGCACACCATCCCGGTCCAGCCGACCGGCCGCCCGCTGAGCGACGACCGCAGCGGCACGCTCGCCAGCCCGCGCAGCTACACCCTCAGCGGGCCGTTCGACGCCGAGGCGGGCAGCACGCGCGCCCGGCTGGTCGTCTACCCCGGCGCCCTCGCGGTGCTGCGCTCGGAGCTGAGTCGGGTCGAGCAGCGCAGCGGCGTGGCCAACGACGCCTACGCGCTGATGCTGGCGGGCCGCGGGCCGAAGCTGCTCGCGGACCTCGACGGAGAGGTCGACGCCGAGGCCCTGCGCGAGCTGCGGCTGGTGAGCACCCAGCGGGTGCTCCGCGCCACCCGCTCCCCGGACCTCGCTCACGCCACGCTGCTCGCCGAGGCGGCGCTGTCGAGCCCCGACGCGCCGGTGCTGGCGCGGCTCGGCAACCGCATGGTCGACCAGATCCTCTCGGCGCAGCGGCCCGACGGCACCTTCGCCGGCGGCAACGGCTGGACCGTGCAGCGCCTCCTGGTCGCCACCGCGGAGTCCTCTGCCGCGCTGTCGCGCAGCCAGGCGCTGGCCGACGACAGCCGCCGGCAGGCCATCCGCCGCGGGCTGCTGCGGGCCAACAGCGCCTACGAGCGCCTGTCCCCGCAGACCGACGACGCGTACACCGCCGCCGCGATCCTCGCCGGCGGGAACGTCGAGGGCGAGCTGGCCGACACGCTCCGCGCCCGCGTGCGCGGGGCCATCGTCACCAGCGACGACGGCAGCCGCTCCCTGCCGGTGCCCGAGGGCGTCGTCCGCGCCGACGGCGTCGTCCCCACCCGCGTCGAGGCGACCGCGCTCGCCGCGCTGGCGCTGGCCGACGACCCCGAGGCCGACGCCTGGCGGGCCGACCTCGGCGCGACGCTGCTGTCTGCCTACAGCCCCGGACGCGGCTGGGGCAGCGGCCGGGCCTCGCTGACCTGCCTCCAGGCGGTGCTGTCGCTGTTCGACACCCCGCTGCCGGCCGAGCTGGCCATCACCCTGGAGCAGGACGGCGTGGTCATCGCCGAGGGCAGCTACGACCGCGAGAAGCTCCGCGAGGTCCTGGTGCTCGACGCGATCGGGCTGGACGCGGCCGGCACCCACGAATTCTCCGTGCGCGCAGAGCCGGCCGTCGCGGGCCTGGGCTTCGCGCTGTCGCTGCAGAGCTGGGTGCCCTGGGAGGAGCCCGCCGCCGACCAGGGCCTGGAGGCCGCGCTGACCCTGCCGGAGCGCATGATCGCCGGCCAGCCTGCGGAGCTGGCGCTCCAGGCCGCGGCGCCGTCGCGCACGCCCTTCACCATCGAGCACCACCTCCCCGCCGGGGTGCAGGCGGACACCGACAGCCTCGACGCGCTGGTCTCAGACGGCGTGCTGCGCAGCTACCACACCGAGGACGGCCTGATCCGCATGGAGGCCGCGGCGCTCGACCCCGGCGAGGCGCTCAACGCCCGCTACGTGGTCATCCCGACCCTCGGCGGCAGCCTCTCCAGCGGCCCCCTCTCGCTGTACCCCGATACCCAGCCGGCCCTGACGGTCCACTACCCGCCGGCGGTCTGGTCCGTCCTCTGACACCGCGCAATCACGCGATCACGTGCTCACTCGCAGTCGTCGCTGGTGGGCGCCGGGTCGCAGGCGAAGCCGATGAGTCGCCGGGTCAGCGCCCGGTCGCTCTCGCCGTCGCTGATGCTGATGGTGCCGTTGAAGGTGCCAGCGGACTCGGGCTCGAAGTAGACCTCGACCGAGACGATGTCGTTGACGGCGACGCGCAGCGGGAGGCTGACGTCCTCGAGGACGAACTCCGGGGCGGTGTCCTCGCTGAAGGCGAGCTCCCGGATCTCGATGTCGCTGTCGCCGTCGGCCTGTAGGGCGAGCACGCGGGTGGTCACCGAGCCGATAGGGATCTCGGCGAAGGTGACGTCGCCGCTGGGGCTGACCACCAGGACAGACCCCTCCTTGATGTTCCAGGGCTCCAGCCCCGGATCGCCACAAGCCGCCAGGAAGAGTGCTGCCCAGCCGTGTACCATCGCCGCTCGCCTCCGTGCCGCGCAGGGGGGGTAACGATACCGCACCGGGAGTGCGAGTACGCTATGCTCGCCGGGGTGAGAGCAGGAGGTGTGGTGTGTCCGGGATCGTCTCACCCAGCACGGCGGACATCGCGTCCGCGCTGAAGCAGCGGGCGACCATGCGCCTGCGGGCGCTCAGCGACGACGCCCTGCACGCCTACCTCGCCGACGCGCTCTACCAGGAGCGGCGGCGGGTCGAGCGCGGGAAAGCCGAAGACGACGGCCAGCCAGCGTACATCGCGCTGCTCGACGAGGCCGCCCGCGCCATCCGCGCCGACCGCGGCCGGATGCAGCGTGCGGTGCTCGCCCTCGTCGGCCACTACGTCGCCGAGATCCACAACCGCTTCTCGGAGCGGACCTACAACTTCGCGACCCGCTTCCTGCCCGGCGCCCTCACCCGCCTGCTCACCGCCGCGCAGCCCACCCAGCTCCTCGGCGCGGACTTCGACCCCGCCAGCCGGCTGATGGTCCAGGGCCCCCTCGAGCAGCTCCGCGCGCTGTCGCAGAACCACACCCTGCTCATCGCGCCCACCCACCTCTCGAACCTCGACAGCCCCCTCATCGGGTACGGCCTGTACGCCGCCAACCTGCCGCCGTGCATCTACGGCGCGGGCCTCAACCTGTTCACCAACCCGGCCATGTCCTTCTTCATGAGCCGGCTCGGGGCCTACACCGTCGATCGCCGCAAGAGCCACGGGCTCTACAAGGACACCCTCAAGGACTACTCGGTGGAGTCCTTCCGCCGCGGCGCACACTCGCTGTTCTTCCCCGGCGGCACCCGCTCCCGCTCCGGCCTCATCGAGACGAAGCTCAAGAAGGGCCTGCTCGGCACGCCGATCCAGGCCTGGCAGGAGAACCTCGCCGCCGGCAAGAAAGACGGCGAGATCCTGGTGGTGCCCTGCACGCTGACGTTTGCCCTGGTGCTGGAGGCCGAGACCCTCATCGAGGACGCGCTCGCAGAGGCGGGGAAGTCCCGCTACATCATCACCGACGACGAGTTCAGCGAGGCGCGCACGGTCGCCAGCTTCGCCCGCCGGGTGCTCAGCCTCGACGCCAGCACCTACATCCGGTTCGGCGCCCCGCTCGACCTGCTCGGCAACCCCGTCGACGCGGAGGGCCGCTCGCGGGGGCCGGACGGCGAGCCGATCGACCGGACCGAGTACGTCACCGACCGGGACGGCAACGTCATCCGGGACGACCAGCGCGACCGGGTCTACACCGCCCGCCTCGCCAGCGCGATCGCGGCGGCGTACAAGAAGGACAACATCGCCCTGTCCACCCACGTCGCCGGCTTCGTGACCTGGGAGCTGCTCAAGGCGCAGTGGCCGCGGCTGGACACCTTCCAGCTCGCGGTGCTCCGGCCGGAGGAGCGCCGCCTGGAGCGGGCCGCGGTGCTGGCAGGCATCGACCGGGCCATCGCGGGCATCCGCCGGCGGGCCGAGGCCGGCGAGATCCGGGAGGCGCTGCCGGAGGGCGGCGCCGAGGGTCTGCTGGAGGACGCGCTGTTCCGCTTCAGCGGATACCACAAGCGCACGGCCCTGCGGCAGCTCGGCGAGGAGCTTGAGGTGGGGCCGCGGCTGTCGCTGTACTACGGAAACCGGCTGCGCGGCTACGGGCTGGAGAAGGAGATTCTGGCATGAAGGTCGCGATTCTCGGGAGCGGCACCTGGGGCCGCGCCCTGGCAACCCTGGTGGCCGAGGCCGGCCACCGTCCCCACATCGGCTACCGCGGCCGCCCGCCCGGTGGCTTCCCCGGCAGCCCCAACCTCTCGGGGCTGGTCCGCGACGCGGACCTGGTCCTGGTCGCGGTGCACGCCGGCGCGGTCCGCGAGGTCATCCGCTCCGCGAAGCCCGGCCCGCGCGAGCAGGTCGTCATCGCCACGCGCGGCCTGGAGAGCGGCGAGAGCGGCTGGCTCAGCGACATCGTGACCGCCGAGAGCGCCTGCGTGCAGGTCGGCGCCCTCGCCGGCCCGGCGATCGCCGCCGAGATCATGAAGCGGCAGCCCTCTGCCCAGATCGTCGCCAGCGAGTTTGACGCGGTCTGCCAGCGCACCCAGGAGGCCCTGCACTCGGCGAGCTGCCGGGTCTACACCTCCTCGGACCTGCGCGGCGTGGAGCTGGCCGGCGCCTGCGTCGCGGTGTACGCCGTCATCATGGGCCTCGCCGACGCGATGGGCCAGGGCGTCAGCGTGCGCGGCGTGGTCATCACCCGCAGCCTCGCCGAGGCCGGCCGCCTGGGCGCGGCGCTCGGCGCCCAGGCCTCGACCTTCGCCGGGCTCGCTGGCGTCGGCGACCTCGTGGCCGCGGGCTCTCACCCCGAGCACCCCGGCTACGCGGCCGGGGCCGCCCTCGCCCGCAACGAGCCCGTCCCCGACACCCTCGCCGCCGAGGTCGGCGCCCTGCTCACGCTGTCCCAGCGCCACGGCGTCGACATGCCCATCCTCCAGGCCCTCGCCGCGATCATCGCCGGGAAGCTGCGCCCTCGGCTGGCCATCGACATGCTCATGCGCCGCGAGGCCAAGCAGACCGAGCGCTGAGCATGCGCACCCGGTCCTTCCGCACGACGACCCCAGACGGCTGGTCGCTGGAGCTGACGCAGAGCGTGCCCGCCGCGCCGCGTCCCAACCAGCCGCCGCTGCTGATCATCCCCGGCTACGGGATGAACGACTTCATCTTCCGCTTCCACCCCACCGGGGCCTCGCTCGTCGGCCACCTCGTGGCCGGCGGCCTGGAGGTCTGGAGCGCGAACCTCCGCGGCCAGGGCCGCACCCGCTCCGCGAGCCGGCGCCCGAAGCCCTACGGCCTCGAAGAGCAAGCCCTCGTCGACCTGCCCGCCGCCATCGACTTCGTCCGCCGGCGCTCCGGGAGCGAGCGGGTCGACCTCGTCGGCTGCAGCCTCGGCGCCTCGCTGGCCTACGGGTACCTCGCCCACACACCCGACGCGCCCATCCGCTCCTTCGTGTCGATGGGCGGCCCGCTGCGCTGGTCCGCCCTCCACCCGCTGCTGCGGGTCGCCTTCCGCTCCTCCCGGCTCGCCGGGGCGCTGCCGATCCGCGGCACACGGGCCGGCGCCCGCTTCGCGCTCCCCATCGCGCGGCGCATCCCGCCGCTGCTGCACATCTACGCCACCCCCGGCCGCATCGACCTCTCCCAGGCGGATGCCCTGGTCCAGACTGTCGAGGACCCCGTCCCCCGCCTCAACGCCCAGATCGCCCGGTGGTTCCGCAGCGTCGACCTGGAGCTGGGCGGCCTGAACGTCACCGACGCGCTGTCATCGGTCGACCGGCCGGTGCTGTGCGTCGTCGCCAACCAGGACGGCATCGTGCCGCCCGCCGCCGCCCTCGCCGTCCGGGACGTGATGCCGCGGGTCGACGTCCTGGCCGTGGGCGACGCGCAGTCGCGCTACGCCCACGCCGACCTGTTTATCAGCGAGGGCGTGCAGCAAGACGTCTTCGACCCGATGCTGCGATGGCTGGAGGCACCCGGTGGACAGCCCTGAGCGCACCGCGCTGCGCCACATCGGCGCCGAGATATTGAAGCGGGCCGCGCGCATCGGCGCCCCCCGCACGCTGCTGCCCAGCCTCGGCCGCTGCACCACCGACGCCCACCCTGGCCTGCTCACCGACGGCCAGCGCTACACGCTGCTGCGCCGAGAGCGCGGCGTCGAGGTCGAGCGCTTCGAGACCGAAGACGAGCACGAGCTGCTGTACCGGATCTTCTGCGACGTGACCTTGCTCATGGCGATCCAAGACGCCAGCGGCGCGGCGCCGTGGCCGCGACAGGCCGCGCTGCTGGAGGCGCTCGACCCCGCCTGGCGCGCCCGCCGAGCGGCCGAGCGCGCTTAGCCGTCCGTGGGCCGGGCGCGGAACCGCAGCCGGCGCCGGCCTGCTGGCACCGCCTCGAAGCCGTCGATGTCCAGCACCGCCTCCAGCGAGCGGTCGCCGCGGATCACGTCCCTGAGCCACAGGGACACCATCTCGGCCTCGGGGACCACGAAGGTGTGGGGCCGGTCCGCCTCGATGCGGAGCATGCGCTCATTGAGCGCGGTGCCCGAGACCACCGACGAAATCGGCACAGTGGCGGTCGAGAGGTCATAGTTGAAGCCATGAGGCACGAAGCGAAGGCCAACATCGGTCACGAACAGCCGGCCGCCGCGCCCCTCCCAGCCCGAGAAGTGGTTGGCCAGGGCGGTCGCGATCAGGCGCTCGCCCTCGGGGAGCGCCTCTGTGGGGGCGGGGTGGGTGGCGCCCCGCCAGACCACCCACGCCAGCACAGAGCCCACCGTCAAGACCACCCCGAACAGCAGCGCGAGGCCAACCGTCAGGGCCAGGGGCGTCTCAGGCGAGGCCTCGCCCTCGAGCCAGATCGCCGACACCACGCCCCAGAGGACCACACCGAGCAGAAACCGCCTCCACACATCTCCCTCCTCGCTCCATGATGCCACGCCTGACAGGCCAGGAATACCGGTCATGTGTGCGCAAGCGCGGTGCCGCGCGGTTCAACTTTCAGGCAGCCCGATCCGAAAGAGCGACAAGACGCCCCACGGAGATCGAATATGCCCGTTCACTCCCGCTTGCTTCGCGCTGTTGTTGATTTTGGCGCCTCCGGCGCAGACCTGCACGAAGATCCAGACGTCCAGCGGCGGGTCAAGATCACCAACTGGCTGGGACTGAGCATCGGGGTGCTGTGCATCCCGTATGTTCCCCTCTTCTGGGTCCTCGGGCTCAAGACCCTCGCCCTGGTGGTCATCCCGATCGCGATGGTCGACTTCAGCATCCCGGTGCTCAACCGGGTCGGGCGGTTCACCGCGGCACGCGCGCTCTACTTCACCAACCTCGCCGTGGCCGTGTTCACCTACTCGGCGTTCCTCGGAGAGAGCTCGGGCATCCACTACCTGTACTTCTCTGGCGTGTGCATGCCCGCGCTCGTCGCATCGCTCGACGAGAAGAAGCTCATGGCCTACGGCCTGGCCGCGCCGATGGGCGCGTACGCTCTGCTCGTCGCCACACACTTCGAGCCGTTCGGGCCCGCGCTGATCGATCCGGCCGCGCAGTGGTGGGTCGGGGTGTCGATGATCCCGACGACCCTCATCGCTCTGATGACCGGGATGTTCTACTTTGCAAGCCTCAACCGGAAGGCGCAGTCGCGGCTCGACCGGCGCAACGGAGAGCTCCAGCTCGTCCTCGACAGCGTGGACCAGGGACTGCTGAGCATCGACCGCGACACGCGCGTGGGCGTGGAGCGCTCGGCGGCGGTCGACACCCTGCTCGGCCCCATCACGCCCGGCGACCGCTTCCCCGACGTCCTGCGCGCACACGACAGCACCCTCGCGGAGTGGTGGGAGCTCGCCTGGGAGGGCCTGCTCGACGGCTTCATGCCCATCGAGCTCGTGCTCACGCAGTTCCCCAGCCGCCTGACGGTGGGCGACCAGCACCTCTCGCTTTCGTACAAGCCCATCACCCAGGGCGCCAGCGAGGACTGGAGCCGCATGATGATCATTGTGTCGGACATCAGCCAGGAGGTCGAGCGCGAGCGGGCAGAGGCCGCACAGCGCGAGACGATGGCCATCTTCGTGCGCCTGATGCGGGATCGGGAGGGCGTAGAGCAGTTCCTGAGCGAGTCCGCGTCCCTCGTCGCCGCGATCTGCAACGAGAGCGCCCGAGACGAGGCGGTCCAGAAGCGACGCATCCACACCCTCAAGGGCAACAGCGCGCTCTACGGCCTAGACACCATCAGCCGGTGTTGCCACGACCTGGAGACCCGCCTGGAAGATCGCGGCGGGCTGCCGGACGCGAGCGACCGCACAGAGCTGCGCGGCGTGTGGGATCAGCTCCAGGCGCAGCTCGCGCCGCTGCTGGGCACCGAGGAGAGCGATCACCTGACCGTCGAGCACGGCGACTACACGAGCCTCGTCGACGCCCTCCGCAGCGGCGTCCCCCGAGCGGACGTGCTGGACACGCTGGTGAGCTGGACCCAGACCCCCACCCACCGCATCCTCGGCCGGGTCCAGGATCAGGCGGCCGGCCTCGCCGAGCGGCTGGGCAAGGCGCCCGTCGAGATCGCGGTGGAGTCCAACGGCATCCGCATCCCAGAAGAGACCTGGGCGCCGTTCTGGTCGGCCTTCGTCCACGCCGTGCGCAACAGCATCGACCACGGCCTGGAGGCTCCCGAGGAGCGTGCGTCGAAGGGGCCAGGCCGGCTCTCGCTTCGCACGGAGACCCGCGGCGACTGCTTCGTCATCTCGATCGGCGACGACGGCCGCGGCATCGACTGGGACAAGATCCGCGCCAAGGCGCAGGGGGCCGGGCTGCCCGCCGAGAGCCGAGACGACCTGATCGCAGCGCTGTTCTCGGACGGCGTCTCGTCACGGGACGCGGTCTCGGAGACCTCGGGGCGCGGGGTCGGGATGAGCGCCCTCCGGGACGCGACCCGCTCGCTCGGCGGACACATCACGGTCGAGAGCCAGCGCGGGCACGGCACGACCTTCTCGTTCGTCTTCCCCGCCGAGCGGCTCCGCCGGGCTGCCTGAGCCCATCAGGCGACAGCGATCGCCACCTTGCCGCGGGTGTGCCCCCGCTCGACGTGCCGGTGTGCCTCGGCGATGTCGGCGAGCGGGTAGACCGCATCGACCACCGGCCGGATGGCGCCCTGCTCGACGAGCGGGGTGATCTTCTCCAGGAGGGCGCCGTCGGGCTTTCGGATCACCGCAGCGGCCTGGACCCCGGCGAGGGCTGCGCGCAGCTTCATCCGCGCGAGCGAGGCCAGCACCGCGAGCACGGCGAGGTTTGGCCCGAACCGCTCCGTGTAGCCAGGCAGCCCGGTGACGATGCTCGCGAGGCGCCCGCCGCGGCGCAGCACCCCCATCGCCTTCCGGCGCGCGTCTCCGCCGAGGGCATCGAGGACGATGTCCTGGTCCCGCAGAACGTCCTCGAAGCGCTGGGTCTTGTAGTCGATGACCTCCGCAGCGCCGAGCGACGAGACGAGCTGGTTGTTGGACGGTGAGCAGGTCGTGGCGACATGCGCGCCGTGGTGACGTGCGAGCTGAATGGCGAAGGTCCCCACGCCTCCGGCGCCGGCCTGGATGAAGACCTTCTGCGCGGTCTTCTGTTGGAGCCAGGGCATCAGGCACATCCAGGCGGTCTGCCCGACGAGGGGGAGCGTGGCGGCCTCGACGTGGGTGATGTTGCGCGGCTTCCGCGCCAGCTCGCGCTCGCTGACGGCGATCAACTCGGCATGACAGCCGGGCCGGTTGTGGGCGGGGGAGCCGTAGACTTCGTCTCCGACGGAGAACCGGGTGACGGCGTCACCGGTGGCGACGACGACCCCAGAGAGGTCGAGTCCAGGAATCCACGGCAGGGTGTATCGGATCAGGCCGCGCTGTCCCCCGGCGCGGATTTTGTAGTCGATGGGATTGATGGAGGACGCCTTGACCGCGACCAGCACATCCTTCGGGCCGGGCGTGGGGTCAGGCACGTCGGTGACCCGGAGGACATCGGGAGGTCCGTAGCGATCCATGAGCACGGCCTTCATGGGCAGCTCCTTGACAATTTGACCAACTGACCGTATCATCATTTTGTTCAGTTGGTCAGGAGAAGAGATGACCCCCGATCGCCGCCAAGATGTGCTGGCCGCTGCCACCGACGTCTTCGCCCGGTTCGGCTACCGGAAGGCCTCCATCGCAGACATCGCAGAGCAGGCCGGCGTCTCAAAGGGCGCCATCTACCTGGTCGCTCCCTCCAAGGCCGCGCTCTACTTCGAGATCCTCCACGGCCGCTTCTCGCGCTGCATGTCCGAGGCCGTCTCCGCGATCCGCCTCGACGTGCCCGCCGATCAGCAGCTCCCCCGCGCGCTGGAGCTGGAGCTGCGGCACCTGCACAATGACCCGCTCATCCGGGCCTTGCTCCTCAACACTTCCGCTCCCACCGGCGCGGAGTGGCGGGAGAGCTTCGCCGAGCTGCGGCGCCTGGGGCGGACGATGACCCGCAGCCTCATCGAGTTGGGGGTGCGACAGGGCCGCTTCCGCGGCGACCTGGACGCGGACGGAGTCGCGCTGCTCCTCCAGGATCTCCAGATCGCGACCCTCCTTCTGCACGACGACGACGGACAGATCGAGACCCCGCGCTGGCAGGCGACCGTGGCGATCTTCCTCGACGGGCTGCGCACGCGGGGGAACTGACCAGATGTCTGAATCGTTCAGAAGGAAAGCCCGGCTCGTCGCTGCCCTCTCCGCGGTCGTGCTGCTCGCGGTGATCGGGAAGGCCACCGGGCTCGCAGAGCACCTCTCTGTCGAAGCCCTCCAGGAGCTGCTCCGATCCGCTGGGCTCGTCGGGGCGCTCCTGTTCGTGCTCGCCTTCGCCGTCGGGAACCTCCTCGGCGTGCCCGGTGTGGTCTTTGTCGTCGCCGGGCTGGTCGCCTACGGCCAGCTCAGCGGCTCGCTCCTCGCACTCGTCGCAGGCGTCGTCGTCGCGACGACCAGCTTCTGGACCGTGCGCCTCATCGGCGGCCAGCCCACAAAGCAGCTCGACGGAAAGCTCGCCCGGCGGGTCCTCGGCGGGCTGGAGCGACGGCCCGTGCAGACCGTC
>Ga0316202_10002779_pt1 | contig 11114 bp, 9 predicted proteins | sample 3monrhotite_MG_FD_204934 | JGI IMG/M metagenome (GOLD analysis project Ga0316202, IMG submission 204934) | Microbial mat bacterial communities from mineral coupon in-situ incubated in ocean water Damariscotta River, Maine, United States -... | ecosystem: Environmental > Aquatic > Marine >...
TAGCCAGTTTGAATTTCCAGACGACCACCTTCAACGATCGGAAGCTCAAACTGGCTAATCTGATAGCCTTTTGGCAGATCAGGGTAAAAATAGTTTTTACGTGCAAATACCGAGCGATTCGACACCCGCGAGCCCACTGCCAGGCCAAATTTGGCGGCCATGCGCACCGCCTCCTTATTTAAGACCGGCAACACACCCGGCAGGCCAAGGTCAACCGCGCACGCCTGTGTATTGGGCGCGGCACCATAGGCGGTCGATGCACCCGAAAAGATCTTCGATTTGGTTGCGAGCTGGGCATGAATCTCTAGCCCGATGACAATTTCCCATTCCATCCTGTTACGCCCCTTACTGAAATTCTTTAGGTACTTGCAGATGCCAATCGGTCGCCTGCTGGTACTTATGCGCGACATTAAGCAGACGCGATTCGTCAAAATAGTTGCCAATCACCTGTAATCCAACAGGTAAACCATCGGCAAAACCAGCTGGAATTGATGCCGCTGGCAGCCCCGCCATATTCACCGCAATGGTATAAATATCAGATAGATACATCGACACAGGGTCATCAGCCTTTTCACCCAGCTTGAAAGCGGTGCTAGGCGCCGTCGGCCCCATGATCACATCAACCTCTTCAAAAGCAGCACGGAAATCTTCACTAATCAAGCGACGAATCTTCTGCGCCTTCAAATAATAAGCATCGTAATAACCCGCCGACAGCACATAGGTACCGATCATGATGCGGCGTTTCACCTCCGCGCCAAACCCCTCGCCGCGTGAGCGGGTGTAGAGATCAAACAGATCCTGCGGATCATCGCAGCGATGACCAAAACGCACCCCATCAAAGCGCGACAGATTGGTCGAACATTCAGCAGGGGCCACCACATAATAGGTCGGAACTGCCAACCCCGTATTGGGCAGGCTAATCTCTTTCACCACCGCGCCCAGCGCCTCGTATTCTTTAACCGCCGCATCGATCACGCGCGCAATGCTGTCATCCAGCCCTTCGCCAAAATACTCTTTGGGCAGACCAATCTTGAGCCCTTCGATGCCGTTATTCAGGTCAGCGCTGTAATCGGGCACGTCACGCTCAACACTGGTCGAATCACGCCCATCAAACCCCGCCATCACATTCATCATCAACGCCGCATCTTCTGCGCTATAGGTGACCGGCCCCGCCTGATCAAGGCTCGACGCAAACGCGATCATGCCGAAACGAGACACTCGGCCATAGGTCGGTTTCAAGCCCGTCAGGCCGCATAGCGCTGCGGGCTGACGAATCGAACCACCGGTATCGGTGCCGGTTGCAGCCGGTGCCAGTCGCGCGGCCACTGCAGAAACAGAACCACCAGAAGAGCCGCCCGGCACGCGCGCCTGATCCCACGGGTTTTTCACCGCGCCGTAATAACTGGTCTCATTGGAAGAGCCCATCGCAAATTCATCCATATTGGTTTTACCCAACATCACCGCACCCGCATCACGAAACTTGGCGGTACAGGTCGATTCATACGGCGCAATAAAGTTATCTAGCATCTTCGAGGCGCAGGTGGTCTTGACTCCCTCGGTGCAGAAAATGTCTTTATGTGCGATCGGCACACCGGTCAACGGCGCGGCATTACCCGCCTTCAAACGCTGATCAGCCGCCGCTGCCGCGGCAAGCGCCTGCGCCTCAGTCACCGTAATAAAACAGTTCAGTGCCGGATTGTGCTGTTTGATCCGCTCAAGAAAAAGCGTGGTCAGCTCCACACTGGAGACTTCACCGCTGCGCAGTGCAGCGCTCAATTGAGAAATAGTTTTAGTATGCATAACGATTATTTAAAAGCCGACCCATTAATATAGAAGAAACAAACGACGGAACCCGTCATGATCACTCAATCACTTTGGGCACAAGATAGAGACCAGACTCCACCTGCGGCGCTAAGGCCTGAAATTTGTCACGCTGGTTCGTCTCAGTCACCTCGTCTGCCCGCAGCCGCTGCGCCGCATCGAGAGGATGAGCCATCGGTACCACATCGTCGGTATTGACCTCACTCATCTGCTCGACCAGACCGAGAATATTCGACAGATTGTCGACATACTGCGGCACATCGGCCTCATCGATTTTCAGTCGCGCAAGCAGCGCAACTTTGGTGATATCGGATTGATCCACTGACATAACTAACCTCTCTCACCCAGCAGAAAATCCCGGGCAACTATTCAAAAACATCAAGGGCTGCGAATTTACCATATTCGAGCACTTTGCTGAAAAAAATTCGTCACACAAACGCTGTCAAATAGGTAAAATACAAGCAGAATTAAAAAAACAGCGTGAACGGCCGAATAACTCAACACGCTTGCTCTAATAGTCACCCACTGCTAGAGTATTTCCGATTACTTAGCACAGGATTGAATCCCCCATGTTCTTCAAACGATTCCGCGGAATGTTCTCCAACGATCTCTCCATCGACCTCGGCACCGCCAACACACTGATTTATGTCCGTGGCCAGGGTATCGTCCTCGATGAGCCTTCCGTTGTTGCCATCCGTCAGGAGAGTGGTTCGGGTAGTCCTCGTTCGATTGCGGCCGTTGGTGCAGAAGCAAAATTGATGATTGGCCGTACGCCGGGCAACATCGTCGCAATTCGCCCACTGAAAGATGGCGTAATCGCTGACTTCACCGTGACCGAGAAAATGTTGCAGCATTTCATCCGTAAAGTGCATGAAAACAGATTCCTGCGTCCCAGCCCGCGCGTACTGATCTGCGTTCCCTGTGGCTCAACCCAGGTTGAGCGTCGCGCAATCAAAGAATCTGCTGCGGGTGCAGGTGCTCGTGAAGTTTATCTAATTGAAGAGCCGATGGCCGCGGCGATCGGTGCCGGTATGCCAGTGAGTGAAGCGAGTGGCACGATGGTACTCGACATCGGCGGCGGCACCACTGAAGTTGCGGTCATTTCACTTAACGGTATTGTTTATTCCGCCTCTGTCCGTATCGGTGGAGACCGCTTTGATGATGCCATCATCAACTATGTTCGCCGTAACTACGGCAGTCTGATTGGTGAATCGACCGCTGAAAAGATCAAAAAAGAGATCGGTGCCGCTTACCCTGGCATGGAAGTAAAAGAGATCGAAGTGCGTGGTCGCAACCTCGCCGAAGGTGTGCCGCGTACCTTTAGCCTTAACAGCAATGAAATCCTCGAAGCCCTGCAAGAACCGCTTTCAGGCATCGTCGGTGCGGTCAAAGCCGCATTAGAGCAAACCCCACCAGAACTCGGCGCTGACATTGCCGAACGCGGCATGGTACTCACCGGCGGCGGCGCACTGCTGCGCGACCTTGATCGCCTGCTAGCTGAAGAGACAGGTCTGCCGGTAATCATCGCAGAAGACCCGCTGACCTGTGTGGCACGCGGTGGTGGTGAAGCACTCGATATGATTGATGAACACAACGGCGACATCTTTGCGGTAGAATAACGACGAGCCGTAACGCTCGCCATTATTGAGTCGTATCAGCAAGGAGGTAAACCGCATGACCCCGGGCAAGGGATGCGGTTTTAAGCAATTGAAAATCGTCTGAGAGGTGCCCTATAAAACCCCTATTTGTACAAGGGCCGTCCACCACGCTGCGCCTGATCATTCTGACGATTCTGTCTATCACCATGATGGTGATGGATCACCGCCAGCAACACATGGAAAGCGTGCGCAGTGTACTCACTACCGCCATCTATCCGGTTCAGTACCTGATCAACCTGCCTTCCGGCATTGGTGAATGGCTGTCCGAATCACTCTCTAGCCGCCAGACACTGATCGACCAGAACAATACGCTGCGTTCACAGCAATTCCTGTATGACACACAGCTACAAAAACTCGATTCGATCGCCGCCGAGAATATGCGGTTGCGCGCACTGCTGGATTCATCCATCGATGTCAGCGACAAGGTACTGATCGCTGAATTGCTGTCAGTCGACATGAAACCCTTTACCCAGCAGGTCGTCATCAGCAAAGGCGCTCGCAATAATGTCTACTCCGGCCAACCGATCCTTGATGCCAACGGCATTCTGGGGCAGGTGGTACATGTCTCACCATTTAATAGTACCGCCATGCTGATCACCGATCCCAGTCACGCACTGCCCGTGCAGGTCAATCGCAGTGGGCAGCGCGCCATCGCAATGGGCACCGGCGAAACCAACCGCCTCGAATTACCACACCTACCCAACAACGCCGACATTGAGGTGGGTGATTTACTGGTCACATCAGGCCTCGGCGGACGCTTCCCGCCCGGCTATCCGGCAGCACGCGTCACCATGGTCACACGCAATCCCGGCCAACCCTTTGCTGAGGTTCAAGCGGAACCGACCGGCGGACTTGAAAGCGCACGCGAAGTGTTACTGGTGTGGAATAATCCACCCGAGGCAAGCAGCGACGAAGCCGCAATAGAAGAGAGCACGGGAGAAACAGTCCCGTGATTCATAAAAAAGCTCGCGGCATAGAAGTCATCATTTTTAGTTTTATCGCAGCACTGGCGCTCACCGTCTTTCCGCTGCCAGACTGGCTTGCGGTCGCGCGCCCCGAGTGGGTTACGCTCGTACTGATTTACTGGTGCATGGCGCTGCCCAATCGTGTTGGTGTCATTTCTGCCTGGACTATCGGTCTAATGCTCGATGTATTACGCGTCGGCCTGCTGGGACAAAATGCACTCGCGCTCTGCATCATCGCCTACATCACACTCAAACTGTATCAACGACTACGCGTCTTCCCACTATGGCAGCAGGCGTTAAGCGTCTTTGTACTGGTATCGCTGAGCCAGATGTTAAGTCTTTGGGTAAAAGGAATCACTGGACAGCCGATTGACCTCATGACCTACTGGCTACCATCGTTCAGCAGTATGATTGCATGGCCGCTCGTCTTTATCACCCTGCGCGCACTACGCAGAAAATTTAAGGTCTCATAGAATGATACCAGTGCAACCTTCAATATTGGCAATGCGCCACCATCGCAATCATTGATACCTGCTGATGGCACGCCTTCGCATTAAAGATCACATTCGAGAGAGCCGCACCTTCAATGAGCGTGCGGCAATTGCACTCGCATTAGTGGTGATCATGATCTTTGTGATTTTAGCGCGCCTCGTCTACCTACAGATTATTAGCCACGAGCACTACAGCACCCTGGCGGAAGATAATCGCGTCAGCATCGTACCCGTACCACCGACACGCGGCCTGATCTACGACCGTAACGGCATCATCCTCGCGCAAAATCTGCCAGCATTCAGTCTGGAAATCGTGCCCGAGCGCATCAGTGATATCGACCAGACTGTCGCCGCACTAGGTGAGATCATCGAAATCTCTGACGACCACCTGAAGCGCTTCAACACACAGTTGAAACAGAAAAGTGCCTTTCGCAGCATTCCACTGCGCACCCACCTGAATGATGTTGAAGTGGCTCGCTTTGCGGCCAACCGCCATCGCTTTCCGGGTGTTGAGATCGAAGCACGACTGGTACGTGACTACCCCTATAGCCACCTCACCGCGCATGTTATTGGTTATGTGGGGCGCATTAACATCAACGAACTGAAAAAGGTCGACGCAGCAAACTACAGTGCCACCCATCACATCGGAAAGCTCGGCATTGAAAAACAGTATGAAGATTCACTGCACGGCATCGTTGGTTTCAAAAACATTGAAACCAACGTCGTCGGGCGCACCATTCGCACCCTTGAGCAGGCACCACCACAACCCGGCAACGACCTGCATTTAACACTCGATATAGCACTACAACAGGTCGCCAACAAGGCGCTTGGCAACCATCGCGGTGCAGCGATTGCGATCGATCCACGCAACGGTGAAGTACTCGCCATGGTCAGTAAACCGAGCTACGACCCCAATCCTTTTGTTGTCGGCATTGATTCAAAGAGCTACCGCGCACTGCAAGAAGATATCGACAACCCGCTTTTTAACCGCGCCCTCAAGGGCCAATACCCACCCGGTTCCACTATCAAACCACTGGTGGGACTGGCCGGACTTGAAAATGAAATCGTGACGATCGAAAAGAGCACCTTCTGCCCCGGCTGGTTTTCACTGAAAGGCGACGACCACAAGTATCGTGACTGGAAAAAAACAGGTCATGCCAGTACCACCCTCGAAAAAGCCATTATCGAATCCTGCGATGTCTACTTTTATGACATGTCGCTGCACCTTGGTATCGACGCCATGAGCGACTACCTCTCTCACTTTGGATTAGGTAAAAAAACCGGCATCGATCTACCCGGTGAACTCGCCGGCATCCTGCCATCCAGTCACTGGAAGCGCCAGAAGAAAGGGTTACCCTGGTACACTGGCGAAACATTGATCAGCGGCATCGGTCAGGGTTACAACCTGACGACCCCACTACAACTCGCCTCCGCCACCGCGACACTCGCAAGCCGTGGCCTGCACTCGCGACCACATCTGGTTAAGACATTGGGATCAAGCCTCAGCAGTGAACTGGCCCCGGTCGTATTCGACCAGGAAGACCGACACAAAATCGCCACGGATGAGCACTGGGAATATATGGTCGAAGCGATGGTCAAAACGGTCCACAGTACGCACGGTACCGCACGCTCCATCAGCAAAGGCATTTCATTTAAGATTGCAGGCAAAACCGGTACTGCCCAGGTCTTTGGAATCAAGCAAGATGAAAAATATGTGAAAGAAGATATTGCCGAGCGTCTGCGCGATCATGCCCTGTTTATCGCCTTTGCACCGGCAGATAAACCAGAGATTGCGATTGCGGTAATCGTTGAAAATGGCGGCAGTGGTGGTTCAGTGGCAGCGCCGGTCGCGCGTAAAATCATCGATCAATATATGGCATCGAAATCGCCCTCATGATGAAGACCAGGAACAACGAATACACACAATGGGGCGAACGCCGTCAGTCGCGTATGTTTACCCGCGGGCTGCACCTCGATATTCCGCTACTACTCGGCATCGTGATTTTGTCTGCCGTTGGCCTCGCTATTCTCTACAGCGCCAGCGGGCAAAACGATGCGATTATCGCACGCCAGCTAACTCGCCTCGCACTGGCATTCACAGTGATGTTTATCGTCGCACAGATCCCGCCACACCACATTCAACTATGGGCACCCTGGGCCTTTGGCGGTGGCTTGATACTGCTCGCAGCAGTGCTGCTCATCGGCGACGAGGGTAAAGGGGCGCAGCGCTGGCTAGATCTCGGCTTCTTCCGCTTTCAACCCTCGGAGGTGATGAAACTCGCCGTGCCGGTGATGGTCGCGTGGTACCTCGCGGATAACCCCGTGCCACCAACGCTCAAAAATATCTTTATTGCTTGCCTGTTGATTATCGTGCCGGTTTTTCTGATTGCCAAACAGCCTGACCTTGGCACCTCAATTTTAATCGCCAGCTCAGGGGCCTTTGTGCTGTTACTCTCCGGCATTCGCTGGAAACATGTCGCCGCCTTCATGGCACTGATTGCCACCTGCGCACCGCTGCTCTGGTTTAATCTGCACGCCTATCAAAAAGCCCGTGTAATGACCTTTCTCAACCCGGAAAATGACCCGCTCGGCGCGGGCTACCACATCATTCAATCAAAGATCGCGATCGGTTCCGGTGGCACCTACGGCAAAGGCTGGCTCAACGGCACTCAGTCTCATCTTGAATTTCTTCCAGAGCGCACCACTGATTTCATCTTCTCAGTCTTTAGCGAAGAGTTTGGTTTTATCGGCATCGTCTGCCTGCTGGCACTCTACCTCTTTATTGTTGTGCGCGGCCTTTATATTGCCACCCAGGCACAAAGCACCTTCTCCCGCCTGCTGGCTGGCAGCTTGATTCTGACCTTCTTCGTCTATACGTTTGTCAATATAGGGATGGTTTCCGGTCTACTGCCCGTGGTAGGGCTGCCGCTACCATTAATCAGTTACGGTGGCACCTCAATGGTGACAATGATGGCCGGCTTTGGCGTGTTAATGTCGATACACACCCATCGCCGCCTCCTTTCGAATTAGCCAGTCAATCAACGAGAGCGCACACTAAGATGACCCTATCCCCTCTTCGAAAACAGTTTGCGCTCATTTCACTACTGACACTGCTACTGACCGCCGGTAGCAGTTTCGCCGCCAGTAGCGACTTCACCCAGCGCACCGATGTGCAGCAGTTCATCGACAAGATGGTGAACCAACATCAGTTTGAGCGCGAACCGCTCACCCAGTTACTCAGCGAAGCAGAACATAGTGACGCAGTGATCAGCGCGATCACCCGCCCCTACGAGGCAAAACCCTGGTACAAGTACCGCCCGATCTTTGTCACCGAAAAACGGATTAAACGCGGCCTGCAGTTCTGGCAGGAAAATCGCGAAGCACTACAACGCGCCGAAGAGAAATACGGGGTCGCACCTGAATTTATCACCGCCATCATCGGCGTTGAGTCCTTTTATGGCGTACACAAAGGCAGCTACCGCCTGCTCGACTCACTTACCACCCTTGGCTTCGACTACCCGAAGCGCGGTAAATTTTTCCGCTCAGAACTGAAACACTATCTATTGATGACGCGCGAAGAGGAGATCGACCCACGCAGCGTCAAGGGCTCCTATGCGGGTGCGATGGGCAAACCGCAGTTCATCGCCAGCAGTTATCGCGAATATGCGGTTGATTTCAGTGGTGATGGTAAACGTGATCTATGGGAAAACACCGATGATGCGATCGGCAGCGTAGCCAATTATTTTCGTCGTCACGGCTGGAAACACGGCGCACCAATCGCCAGCAAAGCCAGCGTCAATGGCGCTGATTATAAAAAGCTGATTAAGAAGAGCCTTAAACCCAAAAAGACGCTCGCTCAAATCACCAGCCAGGGCGTCACGCTTACCGATGCACAGTCTAGCGACATTCCCGCGTCAACCAAGGCTACATTGATCGAACTGAAAGGCGAGACAAATAATGAACACTGGGTTACCTATCGCAATTTTTATGCGATTTCACGCTACAATCACAGTGCACTTTACTCGATGGCGATCTTTCAAATAGCAACCGCGCTACGCGAGCAGCACAACGCAGCGACCGCGAAACCCCATTAGATTCCTCAGCATTACTCTATAATTAATTATGACGCTTACTAAACATTTTAAAATCGCAGCGATAGCCCTACCGCTCCTGCTCAGCGGTTGCGGCACCCTGCCAAGTGGCGCAAGCTTCTTTTCTCAACAGGACAGCGCACCCGCGCAACCTGTCGATGTATCCCATGTGACCAACGCCATTCCACGCGTCGAACCGCATAGCCGCTATGGCAATCCCGAATCTTATGTCGTCTTCGGAAAACGCTATTATGTGAAAAAAAGCAGCCTTAACCACGTCGAGCGAGGCGTCGCCTCATGGTACGGCACCAAATTCCACGGCAAGCGCACCTCCAGCGGCGAGCCTTACGACATGCTGGCGATGACAGCCGCCCATAAAAGCCTGCCACTGCCGACCTACGCCGAAGTGACCAACCTGGAAAACGGCCGCAAGATCATCGTTAAAATCAATGATCGTGGCCCGTTTAAAAAGAACCGCATCATCGATCTCTCTTATGCCGCCGCGATTAAACTGGACATCACCAAGGCCGGCACCGGACTAGTGGAAGTGCGCGCAATCGACCCAACCCAACCGCTGCCAGCACCAGCACCAGCACCAGCACCAGCACCAAAGATCATTACCGCGCAGACCACCCCGACACCGGTACTGCTCGCCACCCCCATTCCACTCGCACCACCATCGAAAATCGTTACCGCCACGCCAAATCGAACTCAGATGCCAGTCCTGGCAGCGGCACCTCAGGCAGACAAACTAAAACGTATCGCGCCCGGGCAACCAGTTGATATCTACCTGCAGGTCGGTGCCTTTGGTGACCGCTTTAACGCCGAGAATTTAAAGATCCGCATCCGTGATATCGAAACGCTACCCGTTTCAAAAATCAATGTGACTCAGGGCACAACAGCCAACAGCGCGATTTTTCGCGTGCGCATCGGGCCAATCAACAATGTTCCCGAGGCCGACCAGGTGATCAAACGCCTTGCGCAACTCGGCATCGAAAATCCTCACGTGATCATCGACTGATACGATCAATAAGCGATAAAACCCGCATAAAAACCACCCACTAGAGTTGAACGCGAAACAGCGCAGTGCGCTCAGAATTTGTTAGACTATGGGCTGTCTATTTAAAGTCAGATTCTGGAGAGCCTACTTCGTGAGCCACACTATCAATTCACCCCTCAAAAACGCGATGACATTCACTGCCATGCTTCTGACTCATTGTCAGCGCGTCTTTCTCGCGGTGCCCCGCAGCCTGGGCATTGCAGCGGGGTTATTGGCGACACTCATTCCGCTCAGCATCGCAACCGCTGCGATGCCAACCCCCAACGTGCCTGAGATCGCGGCACGCGGTTATCTGCTGCAAGATTTCAACAGCGGCCAGATCATCGCTGAAAAAAATAGCAACGAACAGATGGAGCCTGCCAGCCTGACCAAACTGATGACCGCCCATATCGTCTTCAGCGAACTGCGCGCCGGTAACCTGCAACTCACCACTGAAGTGTTGGTGAGTGAAAAGGCGTGGCGCATGAAAGGCTCAAAAATGTTTATTGAGGTTAACAAGCGGGTTTCAGTCGAAGATTTATTAAAAGGGATGATCATTCAGTCAGGTAATGACGCCAGCGTCGCACTCGCCGAACATGTTGCCGGTAGCGAAGATGCCTTTGCCTCGTTAATGAATCACCACGCCGATAAACTCGGCATGCGCAATACCAACTTCGTTAACAGCACGGGCATGCCTGCAGCTGATCACTACACCACCGTGCATGACCTTGCGCTACTCACCAAGGCGCTCATCACCGAATTCCCTGAATATTACAAATGGTACTCCATCAAAGAGTTCACCTATAACGACATCCGCCAACACAATCGTAACGCGCTGCTATGGCGCGACAAATATGTCGATGGCGTCAAAACAGGTCATACCGATTCTGCTGGCTACTGCCTGATCTCATCAGCGCTACGTGACGACATGCGCCTGATATCAATCGTGCTCGGCACCCGCAGCAAAGAGGCACGCGCCAAAGAGAGTCAGAAACTGCTCAACTACGGCTTCCGCTTTTTTGAAACACGTAAACTCTACAGCGCCAATA
>Ga0316202_10002781_pt1 | contig 11111 bp, 7 predicted proteins | sample 3monrhotite_MG_FD_204934 | JGI IMG/M metagenome (GOLD analysis project Ga0316202, IMG submission 204934) | Microbial mat bacterial communities from mineral coupon in-situ incubated in ocean water Damariscotta River, Maine, United States -... | ecosystem: Environmental > Aquatic > Marine >...
CCTCCCGAGGGAGGGAACATGTCGTGTAAACCCCCTCCCGAGGGAGGGAACATATCGTGTAAACCCCCTCCCGAGGGAGGGGGAAGGAGTCCGCCAAGGCGGACGACAGGGGGTGGTGTCCCTTGCAATCACTTTCGCCGTCTTGCTAAGATGTACCTACATCCCCTAAAGAACATAGATATATGGACCCCCAAGAGATATTCCAACAGATCCGCCAGATGAAGCTCGGCCAAGCCGAGCTGGGCAAGGAGCGCTTTACCGCGAGCAGTGGCCCAGTAAAGGTGATCGTAGATGGCCTGAGTAGAGTGAAAGAAATAAAAACACCCAAGAGCCTGACCCCAGAAAATATGAAAGCGCTAAAGGCTGCGCTGAATAATGCGCTGAAAAAAGCCCAAAAACACACAGTGAAGCTCATTGGGCAGATTTCTAGATAGCTATTTATTATTCATAACCTGCGCACCTATGTCCAAAATTCATATAGAACAAGGCAAAGAGCGGACTGCCCTCCTGCTCGCCGGCCTGCTGGCTGCCCTACCCACCGCAGCTGCGGCTGCCGTGGTACAGCAGGGCGATAGTGTGCTCTGGGCCACTGTCGAGCGCGGCCTGAGTGCGGTATCTACCGAGGCCTATGCCCTGGGTGATGCGAGCTTTTCAGGGCAGGGCACCTGGACCAATGATCCAAACTTTACCCTCAGCGTCACCGACTGTGACTGTGACTGCACCAGTACGACAACGATGACGACTACTACTGGCGGTGATGATAGCAGTGGTGGTGACAGTAGTGGCAGCGACGACAGCAGCTGGTAGTCTATTTTATTTTTTATGTTTTCTTGCATGCCTTTCATCACACGGCTCCTCAGCACTTGTCTCGCGCTCACTCTGCTCGCGCCAGCAGTATTTGCTGGTCATCTTGGCGGTGCGTCAGTCGGGGGCAGCACGAGCGACACCGAGCAGGCATGCTATCAGGCACTGCTCACGGCTGGTCGCGAGACCTGGGGTAGCCAGCCGCTCAGCACAGTGCCAGCAGATGTCGCTGCCTTTCGGGCAGCCGCTGGCGAGCCCTACGAGTGGCCTTTTGGGGTCGGCCTCGCCGATACCAGTATATTTGCCAGCTATCCCATCATGGTGCAGAGCCTGACCTTCGGCGCCGACAGCGGCGCGACGGTCGGCGATCTCTTTTCAGTCATTATCAGCCTCATCGCACCAGAGGATGCAGATAGGCCCGTCTTTACCGAGCCGGTCACCGATTATGATCTAAAGATGTATTACCTGCGAGACAGCGGTGCATTCCTCTATTGCTCACTCCAAAACCGTAGCAACGCAGACCCCGCGCAGCAGCTTCGCGATGTGCCCTTTGATCAGATATTTATGGAGTCCTCCCTCCAGCCATTCGAGATCACTCAGCTCGAGCATGCAGGCACCCCGTTTAAGCAAGCCATATTTGATTATGCCAGTGTGAGCCAAGATCATCAGCCGCTCATGCGCTCACAGCTCATAAATATGATGCCGCGTATTCAAAGCAAAGCATATAATCCATATTTGCTGATCGATGACCTCAAGATACTAAATGACCAATATTATGAATATGGAGACGTGGCGCATGACCAAACAACTGCTGGTGGCACGATTCCCATAGGTCGCTATGACTATGAAGACTTTATGATGTATGGCGCCTTCTTTTCGTTGCTACGGCACGGCATGAGCTTTGCATCAGAGCATAGCTCTGTCGACTGGGTGTCCAGTAACGGCTACGTAAACGACGCCCTGAGTAACGAGCTGCATATGGAAGCTGATGATAATACGAGAAATAGAAAAAAGAAATTTGTTGTCGTGCCGACGATCACCAAAGCACAGCATCTCTTGAACGTTGCTCGATCAAAATACAGTGCACTACATGTCGCCCCAGATGGCTCTGCGCCAGAAGTCGAGGTCCCTGTACTGGAAAAAAAGGTATTACATGGTCTGCGCTCAATAGGGAAACGACATAGAGATAGCAATAACAAGCTCGATGTAGATGCATACCTCACTGAGGCAAAGCAATATACCAGCAGTATTGATTTTAGCGATTTCACCTTCAAAACACCGACCAAGAAGCAACCAGAGGCAGTAGAGGCAGATCCTGACACGGCAAAATTCATATTTTTTGCTTCCATCGGTCTCATATTGATAGCGCTCCTCTATAGTATCTGGCGTTTCTTTGCACGCACATAAACGCCCCCGCTCCCATGTGGCTCTCTCCCCCACCAAAAACAAGCGCAGACAAGCTCCGCGAGGCCTATCGCACAAAAAATCATACCTATCAGAAAGTAAGGCATGTCACCATCATTCCTGTGCCACCGCGCACAGAGAGTGCTATGCATGGCGCTTTGTCTGACGAGAGTCTCGGTATGATGCGCATTGAAAATTATCAGGCACTCGTCGATAAGCTCCGACTGGTGCATGATATTCAGTCCATCGCCTTTGCAGGTGATAATGTCACCAGCTGGGGCGAGCTAGGAAAAGCGCTCTATTATGCGCATAATCATGATATCGCCACAAGCATATTCACCGATGGTCGCAGCTACTCAGAGAAGATACAGCCCCATCTCGTGAAACTCGATCTAACGACCTATCTCCGTGAGCCAGATCAGCGCGCAGATATCATCGAGCATATCGAGACATACATTCGTCGCGGTCGGCATGTCATCCTGCTCTATTCATTTGGCGCTGATGACCCACTCGAATGGCTCGAGGAGGCTGCCATGCTCGCCAAGCATTATCAGCTCCGATGCAATCTAAAGCCGCGCTTTGAGCTGCACAAAGCAAACAAGGGAGAGCCACAGCCGACACAGCCCTTCCCTTTTACATCAGCATTTCGCGAGCGCCTACTGCTGGCAGCACGGCTGATGCGCGACGAGCTCGGACAGGAAAAGCTACCGACCTTCCCAATACCCTTTTGCCTCTTTAGCGAGAGCGAGCTAAAAGAAATCCGCACAAAGCCAGGGCTCACGGGCACGTGCAGCGACTGCCCGATGGGGCAATTTACTTTTTATGCCGATGGTGCCACGGTTAGCCCCTGCGCACTGCTGCCTGTCACGGCATCACTTCGGCATCACCTCAATCTCTACGAGCTCTACGAAACCGAGATGCTCCCCGCGATGCAACGTCTGCAAGAGATCGTCCCGCCAAAGTGCACAGGCTGCACGCATTTCAAGAAGAAAGAGTGCTTTCATGGCTGTCTCGCCAGTCGCTACTACTGCGAAGAACACACGCCCGATACGCGCACGCCCCCAGTGAATTGGGAGAATAATTAATTATATATAACAATTGCATAGCTTTAGATCTGTTCATCTCGTCCCGACATACAAATGTAATCTGAAATGCGACTTTTGCTATGCGGAAAAGTATCTCGAGCGCTATCCTGAGATGTCGTGGAAAAAGTACACCTCACTGCTCGACACGCTCGTGCGGCATGGTATACAGACCATCGCTTTCGTCGGTGGCGAGCCGACTATCTGGTCGCATATCGATCGCGGTATCCAGCTCGCCCAGCACCTCGGCATGTGTGTTGCCCTCCTGACAAATGCGGTCAAACGCACACAGTGTGCGCCTGCCAGTGTCATGATAAATGGCAATAATCTCACCAATCCAAAACTAGAAGCACTTATTCTCAGTAATGTAACCTGGTATCGTGAGCACGGTTCCCAGACGACACTGCGTTTCAATATCAGTGCAGCAGACAGCCCTGCTCTGCTACAGCGATATATCACCTGGGCACGAGATTATGCCGATGATGTCTCCTTTAGCCCTACTGTGCCCTATAGCCTCGAAAAGCAGCTCGGCAAGACACTCATTACCTTCGCCAAGGGCATACACAAAAATAAGCAAGCAGCAGCGCTCAGCCGAGCCGTACCGCTCTGCATCTTTACACCTGCACAGCGCGACTATATGAAGCAGCGCTCAGGCCTCTATAGCAAATGCGCCCCCGCAAAAAAAGGCTTTACGATAAACCCCGACGGCACCGCACTCCCCTGCGTCGACCTCGCCATGCCACTCAAATGGAATACGACTAATCTCACAAAGATCAGCGCAAACTACGAACCAGAAATAAAAAAGCTTTACGAGAAACCAAAATTTGAGAGCTGTAAGACATGCCAGTACTTCCCCCGAGTATGCCAAGGTGGCTGCCTCACCATGAAGTGCGGCACATGAGCCTAGAATTTGACGCGCCATTTCCTGTATTATATATATATGCAGACACAGACTATCATCAAACACGTGCTCGCGAGCTTCATCATTGTGCTGAGTCTCGTCACATTCACACCAAAAGCACACGCAGGCTGGGCCAGCTGGGGCACATTCGATACTGTCGCGAAGCTCTATAATCAGATATTTAACACTGCGCCAGCTGGATCGACGACGACCTATGCTGGCGGTAGTTATGCGCTCAGCGCGCCAGCATCTGGCATCTATACCTACCGAGCCCAAAATGCTGATGGTAATGCTGGGTCCTACACGCACTACTATGACCCCTATGCCCCTGCCCTTAGCTCGTGGCAGACGCGCGATCTGGGCGGAACCCAAAAGGCTGTCGATCTGCAATTTAACGAGGAAAATCTCTCAGGCGTGTCGCAGGTAGCAGTCACTATCAAGGATCCAGGCGGGGGCACGAAAAACTATTTATTTACAGGCGGCATGGTCAGTGGCGATAAAGTCAGTGTGCTGCATGACTTTAGTACGCACGGCAGTTATTTGGTGTCGTATACCGCCACTGACAATGCAACAAATGTTGGCAGTGGCTTTGTTAAACTACAGATCAACCAAAGCCAAACGAATGCAAATACCTTTACCGTCGGCACAGGCATAGCCATTGCCAATCGCGATGCAACACTCTGTAGCGATCAAAACATAGATGATGGCGAGCAATGTGATGATGGCAATACGGCTAATGGCGATGGATGCTCATCTACCTGCCAATTTGAATTTGGTGATATACAAATCATCGGCGCAAGACAATCCAGCCTCGGCATTACAGACCGTGAAGGCAATACAGGTGGACAGCAGCCCCTTGGCGATCTCAGTCGTAATGAAGCAAAGACAGCTATTCAAAAAAATATATCTGGCTTTATCAGCCGCCCCGATAGCCTCCTGCGTGCCTGCACAAATACGAGCACAATTACGAGCAGCAACTGGGATTCATTTGCGTGCTCATTCCAAGATGGGAAGCTGCTCTATTTTCGAAATACCAGTGTGTATCTAGATGACCCGAGTGGTACGCTCGCATTGTCTGGCGACCAGCGCACAATATTAATTCATGGTGGCAATCTATATATAAATAGCAATGTCGTCTATGCTCCTGGCCAGCAAAGCTCATTTGGCATCCTCGTGATAAAAAATGACAACGGCGACACAAACCCACTCAATGATGGCGGCAATGTATATATCAGCCCACGCGTAACTAATATCGCAACATCGATATATACCGAGGGGCCCATCGCCAGCCTCGATAGCGCTGGCAATCTCATACTCCAACATACTATCTCAAATATAAATGAAATACGCAGTCAGCTTTATTGGCAAGGATCAATCATTTCAATGAACACTATTGGCGGCAGCGACCGACTGCCACCCGAGTGCCCAGTGGAAATGGAAGAAGCGTGTCTCATATTTATGAATGGCAATGGAGCAAGCTATCGTGCCTTCACGCGCTTGTTTGACTTAAATTATGTACGCACATTTTTCCCAGGCTTTGGTGGCACGCGTGCAGGACGAAATGCCGATGGTAGTGACAATCCCCTGCTCCCCGATCCGCCAGACGGCATCGCCAATAATCACACCGTCATCATTAAATATGACAGCCGCGTCAAATCAAATCCACCACCGCTTTTCCAGTCTGCTGGCTCACTCCAAAATGCCGAGCTTGGCTACTAGTTTGCAGTTGTGTCTCGGTATAAGTTCGAGTAAAATCCTTGCGCTACGGGCTCTTAGCTCAGTTGGTTAGAGCGCATCATTGACGTTGATGAGGTCAGAGGTTCGACTCCTCTAGAGCCCACCAGACAAGTTCTACCCATCCGAAGGATGGGGAGGTTTTGTCTTGCGAGACTCTAATAAATCGTACCATGCAAAACAAAGGGCCTCTCACTACGAAAGTGAAACTCACTTGCTCCCGCAAAGGGCAGATAATCTCCTATCAATTGTTATTTAAAATAGCTTTGATTTCTCATCCATGAACTTGGGAAATAATAGGTAGATAATGTGCCATGCCAAAAATGCACAAGTAATAATATAAAACGTAGATATGCCTATCTTGCCCCAGTCTAGCATTGCTAAGTGAAATGGAATGAAAATCAAATGTAAAAGACAAAAATAAAGCGTAATAACAACAATATTGATGCCCATAAAAATAGCGAGCAGCTTCCCTATGCCCCAATTGCGGAAAAGATCTCCTATAATATGAGTGGGTACGAGAATCAGTATACCCACAGGCAGGGCTACTGCATATAAAAACCGTGAGCTTCGCATTAAGAAAATTTGAAATGTATTTATCTCCTCATCCTTCATATCCTCTTCCCATTCAGGTAAATCACGATCCTTATTTTCATCAAAAATATCTTTCTCTATTAATTCTGACTCAATTGAGTATTTTTTATTATTAATTTGAATACATCTAATCAATAAGTTATTTCTTTCAAAGATTGCATCTTCATGCAAATATGTCATAGACATATAATAATTTCCTGTCTCAAATACATAACTTTTGATATTTTTATCGTTTATCATCTCATACCCTCCCTGCAGATTATTTCTATCAAAATCAACCCAAACATCCTTTTTGAGACCAATTTCCTCTATTAATGCAGTAATAATTTGTCTTGATTGAGTTATATCTATTTTTTTAGGTCTTGCACACTTTTCAATTTTTTGCCTAACCTGTTTAGATCTTACAATTAGCTCATTAATTTCCCCCATTGTCATATAATTATCTTCTGTAACCTCATTTTCCATTACTTCACGCTCTATGATTTCATCTTCCCTAATTAATTCTAATGAGCAAAGCCAGAAATGAAATATATCACCAAATGGACTTTTCATGTCCATTTGATTACCATTCTCTAAATTGCAAGGAATAGCCACAAAAAACCTTTTTTCTTTGCCATCTTGACTTAAAAAATCGTTGGAGCCAAGACTGAATAGGGCAAATATGCTGTTCTGACAATATGCAGCTTTATCATTATAGAATGATTGCATATGTGTTTTTTTCGAGCTCATAACATATTTAATTATTAATTTATTTCAAGCATTATGAACGTTATGCCTGACTCTAGAGCAATCGCATAAATAATGCCAATGGCTACATTTGTCTTATCTAATAAGATTGGATCAAAGACATAAAATCTACCATCTTTATAGCCGACATTTCTTGGTTTAATATCATTGATATATTTGTGAATGCCTGGCAATCTTTGAGATGCCTCTTTTTTGAAAAGGGAAAATTGTTTTGCAAAGGATGGATCTTTTTTGATTATATTTTCTACTAATTCTCCCGCATCTGCAATGATTAATTTTACATCATTGCGAGTAGGGCTCTTCAAAACCTTAACCGAAAAAGCATCGCCTAAAGCATCCAATGCTTCTTTTTGTGCAAAAATAGAGTCGTCAGCCAATTGCTTAAGAATTGGATTCTTAAATTTTGCAGATTTACTAAATTCAACAAATCCATCTTGGAGTCTTTTTTCTACTTTCACAAGTGGTCCAAAATATACATCAAGTATTTTGGCACAGGCATGGCTATTAGCGTGGAGTTTGATATTTGGGGAACCCACCCAGCATAAATTTTTACTAGTACTTCCTTTATTTCCACCCGATACTTTCCAATATGGATCAGGACCATGTCTATTACCACCAGGATGCCACTCCAATAGCATATTGGGGTTATCTTTATTCCTGAAGAGCAATGCTTGTTCGCTACCTTTTATAGATTGCTCAAGTTTCCATTTTCCATTGCTGCCACCTATTTCTGATATTCCAAATACCTTTTTGACCTCATCCAGTGAACGAATTTTTGTAGCAGATTCATCAGTCCAGAGTAAATAAGGACTCTCGAAGAGATCATCTGACTGAGTCATCTTTCCAAACTTTTTAAATAGAGACTTAACGCCATTATTTTTTGTTAGTCCTTTTGCTACCATTCCTATTCCCACCGCCGCCATCGTAACATCCACCGCAAAATGCCCACAAAAACGGTAAGCAGCAGGATCACGCGGATCAACAAAGCACGCCTTCTGCTCATCGCCAGTAGTAACCTGGTAAATATCGTAAGCAGTCATGCCGCCACCGAGGACGAGCATGCCAACGCCTGCTGCCTGACCAACAATAGGAATGGACATAAAGGCTGCTCGTTTCGCGCCCCACTTCGCAAGTGCCGCTGTAATCTTTGGTGCCATCTTGTCCAGGACAATACTAATTATTTTTCCTCCACCACTTGCAATTTTTCCTCCACCACTGATTGCAGCCTTTAGCCCGACAAAGAAGATGCCATACATGGCAGCCCTCTCTTCGACGCCGATCGTAAATTCTTTTACGGATTCCTGCGCATTCGGATCATCTGTGGCAAGCCCAGCGATATCAGCCATCTTCTCACCGAGAAAATCAAACACCGTGCCCATGAGCGTGGCTATATATCCTGACTGCCCCTGATTATATAGAGGTGTGTCGTAGACTGACTCCATCACGCAAAAATAATTCCAGTCATGCAGCTGACATTTTTCCTTTAATACAGGTGCATTCTCCAGCACACTACCATCACTATCGAGGAGTAAGAGGGGGTTCACCTGCTGGAAGTCGGCGGTGACATAATCGGTGATATCGAGCTGTCCACCAAAGCTAATATTGGGGTATAAATCTCGCAGCACATCAATATTGCGCGCAACATTATAAACCTGAAGGATTTGAATAAAGCGAGCGGGGTAGCTTGCCTCTTTTGATTCAATAAAATCGAGAACAAGTAGGTCGCTGTAATAAAAATGATTCCACGCGACCTCTTTATAATTACTATTTAAGATCCTCACACTGGATACGAGCTGCGCGAGCTTTGTATCCAGATCGGGATCAAAGTGATCTTGGTATGTGCGATTCTCCGCGAGGTAATCGAGATGATTCTTTTGATAGCCTGTCTTGCTGGCACGATCAGCAATATCCTGATCCAAATATCGATACTCGATCGTCTTACTCGCTATTTGTGAGCTGCCAATATATTCTTGCCGCTTGCTCATCTCATTCCCTCGATGACGATACTCGAATGTCACCCGATCAATGAGCTCAGTTGGTCGCTGAATGTATCCGCCTTGCCATGCTTTCGCGATATCTGCCTTGGAGCGCTCGATCAGTCTGCCGCCTGCATCGTAGATAAAGAAGGTAACGATACCACTTTGGTCTATCTGCTGAATTGGTTTCTTGTGCGCATCGTACCAGATAATCATACTAGTCCGATCACCGCTTGTACCTATTGGCTTGCGGATGGCAATCCGCGCTGTGGGATTATTATAGTAGCGGTAGCCGCCCCGAAGCTCGTTTGTATAGCTTCCTACAGCTACTTTACTCGCTGTAAATGCACGCGCACCTTTTGTAGTTCGACGCGCATTTGCTATGTCAACATGTCGTTGGAGCGTGGCACGACTTTCATTATTTTCACAGTTTTTTTCTATGATCTTCGAAGCAAGGTTGTGCAGGCTCAGCTGAAGCTGTGTATCGCAGCTAATGTTCCAAGCTGGTGCATGATAATTCGCAATGAGTTTCGCGCGCGCTTCGTATTTCGTGAGCTCGTTTTGGAATGCAGCGATCGGAGTCGCCGTGGATGAGTTTGTGTTGATGATCGTGCTAAGCACATGAAACTTCAGCTGCTTTGTGTCGCGGGTGGCGAGAGAAATGCTGCTGCTGCGGTAAAAGATGCCCCAGTTACTGCTGACCTGATTTTTAATGTGCTGCAGCATGCCGACCGACAGGCGACGACTGCTGGCCTGCGCGATGATATAGTCTTCATAGCCGTCAGCGATGCCCGCTATCTCGGCAATGATCGCGCAATGTTCGGCAGTGAGTGCCGGCTGCTTTTCACAAGATAGGGTGATCACGGGTATATATTCCTCGCCGCGTTCGAGGGCGATATTTTCATCTTCCTGCTTCTGGAGATCGCCGAGCTCCTTATTGTGTCGTCTATTAATATCCGCTTGAATATTTCCACTGAGCTCATCCAAAATATTCATCAGCCCTGTGTGATCGCCTGTCTCGGCAGCGTTCAGCGCAGATCGTGCTGTGTCGGGATTGCCGATGATACTGAGCATGCTGACATGTGCTGAGTGGCTCAGCTGGATAAACTGGCGCGTCAATATCTTGATATCTTCAGCATGTTTTTGCGTCTCCTTCGTGAGATCGGTAAGTGGCGCATTGTCAAAGAGGCTCATGATATCCTCGCTCATGCTGACCATTTTGACGCTGTGCATGACAAGCGGGGAGATAGCTCGGGCATCTAGCTGGCTGCCGATGAGCTGTGTGAGAAAGGCATCGAGCACATCGGCATTGCTGGTGGCAGATTGTAAAATGCCCTTCAGTCTATCCTGATAGCGCAGTTTCTTTTCACTCAGCACGATCTCGAATGCCTCGACATGCTTCGCATACTCATCATCATCGAGGGTCTCTGTTTTTAGTGCAGTGATATATTTCTCTCGCTCTGCTGCAAGGAGTCCGTCCAAATGTGCGCCTGCGAGGTCATTTAGAAAGACTGCCTTGGCATGTGTCAGCTGTTGTTGGAGTGCGGCATATTCCGTGCTGACCTGCTGCTGGAGGTCATGCAGATATATCTGTTGCTCAGCAGGAGACTTATTTGCATAGGTATTCAATTTCCCTGCCAGATCTGTCGTCCGCGCGGATTTTGCCGACTCGATGATCGCCAGCTCTTCCGTGTACGCGTCCTGCATTTCTGCCAGCACATCCGATCGCTCATCGGTGAGCTCGGTCATGACCTTCACATCTCCAGCGGCAGCCAGTGCACGCAAACTAGCGAGTAATTTTGCGATCCTCTCGGCGCGTTCTTCTGCGAGTCGGAGCTGATTTCCTGCATCGATATGTGCGGCTTCTGA
>Ga0316202_10002783_pt1 | contig 11092 bp, 28 predicted proteins | sample 3monrhotite_MG_FD_204934 | JGI IMG/M metagenome (GOLD analysis project Ga0316202, IMG submission 204934) | Microbial mat bacterial communities from mineral coupon in-situ incubated in ocean water Damariscotta River, Maine, United States -... | ecosystem: Environmental > Aquatic > Marine >...
ACCACAAGCACAAACGGGTCTTTTCTTTCCTTCGTTTTCTTTGTTTCTAAATTTCATCTGTTTAAATTTAAAAGCATATAACACCACCTATACTCCATGCTACGCACGAGAGCATAGCCAAACCGTTAGGGTTTATTTAGATTGTTTGTTTTTATGGAAATAATATAATTTTTCCATTCCTTCAATCGCCGCATAAGTGATTTGGAATTCTATATCGTTTCCTTTTAACTTCTTTTCACGAAGTTTATCGTGCATTTTTTGAATAGCATCACCAAATTCTAGTAATTCCTTTTCAGTCATTTTTATTTAAATTGAGGATTTTAATGAATTAATTAATTCTTTAGCCTCTTTATAGTTTTGAATTAACAAGGTATTTGGATTATCAACTATTTCACCTTCATGTAAATAGTCAGTTTCAAATTCCCTGATAAAAGACTCTACAAAACTTAAAAGTCTTGGTGTAGCTTCTATTAATTTCGCATTACTTTCGTAATCTGGATGTAATTCATTCATTAAACAAACTTTCTTTCTACTCCTTCCTTCATCGTATGATGTGAAATCCGAAAAAACAATTGATTTCTCAATCTTATTATTTTCTTCCATTTCTTCCTTGCTCCATCTTTTAGTTTGTGCGGTAATCAAAGTTCTACCTCTTTTCCAAATTGGATATTTCATATTAGGGTTTATTTGAATTAGCGAATGGTGCATGAATTAGCCTTTCGGTTTCCTTCTTAACGTAATTCAGCCGCTTCGCTAATTCTTTTAATTCTGGTGGAAATTTGATTTCTTTTACGCCAAGTGCTAATGTTTTGCAAAATGTGTGACTAGCTTGGTTTGCTAACTCTCTTAGTTCTTCGATTTTTTGATATAATTCTTGTTGTTCCATTTATACGGTGGTTTTAAATTGGTTCAACATCAAATACTTCTCCGCTTAAATCATAGTCGCATGTCCAACCGACTTGGTTTAATTCACTTTGGATACGACTACACTCATCATATAGATTTTTGTTATCGTCCCAAGTGTCGATGATATCTTTTACGCCTTCTGGTAATGTTTCGTAATTTTCCATGAAATTTATTTTACAGACTTTACATCTGAGATAATAATCCCCTCACTTTTCGACTATACTTATTAGCCAGTTTAGCTTCGGGAACTGTTAACTTCCGATTGAGTTTTGCAAGTGCAAGCCTGTCTCCAAAAATGAATTCAGAAACATCCACTTGCTTTAAATATGATATCCGATCCATTGCGCTGTCGATATAAACTTCCGGGTCAAATAAGTTTTGATCCATCACTCTGTATTCAATATCTCCATAGCGAGACTTGATGCTCTCTTTGAATTGATGAGCATGTTGTCTAGACTTGAACATTTTAGTGTCGATCCAGTTATTTAGGGGAACCAATTCCCCCTCATACCCTATCGCATAGATAAATCGGCTGCCTTTCCTTACTATCGCAACCGACAAATACTTATATGTCAATTTCTTCGGCATACGTTGCCGTTTTTTCATATAGCTTTCGGTATTCTTCGTCGTACTTAACATAGTCTTTGTGTTTGTTGTGGTAGTTATAGATAGTTGCTCTGTCTCTCTCTAAGAAAGTAGCTAGTCCTCTGATAGAGAATCCTCTTTCTATTAAGACAGAGCAGTAAAGGCGCCTTGCTTCTACACCAGGCTTTGTCTGATCTGTTGAGAAGAAACTTGCTAGACTAGTTCCTACGATAGAACAAACCTCTTTTGCTAGTTTTAGATGCTCCTCCATGAGATAAAATTTGGTGAAAAAATGGGATTCAAACTACTGCCCGAATCCCATTTTTAAAATCATTAACCTTGGAATAATTACGCTTCCGCTGTCGGCGAAGGATGCCTACCACCTCCAGTTTTTAAATTCGGTATTAACCAGTCAATGGCTGACCGGAGCCATGCGAATGCCGCATTATCTTTTTCACTAGGTGTTAGGCGTACAACTATTTCTATAATGCCCATAAGACCTATTCCAGAGGCTCCAATCTCCAACCAATTGGCTGCGATCCAGTTCCAGATTTTGACAAAGAAATTCGGTTCAGATTCTTCCTGAATAACAGCAGGCGATGCGTGATACTCAACAGGAGCATCCGAAATCTCCGTTGGCTCCGGCTCAATAGGTGGTGGTACTGCATCCTGAGCAAATACGCCCAAGGCAAAAACAGCGACCATAAGAAAACAAATTAAATACTTCATTATTGCAATAATTTAATTAAGGAATACGATTGCATCCATCAGGGCTTTCCCATATAGGATGCTCGGTAGCGGTAAAGATACAAAAATAATCGTTATGACGCAAAAGTAGTCTACTAATTTCTAGCCCAAGCAAGGTCTTCGATAAGATTCCCTGCTTTCACTTCCATTTCGTACTGCTTGTCAGCACTAGAAACTTTTTGTGCATGAAACGTGAAAGGTTGGATCAGATCCATGGCAGAATTATGAGTGCCTTGTGTCAAGAAATAGCTCAAGACATTATTCTTCTCGTCTTCTCCCAAATTGAAAACAGTGTCCGACAGATTTTGAATAACCTTTAAAGGCTCTGTGACCTCCATAGAAGCCGCCTCTTCGACTTTAGATACTTTCTGACCTAAGTATTCAGATGAGAAGAAAGTGCTGAACACATCGCTTAACATAGCTGAGGTGAGCTTTGTGTTACTCTGTTTGGTGGTGTCGCTCCACTTAATAAGCCCCTTCTCTAATTTTGCGCCTGCATGTCGTTTCTTATAGGCATCTTTCGTGAATAATTGCCCATTAGAACAAGCGCCTACTACAACAATAGGTGTGATCTCGAAAGGAGCAGCACCGATCTCAGAGTTTCTGACAACAATCCCTCCCATAATATCGCCATTACTCTCTTCCCCTGTTTCACTATTTTTGTATCCTCTCATAGAGAATGCGTTTAGTGTCAGGTCAGGAAGCATGAATCGGATATACATATTCTTTTCAGAAAGATTACATTTGTCTACAATGACTTTAATACCTCCTTTATCCGCAGCAGTTTTAGCAGCGACCATAGCCTGTTCTAAGATGGTCATATTATCAATAATACCATAAGAGTCTGATAACATGGCGCGACCAATTCCAATTCCTTCGTCTCCTATGAAGGTTCTAAAAAGAAATCGTCTTCGGTTCTTACGTTTTGCCTCATGGTGGCTCCAATGACGATTGAAGATGTGGTCATACAATTGAGGATCATCTTCTTTTACAAAGTCATGGTACTTTCGATTCATGCCATACTTTGCAGCTAATTGCCCTTGCATGATGTGGCTAGGGTCGATATTGTAATCGTACCCTATGTTTATATTGTTTTTTGTTAGGAATCTGTTTTCTTTTAGGTGTAGTCCACCATTATTGACAGATATAGCGCCATCCACCATTCTCAATGTGTTAGGATCGACTGTTAAATCGACCATTCTTAAACGCTGAACGGCTAATTGTTGCATCAATTCCTCGATTGATACGTTGCGGAGATTCATTTTTAATGTGTTCATGATTAATGATTTTAAATTGGTGATAAAATAAAACAGCGACCTAATTCTTTACTAAGTAATTGATCTCTAACTTACCTAGTGAGTTAAGAGACATCCATAATTCGGATCCTGTCTTTAATACTCTTACAGGATGATTGTTGTAATACTCTCCTGTAGCCTCTCCTATGAAGCGAGGAGTCAATTTACCATGCCTTGATACGGTAACAACATACTTTCCAAACCTACTTTTGTAGACCTGAAAGATGGTACCACTTACATTCAGCAATTCTGTTGTTAATTCGCCTTGAGATACATCGAAGCTTCCAGTAGCAGGAGAGTACTGGGCATTGGCTGCCAGGCTGATTAGCATAGCCAATACAGTGAAGATATTTTTCATGGGACTTGTTTTAATTTTTAATTGTCTTCTGGGCTAGGTTTATACCAATTCCTTATAAACATAGCCCTTTGTGAGATATGTCCATTAGGCTCGGCAGCCCACTCTTTTGACAGAAATTCAAATAACTCTAATCTTTTGTCATAGTCATCCGCAGATACAAAGTGATAGTTGTCATCATTGTCTATTATCATCTCGTCTGTATCAAATCCAGCATCTTGAATTGACTTGACTAGGATTTCGTAAAAGGTTTCATCTTCTACGATGTTCGATTCTCCAGTTAGCTTATCATAAACCTCTTCCACTGTATCTAGAGTCACCGATTCTCCAGTTATCTTGTTCACTAGAATGAATTGATTCAGATAAGTTATTCTGAATTTTGCAGTGTGAAGGGTTCTGTCTCTCTTTACAGAATACTCAAATGTTTTTGAGAATAAGTAGACAGACAAGTCGGTTAATGCTTCTTCTGGTGTCATGTTGTTTTTGGCGGTGAAAATAAGCAAAGGAACAGACATTACATTAACGCTGCCCTTTGCTTGAGTTTTGAAACTTTTAACCTTCTTCTATTACGTCACTGAAATACTTTTCAATAGCATCTGTTTGGTTGTGACGTTCCAAGAACTCATAAGCTTCATCATCGGATAAAACTTTTATCCCTCGCCCTTCTGATGACCAATTACCGCCAGACTCAGAGTACCCTGTTGCAGCACCTCCCCAATATTCTAAAAAGAATGTTCCCTTTTTAGTCTGGTAAAGTGTCTCCTCGATACCGTTAAAATCGCTACGTCCTAGTCCGTTGTCAGTTTTAACGATTAAGATTGCGGTTTCTGTGTTGTAAGTCTTCTTATTAATGATACGTTTCATTATAAATATTTTAAGATTTTAAATTGGCGTTATTGCCATTCCTGTTAAGGTGCAATTCAAGGTCGCTGTTTTGATTTTAATATTTTAAGATGTTTTTATTAAGTCTGTAATTGTCATCAACAAAGTCAGTAAAAAGACATTGTAACTCTCTCTGCTTATCCTCATCGAACCCTTCTAGAATTTCAGATGGTATATTGCATATCGAATAACAGTGTCCTGTAGTCATCTCAGTAGTGATGAAAAAATACTCCATGGTTAAAGAATCTCCCAACAAAAGAATCTCTCCTTTTCCAAAACCATTGAAGTCTTCTTTCAGCTTAAAGAATCTCCCAGATTTGTCTTTATTCATGATAATTATATAATTTAATTGATTAAAAATTATCCCACCTTTTGACCATTCACCTTTTTCAAGGTTTGAAGGTTAATTAAGCGGTAATCCTTCGCTTGTACATCGAATACGGTAAGGTATCCTCGCTCTTTAGCGTTGTAACGTCTTCCAGTGCCAGTGAGATTTTTTCTCACGCCTGTGCGCCCTACAATAGTTCTGTCCTCTCCATTCTTTTTGGTGAATACGGCGGAGAAGAATTTACCGTTTTTCATTCTTTCGATTGCTGCTTTGGTTGTCATGATATTTTTTTATTGGTTAAAAATGATATTTTTTATCCAAAAACTATTTCTTTCATGGTTATACATTGAAGGAAGACATCAGCCGTCTCTGCATCCCATTCACCATCAGAGCATTGCCCATAAAATTCTGGAAAAGAACCTTTGAATAGGGCAATACCTTCTTTTAAGGTCTTAACACTTAACACCCCTAATATTTCGGTTGGGTCTTCGGCATCTCTAACTATAAACACGTTTTTACCTTCGATAATATCCAATGCCATGTTTTCATAGCTAGACATCCCCTCTCGCCGTGTAACGTGTTTAATTGATACGGTAGCCCAATAAAAAGAAATGCTTTCAAATGCGGTCACTAATAAGTCTACAATTAATTGCTTATTCATGATATTTTTTTATTGGTGATTAATTTAATTCAATGACCTTTACAATAATGTCAACGTCACACATATTGTCTCTTTCCTCTCTCACCCAATCATAGTACCTTTGCATGTACTCAATTGGATCATCTTCTGGATCAGGTTTCTCGTGCCAATCGTTTATTGTTTCATTCATATACTTCAAGCACTTTTCTTTGTTGAAAAAAGATTCAATGCTCAATTCACTGCCCATCCAAGTTGATGCAACTACATATACTGTCTTCTTCATGATATTTCTTGAATAGCTTCTACCACTCCATTTGAGATGAAGACAGCATTAGCCTGATTAATAATCTTCCCTTTTGACACAAAATGTGTCGTAACACAGGGATTATATTTCACTACTTGAGGAAGAGAGTAGTTTTTATCTTGAATAATTTCCACCATCCGATAAACGGATACAATTTTCCCACTGATCCACGCATGGACATACTTCTTATTCTCTCGCTTCACCTTCTGCCTTCCTTTTTCGTTCACATGGAAAACAGCGTCCACCATGGTCACTGTTTCAGAATGCCCTATAACAAGACCACTCTGACGAATTGAGAAGAATTTGCCTTTTCTTGTAAGACATCGGTAGACCTGGACTCTTTTCCTTGGGTTCAATCTTCTGTTTTTATATGGTATCATGATTTAACTATTTTTATTGAATACGTTTCGTTTAGGGTGTCTATCTTCGTCGTTCACTGGTTCATAGTACTTACTCTCCATTATGGAACGTCCTGTGCATTCTATAAGAAGACCTCTTACATTCATTTTGTAGGTCACTGTTTGACTAATAGGCATTTCACCAAACCCTATTATTTTTACCACTTCTACATCATCAATATGGTTGTACCTGTCAAGCGTTACCATATCTCCGATTTTAAATTCTTTTTTCATGATTTAACTATATTTATTAATAAACTTATATCCTTTAAATATCCATCGCATGAGCCTGTAATCATCAAGAAAGATATCTTCGCATCCTTTCATATAGGCAATATACCCTATGTCTCCTTTGTGCAGCCCTTCTTCAAGACCTGCTAAGAATACCTTAAAGCTTTCTATTTCTCCGTATCCTTCGCCGTACAACGAATCTGCCAACCATTCCATTTTGCTGTTTCTGGTCATGGATTTCTTAAGACAAAACATTCTAAACCCTATTTCCCCTATTGGATTTTTTTTGGTTAGAGAGAAGAAAGGATGAATGTGCTTAAATTCTTTTCCAATTCTGTTATATTCTCTTAATGCTTCAACTGCTTTCATGATTCTTTTTTTTTAAAATGAAAAATAAATTGTGCTGTATCTAACGTGTTCTCCTTTTGATATTTTTTCAAGTGTCCATTTGATATTACTCCTTGTTTCTGTATAGAAGTATTCAGGGTAGTGCTCGTCCTCCCCTTCAAATTTCCAATTGCAGCCCCCAATTTTACGCTTGCCTCTTCTGTACATTTTGTACGCTCTTCCTATCAATACCTTATCACAATAAACATTATAGTGTGTTAGTATGAAAAACTCTGGATCTCCTTTAATCAATTTGAATTCAATCATGATTAGTATCTTTTTTTAACCTTAAGAGAATCTTTATACCGTGACTGAAAAGTAGGGTATAAAGATTCACCCTCTTCGATGAATATTTCATTTAGAATCCTAAACGCTAAATACTGACCTCTTCCTAAGTCTTTTATGAATTCTTTCTTTCTTTTTCGCGGCAGCTTGATTCTCTTAAATTTCATGATTTTATTTTTTTAATCGCCCGTATAACAGGACGATGAGAAGTAAGATAATTAAGATCATTGGTCGCTGTTTTTATTATTCGGACTTCGTTAAATCTTGTGGAGGAAATGTAACTTCTTCTTTTTCACCATAAAATCCATCTTCACAGAATACTTTAATAAGTCCATTACATCCTTTTCCGACCTCCAATACGATACATTTTTGCCACATATTGCTTCTGAATCTGTGCTTTACTTTGTCACCCTTTTTTAATTCACTTCGTTTAGCCATTTTGATATATTTTAATTAGTTTATGCATACTACTTTTTTCCATTCTACTATGGAACCAAATATTTGCAAAAGATAAATATTCTAGCACATCTTTATTCGTTCCATCGTTATACTTTATATTTTCAATTCTATAATACAACTGTGGCGTCTTTCCGTCTTTCTTTGGTAGATAATATTGTGCGCCAAACCATTTTTTTGCCTCTTTTGGTGTCATAATTTCATTTTTTTGTTTTATGCAAATATTTGTTTCAACCTATATTCCAATTCATTTAAAGCGTGGTGCGGATTTCTTTTATGGATATTCCACTTCAAAGAAAATCGGTTAAAGCTTCCTTCGTACAAAATAGACCTATCAAAATAAGCCATATCGAATTCATCTTTTTCTATAAACCGCATAAACACAGTGTATACTTTAATTTTTGGCGTAGGGTCTAGTTTGATATACAGTTCTCCAAGCTTTGTTTTAATGATACAACTATCATTTAATAAAGCTTGTTTTGGATTGTGTTTGTCAATAAGTGCCATTGCTAATTTTATAAATACTTTACTTGTCATAATTATATATTTTGAATCTTTGGGATACAAAAACCGTCTGCAATTGCTTGCAAAAGCTTTTTCTTGTTCCCTTTGAATTTTAACCCTATTATATGACCTTTTGGGTCAAGAAATCGGTTGTCATCTTTATCACCATTAAAAACAGGCATTCCATGAAATGTTTCTGGTATCTCTTCAAATATGATAGACACATTTTGCCCGTTTTCAACTAACTCCAAACTATCTTTCAGGCTGGTTTCTTCATGGTGCGAGTATACGAGAGAGTAATTTTCTACCGTATTGGTCAGCGCCTTTTTACGATCTTTTGTATAATCGTAAAACAAGCAGTCTGAAAATATATCGTAAAAGCTAGTTCCCTCCCCGTATAAACCATATTTATTCAAGTATGAGGTAGTTATTCTCTCCCAGTTTATATCCGAGTAGGCATTCAATCTAAATACAGCCGTTGCGTCCTTTCTTTTCGCCTGCTTTCTAGCGTAATACATTTCCTCTAGTAATATTGTGAGAAATTCGTTTCTTTCTTTGAAAAACATTGTAGTCCTTCGCACTTGCGCCTTATATGCGGAACCGTTCTTCATTTGAAAATGTCCGTTTGTTCCGACGCAAGCCAAGGTGCAGCCCTTTGTTCTCCAAGGACATACATCTTTAATTTTGCCGTCTATTTCAATTTCAGCAGGCTTAAGGTTCAAGGAGAAAATTAAAAAGTTGTCGTTTTTGTTTTTCCCTATCTTTGTGTTCATCTTTCCAGATGACAAAAGTTGATACTTCATTTGTGTGTGATTTTTTTAGATTACAAAATTTGTTATTTAGGTCTTCTCAAAAGTGCTATTCCGTCTATATGAAACACTTCTAATTGACCTTGATTTATTTGGTCATTCATCCAATGATGCTTCTCCATTCCGCCGTCTATTGCGGTGACATCTTTATGACCTTCTTTGATAGCTTTCTTTATCGCCTTTAAAACATGAGGCGGTGCATCTATTATCCTTTTCATAATGATATTGATTTGTGACTTTCTACAGAATTGCGACCTCTTTTGTGTCGCTTTTCCGCTAAAAAGCGTTTTTTCGCGGCTTTAATATTTTGGTCAAATCGCTCCAGGTCGGAGCCGATAACTTGACCAGTTGATGTATTGATTTTAATACGTGTTCTTTTTTGATTAATCATTAGGTGTTCAATTAATAAGTGTGTAAAATTTGGTTTCATACCTTTTTATATTCTCCTTTCCAATTACTCAATTTACCGTTCTTCATATCGGTATAAAAGAGTAATAAAAAAGGTTTGTGGATTCGGTTTGCACCTTTGTAATGTGTAGCAATTTCGTCCATTTCTGAAAATGGAATAACTATTTTTCCTACGGTAGTCACTGTTTTATTTTCAGTGTCTACAATTGCACCGTAATAATTGTATTTCATAACTATATTTTATACTCAATGAATGAAGCACCGCCCAATGGTGATTGGTAGATGTATGTCACTTTATCCACTGACAGTTGGTTAATCAAAAAATTGTATTGGCTTTTTGATAGCATCTTACTTGTGCCATTTCTCCAAAACCAATAAAATGTTTTACCGTTTTCTATGTATTTTTCTATAACTGTTTTCATAACAAGAGAATTAAAAAGACGCAAAATAAAACATTACGTCTTATTTTACGTCTAAAAAAACAAATCGTAATCTCTAGAGGTAGGGTAGGACTTGAACCTACCCAACATCCAAGGCAAAACCTTTATGTTCCTACCTTTGCCTACCTTTTTATATTGCATCCTTTGTAGGTCTTTTTAGTTTGGCGTTCAATGGATAATGCAGCCAAATTTAAAACAGCGACCAAAAACCGCTTCTTGATACGTTCTAACCCGTATCACATAGTAAAGCCATATTAGAAAGTGATTTTTATAGTCTGTTAAGACTCTTTTAACCGAGAACAAAAGCCAATGACGTTTTTCAAATAGTGCTATGTTATGAAATAACTTGCCGGAACTTGAAAAATTATATTGGGCTTAATTTGTATTCATGCGGGACACTTTAATATACCTCAAATATTTAGTCTACTTTGCCGGTTTACAGACCGACGTTTTGAAAAAACATATCCATATATACCGTGTTCTTTTCGCTTCGATTAAGAAACAACGGCGAGTGGTGTCAAATTGTAGGTTTGACCGCTCCCAACAAAGGAAAAAATCCTTTCCACTCTTAATTTATATTACATAAGGAATGTATTAATCAAACTCGTATTACATTATTTTGGTCTGTAAACCTCCATAAAGACAAGTCCTTACATTCTACACCTATGTAATCCTTGCAACCTGTGCAAAGTTGTACGGGATTGCACCGTAACAAATTTTAAAATATGCGTCATTTCGTAGTTTTTCAGCTTTGCGGCTCTTCCTGTGTTTAAAGCGTCAAGGTCATCTTTTCAGACCTTGTTGTTGTGCTTCTTTCTAATTACAATACAAATATACAACACAATTATAGTTATTCCAAATTTTACGTCAAAAAAAATCAATAAAGTTTTCAAGTATTGACAAGGTTTTTAAGTAACTAGTTAATAATCAGCAAGTTAGGACAACAAAAAAAATGTAAAAAAAAATTAAAAAAGATACATAATATATATGGTAGGTATAAAATGTAGATGAGACTACAGGAAGGATTGAATGTAGATGAGACTACAGGAAGGATTGAATGTAGATGAGACTACAGGAAGGATTGAATGTAGATGAGACTACAGGAAGGATTGAATGTAGATGAGACTACAGG
>Ga0316202_10002785_pt1 | contig 11087 bp, 7 predicted proteins | sample 3monrhotite_MG_FD_204934 | JGI IMG/M metagenome (GOLD analysis project Ga0316202, IMG submission 204934) | Microbial mat bacterial communities from mineral coupon in-situ incubated in ocean water Damariscotta River, Maine, United States -... | ecosystem: Environmental > Aquatic > Marine >...
ATCGGTGATCATTCAGGTTTTCTGGTTCAAGCGCACCGGAAAGAGGATCTTCCGTATGGCACCGATCCATCATCATTTCGAACAGAAGGGCTGGGCGGAATCCACCGTCGTTATCCGATTCTGGATCGTATCCATCGTCCTTGCGCTTATTGGATTGTCGACGCTCAAACTCAGATGATCATTTCACCCGCCTTTTCCGGCAAGAAATTTGCCATTCTCGGTCTCGCAAGATCGGGGTTCGCTGCTGCCGAGGCATTGCTGGCGAGTGGAGCAGAGGTGGTTGCATGGGACAGGCAAGAAGAAGCACGCGACAAGCTTGCAGGGCGCGTAATACTCGCTGACCCGCTGGAGCTAGATCTTACCGGGTTTGATGCAGTGGTGGTTACTCCCGGAGTGCCGCTAAACACTCACCCAATTTCCGATCATGCAGCGAAATATGGTGTTCCAATCATTGGTGACATCGAATTGTTCGCGCTCGCGCGGCCAAATCTCCCGGCGCATAAAGTCATCGGAATAACGGGTACGAACGGCAAATCGACCACGACAGCGCTGGTTGCGCATGCGCTGGAAGAAGCAGGTGTGCCCGTGCGGATGGGCGGCAATATCGGCGTGCCAATCCTGGGCGAGGAACCGCTGGCCGAAGGCGGGATTTATGTGCTCGAACTGTCCAGCTACCAGATCGATCTAACACGCTCGCTGGCTTGCGAGGCAGCCACACTGCTCAACATCACGCCCGATCATCTTGATCGCTATGACGGTTTCGAGGCTTATGCCTTTTCCAAAGGCCGTCTGTTTGCGATGCAGGCTGCTAGCCAGTTCGCGGTGTTCGGGGCGAAGGACGCGCCTACACGGGCTGTTGCGCGGGCTGAGGCCGGCAGAAGGCCTGAAGGGCGCGTCCAAACTATCGACATGGATGCATATTTGGCGATGCAAGATCGCTGGCCGGCGCTGCAAGGACCGCATAATCTGGAAAACGCAGCCGCTGCCGTCGCGATGCTCGAAGAGGTCGGTGTAACCGCCCAGCAATGGCAGGCGGCGTTTGAAAGCTATCGCGGCCTCCCGCACCGAATGGAAGTGGCCGCCGCTGCCAATGGCGTGTTGTTCATCAACGACAGCAAAGCCACCAATCAAGCTTCCACAGCACCGGCGCTCGCAGCATTTCCGCGCGATCCCGAGCCACGCATTCATTGGATCGTCGGCGGCCTAGCGAAAGAGGACGGTCTCGGCGAATGCGAAGACCATCTGAGCGAAGTGAAAGCCGCCTATACAATAGGGGAGGCTGGGCCGCGTTTTGCCGAGATGCTCGAAGGCAAGGTACCGGTCGTGAAATGCGAATTGCTGTGCGAAGCTGTCCGGTGCGCGCTCGCTAGCGCAGTACCAGGCGACGTCATCTTACTCTCTCCGGCTTGCGCAAGTTTCGACCAGTTTCGTGATTTCGAGAAACGCGGCGAGCATTTTCGCCAGATTGTCGCGGCGTTGATTGAAGAGAATAATGGAGCTGCAGCATGAGTGTGTCTCAGCCCTATATTCCCCAACTGGGTGAACGCTCGACCGGACCCAGACAATTCCGCAGTTCCAGGCGGGCCGAACTGAAAATCTGGTGGCGCGAGATCGATCGCGGCCTATTGTTCTTGATCCTGATCTTGATGGCTATCGGCACTGCAGCGGTTGCCGCAGCATCGCCCGCCAGCGCCCGACGCCTCTCAACCGTAGATATTCAACTGCCCGATCTTTACTTCTATTGGGCACATCTGCGTTGGCAGTTCCTAGGGCTGGTCACGCTGTTCGGGGCGTCAATGCTGACCCGTGACAATGCCCGCCGCGTAGGGGTTTTGCTCGCTGCGGGAATGTTGCTTTTTCTCATTCTGGTCCCTGTATTTGGGCATGAGGTGAACGGCGCGAAGCGTTGGATAAATGTCGGAATGCGATTCCAGCCATCGGAATTTCTCAAGCCGGGATTCGCAATCGCACTGGCGTGGATCATGTCATGGAAACTGCGCGATCCAAATCTGCCGGTGCTCGGTATTGTGAGCGGATTGATGGCTTTCGTCGGTCTGCTCCTTATGCTCCAGCCGAACCTTGGCGCGACGCTGCTATTTGGCGGCGTGTGGTTCGTCCTCGTGCTGCTATCGGGTGTTTCTGTGCAAAGGATTGGAATGCTCATTGGCGGCGGCGTCGGGCTGCTAACGCTAGCCTATTTCTTTTACCCGAACGCGCAGAACCGGATCAACGATTTCCTGGGCGGTGGCACCGCTTTCGATCAGGTTGATCTGGCGCAGCGGACTCTGTTGGCTGGCGGCTGGACAGGCAGCGGCTATGCATTGGGTGTGCGCAAGCTAAACCTGCCCGAAGCGCATACAGACTATATCTTTTCGGTGATTGGTGAGGAATTTGGCCTGATAACCTGCGCCATCATCGTGATACTTTATCTGGCGATTATCGCCCGCGTCTTGGTCCGGCTCGCAGATGAAGAGAATCTCTTCACGCTTCTGGCAGGCGCAGGGCTGGCAACACAGATCGGTGGACAGGCGTTCATCAATATCCTCGTCAACTTGCAGCTGTTCCCTTCCAAGGGCATGACTTTGCCGCTCGTTTCTTACGGCGGTTCGAGCACCATCGCAGTGTGTCTGGCGGCAGGATTGCTTCTGGCGATCACGCGGCGTAACCCGTTTTTAACTCGCGAAACCCCCGGGTTGCGCGCGTTTTTGCCCGAGAAAGGGACCCGCTCATGAGCGGTGCAAATCGACACTATGTTCTCGCTGCCGGCGGTACTGGCGGACATTTGATTCCTGCCTTTGCCTTGGCGACTGAGTTGGACCGGCGCGGTCATCACGTTGCGCTGATTACCGATGAGCGCGGGGCGAATATTCCCGGCAAGCCCGATTTCCTACCTGCTCACGTCCTTCCCGCCGGACGATTTGGCAAGAACCCTCTGGGTTGGCCAAAAGCAGTCAAGGCGCTGCTCGATGGCCGCAAGATGGCGCTGAGGTTATTCGAAAGCTTTGAACCGAGCGCGGTGATCGGCTTTGGCGGTTACCCCGCCGCGCCTGCATTGTTGGCGGCAACGTCAGCGGATATTCCAAGCTTGGTGCACGAACAGAATGCGGTTTTGGGCAGGGTGAACCGGATGCTTGCGCGGCGCGTGTTGGCGATTGCAACCGCCTATCCTGATATCAAACGGCTCAAGCAAAAATATCTGTCCAAGGTTCATCTGGTCGGCAATCCAGTGCGCGCCGAGGTGCTGCAATTGCGCGATGAGCCATATCCGGCATTCAGCGAGGATGGTTTGCTTCGCGTTCTCGTAACCGGTGGTAGCCAGGGCGCGAGCATACTTTCCGAAGTCGTGCCCGATGGTTTGGCCATGTTGCCTCCCGCTCTTCGTTCGCGATTGCAGGTCACTCAGCAATGTCGACCAGAAGATGTGGAGGCAGTTCGCGAACGCTATCGTAGTCATGATATTCCCGCGGAGCTCGGCACATATTTCGAGGATATGGCCACTCGATTGGCCGAGGCGCATCTGTTTATTGGCCGTGCCGGCGCATCGACGATTGCTGAACTGACTGCTGTCGGTCGGCCAGCCATCTTGATTCCATTGCCGATCGCGACAGATGACCACCAAGCGGCCAATGCGCGGGAGGTGGCCAAGGTTGGCGGTGCACGTCCGATCCGCCAGGCAAACTTCACCGGCAAGGAACTGGCCAAGCAAATTCAAGCCTTGGCGCAGCGTCCCGAGACGCTTGCAACGGCAGCCCATGCGGCGTGGAATTGTGGACGGCCTGATGCGGTCAAAGATCTCGCGGATTTGATGGAGAGCTTTGGCGGGGATGAGCTCATGGATGTGATCCGCGTCGGTGCGGACAAGACGAGCGGCGAGAAACAAGCTGCACATGTCCCCACTGGTGCAACCAAGGACGCCGCACAATGAAGGGTGTTGGTACCGATATCGGGACAATCCACTTCGTTGGAATTGGCGGGATCGGAATGTCAGGCATCGCTGAGGTGATGCACAATCTTGGTTACACGGTTCAAGGCAGCGACATGGCCGAAGGGCCGAGCGTTCTGCGGCTGCGTGAGCACGGTATTTCTGTCTCAATCGGCCACGAAAAAGAGCATGTCGAGGGCGCCGCTGTTGTCGTGATCTCTACCGCAGTAAAGCGGACCAATCCCGAAGTTGCCCATGCGCTGGAGAACCGCATACCGGTGGTCCGCCGCGCAGAAATGCTCGCCGAATTGATGCGGTTGAAGAGCACCGTCGCAGTGGCGGGAACTCACGGCAAGACCACCACAACCAGCATGATCGCAGCGCTACTTGATGCTGGCAATGTCGATCCCACGGTGATCAATGGCGGGATTATCGAGCAATATGGCTCAAACGCACGCATGGGCGATAGCGACTGGATGGTGGTCGAGGCCGATGAGAGCGATGGCAGCTTCCTTAGGCTTGATGGCACGATCGCTGTTGTGACCAATATCGATCCCGAGCACCTTGATCACTACGGCGACTTTGACGGTGTGAAAGAAGCATTTGTTGAATTTATTCACAATGTCCCGTTCTACGGCGCAGCGATCTTGTGCATCGATCATCCTGAGGTGCAGGCTGTGGTCGGCAAAGTGCGCGACAGGCGCGTGGTAACTTACGGCTTTTCCCTTCAAGCCGACATTTGCGGTGTAAATGTTCGCCCCGTAGATGGCGGCAATGTGTTCGATGTTGTTGTTCGCCAAAGAGGCGCACAAGACCGCCGAATCGAGGGAGTAATGCTGCCGATGCCAGGCAGGCACAATGTTCAAAACGCGCTCGCAGCCATTGCCGTGGCGATAGAGATGGGCTGCGCAGACGACATCATTTGCAACGGCTTCGGCGAGTTCGGCGGAGTGCGCAGACGTTTCACCAAGGTTGGATCCATCGCGGGCGCAACGATCATCGACGATTATGCGCACCATCCGGTAGAGATTCGCGCGGTTCTCTGCGCGGCGCGCGAAAGCGCGAAAGGGCGCGTTTTCGCGGTGATGCAGCCGCATCGCTACACGCGATTGAATGATTTGATGGAAGATTTCCAAAACTGCTTCAACGAAGCTGACCAAGTCTATGTTACACCGGTTTACGAAGCCGGCGAAGAGCCGATCGAGGGTGTCAGTTCAGAATCGCTTGTGGCAGGGCTGAAATCGCGTGGCCACCGGTCTGCTGCTACGGTTCGTGATGAGGACGATCTTGCCCAAACGCTCTCGGCCGAGATTGGCGAGGGCGACGTGATTGTGTGTCTTGGCGCAGGCGATATCACCAAATGGGCGGCGGCGCTTGAAGCGAATATTGCATCTAAGCGAGGCGCAGAATGACCATGCGCCAGCCCAATGATTGGGCAATGAATGATAATGGCCGCGCTCCTTCGGGTGAAGTTGAGGGAGCCGTTGCGGGGCCGGTTCCGATTGAAAATATTCGCGGAAAGCTGACGGCCAATGCGCCGCTGGCCAAGCTGGTCTGGTTCAAGTCGGGCGGCAATGCAGACTGGCTATTCGAGCCGGCCGATCTAGATGATCTAAAGCAATTCCTCAGCGAACTGGCTGGCGCACTGCCTGTAATGGCGCTGGGTCTGGGATCGAACATGATTATCCGCGATGGCGGTGTTCCGGGAATTGTCATCCGCCTCGGCAAACCGTTCGCGACGGTTGAAGCCGATGATGGTTGCATTGTTACCTGCGGCGGCGGTGCGAGCGGAATATTGGTTTCTTCAACCGCCCGCGATGCGGGTATTGCGGGTCTTGAATTTTTGCGCGGAATCCCTGGCACTGTCGGGGGATTTGTACGCATGAACGGCGGTGCATATGGCCGCGAAGTTTGCGATATTTTGCTCGATTGCGATGCGATCATGCCGAGCGGGGAATTGATAACCCTTCCGGCGAGCGACCTCAATTACACCTATCGCCACTCCGATTTGCCAGCTGGCGCGGTGGTGGTGTCTGCCCGGTTCAAGGGCTCCCCCGGCAATTCAGCAGAAATCGGTGCAGAGATGGACCGGATTGCTGAAGCACGGGAGAATTCCCAGCCCTTGCGGAGCAAGACAGGCGGTTCGACATTCAAGAACCCTCCCGGCAAAAAGGCGTGGCAGCTGGTCGATGAAGCCGGATGCAGAGGGTTCCAGATTGGCGACGCACAGGTTAGCGAGAAGCACACCAATTTCATGATCAACACCGGCGAAGCGACCAGCGCCGATATCGAAGCGCTGGGCGAAGAAGTCCGCCGCCGTGTCTACGCGCAATCTGGCGTAGAACTCGAATGGGAAATCCAACGGGTGGGGCGGACATGAGCGTGTTACCCAAACTCCACATCGCGGTGCTTATGGGCGGCTGGGCGAATGAACGCGAGGTTTCGCTGATGTCGGGCAATGGGGTCGCCGATGCTCTGGAAGAGCGTGGCCACCGGGTAACACGGATCGATATGGATCGGCAGGTCGCTGCGCGGATTGCGGAGACTGCTCCCGATGTGGTGTTCAACGCTCTCCACGGTGTGCCGGGCGAAGACGGTACCGTGCAAGGCATGCTCGATTTGATGGGCATTGCCTATACACACTCGGGTCTTGCGACCTCGGTTATCGCGATTGACAAGGAATTGACCAAGCAGGCGCTCGTCCCGGCAGGGATTCCGATGCCGGGCGGCAGGATCGTTCGCAGCGAGGAACTGTTCGAAGAAGATCCCCTGCCGCGTCCCTACGTACTCAAGCCGGTCAATGAAGGTTCTTCCGTCGGCGTGGCAATTGTTACAGACGAGAGCAATTGCGGCAATCCGATCCGCCGCGATGCCGAAGGTCCGTGGCAGCAATTTGCAAGCTTGCTCGCTGAACCGTTTATAAGAGGGCGCGAATTAACCACGGCTGTGATTGACGGGGCCGAAGGGCCCAAAGCTCTGACCGTCACAGAGCTCGTACCAAAGTCAGGCTTTTACGATTTCGACGCGAAATACACTCACGGTATGACCGATCATATTTGCCCCGCAGATATTCCGGACAATATCGCAGCTCTATGTCTCGATTACGCGGCGGGGGCGCATAAGGTGCTAGGCTGCCAAGGCACCAGCCGCACCGATTTTCGTTGGGACGATCAATTGGGCGAACAGGGCCTGTTTGTGCTCGAAACGAACACCCAGCCGGGTATGACGCCGCTCAGCCTCGTTCCCGAACAGGCGAGATATAGCGGCATGGATTATGGCGATCTGGTCGAAGCGATCATCGCCGAGGCGCTTCGGAGCCACGAAGCGGCTGAGATCAGCGGAGGCCAAAATGGCGACAGTTAAACGCAAAGCGAAGGGCGTGCGCCGTTCGGCTGCTTCGCGCAGCCGGGCAAATACCGCGCGTAAGGCAAAGGCGCGGACCAGTTCGGTTATGGATTCGGCGATGTCGATCTTGCCGTTCACCGAGGAGCAGCTGCAGCGCATTTTTCTCGCAATAATCATCGGTGGCGCGGTCGCGCTCGCGTGGTTCGTCGCCAGCCTAGCGGGTGTACCGGCAATGGCGCAGCAGCAGATTGCAGGACTTGCCACAAATGCCGGTTTCGAGGTTCGTCATGTCACCGTTAGCGGCGTCGACCGGATGAACGAGTTGAAGGTTTACAATCGGGTTTTGGCAACACGCGATCGACCAATGCCACTGGTCGATCTGGAATCAATCCGCTCCGACTTGCTCGAGCTCAATTGGGTCAAAGACGCGCGTGTCTCGCGCCAACTGCCTGATCGCCTGATCATCGACATCGTTGAGCGCGAACCGCATGCGGTGCTGGAACGTGCCGATAAACTCGTCCTAATCGATCCGACCGGAGCCGAATTGGAGCCGATTTCGGCAGCAAATGCCAAAGGTATGCTGATGGTGTCGGGACCGGGCGCAAGGAAGCAAGTGGAAGCTCTGACCCAATTGTTGGAAGCTGCTCCCGCGCTCAAGCCGCGGGTCGATCAAGCCGAATGGATCGGTAATCGGCGCTGGGATCTGACATTCAACACCGATCAGGTGCTTTCGCTGCCGCAGGGCGAGAAAGAAGCATCGACAGCCTTGGTTGCCTTTGCGAAACTTGACGGGACCAGCCGCTTGCTGGGCGGCAAGGTCGCAAAATTCGACATGCGTGCACCAGAGCGGATCTACATGCGTATCCCTGGTCGTTCGCAGGAAGTTCTGAACACGAGCGAGGCGGACTGATGGCTTTGCCGCGCATCAATCGTGTTTTTGGAGCCGTCAATGTCGGTTCGTTCCGCATCTCTGCCATGGTTATGGGCTTATCCGAGACGGGCGAGATGATTGTGCTCGGTTCAGGTCACAGGGCGAGCCAGGGGATCAAGCGCGGATATATTACGGATATGGCGGCCGCCACCTATGCGATCCGCGATGCGGTGGAACGAGCGGAGAAGAACGCCGGCACTAGCGTCTCAAGTGTTTGGGTTGGTTGCGCCGGGGCTGGCCTTGCGAGCCAGATCGCAAAAGTTGAGATCGACATTGGCGGGCGGCGGATCGAGGAAGAAGACATTGAGCAATTGCTCGTCACCGCGCGCGACAGCATCCAGCCCGACGGGCGAATGGTGCTGCATGCTCAACCCGCTCATTACACGCTCGACGGCGCGCATGGCGTTGCCAGCCCGAAGGGACTGCATGCAGAACGGCTAGGGGTCGATATTCACGTTATGCTTGCTGATGGCGCACCGGTTAGAAATCTGATCGAGGCGGTGCAGAATGCCCACCTCGATGTCGAAAGCGTTGTCGCAGCACCGATCGCGGCAGGCCATGCCTGCCTAAGCCATGAAGAGCGCGAGCTTGGCACTGCGCTGGTCGAAATCGGCGGAGAAACGACCAATGTGTCAGTCTACGCGGCGGGAATGCTGCTGGGATTGAAAGCCATTCCGTTCGGATCGGCGGATATTACCGATGCAATTGCTTCGGCCTTCGGGATCAGACGATTCCAGGCCGAACGGCTTAAATGCGTTGCAGGTTCGGCTATCGCCAGCCCTTCAGATTACCGCGAAATGGTCCCGGTGAACGGCCCCGGCGAAGATGCGTCCAGCACCATTGCGCGCGGCGCGGACGACAAGAATAGAATTCCCCGCGCAGAGCTGGTTTCAGTGGTCACAGAGCAACTTTCCCGTTTGACCGATGATATCGGCAAGGCTCTCAAAGAAATGGGTTTTTCGGGTGCGAGGGGCAGCCAGGTTGTTCTCACCGGCGGCGGCGCTGAACTTGCTGGTTTCGCAGAGTTTGCGCAAAGCGCGCTCGGCCGTCCTGTAAGGATCGGAAAGCCGCCACATTTGCGCGGATTGCCCGAGGCGCACGCTACTCCGGGATTTTCGACCTTGTCCGGCCTTTGCCTTTACGCGGCGGATGATCCAATCGACGTTCGCACCATCGACACAGGCTACACCGAGACTGTCAAAGTATCCGGCATAGCAATGGTCAATCGCGTTGTTCGAGCGGTAAAAGAGTATTTTTAAGGTGAACCCTGCTTCTTTAGCCACTGTGGATAAGCAGCTTTGCCCTATGCACCGGCGATTCGCTTTGTGCCAAGCTGTTTCGCACGGTTTGGACAACGCCATTTTCCCTTGGAGGGACACTCAATGAGTATCAATATCGGCCCGCCCGCTTCAGACGAGCTCCGCCCCAGAATCACTGTCGTTGGTGTGGGCGGCGCAGGTGGCAATGCGATTGCCAACATGATCGCTGCGGAAATCGAAGGCGTCGACTTCATTGTCGCGAACACTGACGCGCAGGCGCTCAACACTGCCGCAGCTGACACGCGTATCCAGCTTGGCCCCGAAATCACGGGCGGATTGGGCGCAGGCGCTCGCCCCGAAGTGGGCAAAGCAGCTGCGGAAGAAACGGTTCAGGAAATCGAGGACGCGCTGGAAGGCGCAAATATGTGTTTCATCGCTGCCGGTATGGGCGGCGGTACCGGTACAGGCGCAGCGGCAGTGATCGCGGAAGCGGCACGCCGTAAGGGTGTTCTGACGGTTGGCGTTGTGACCAAGCCGTTCCTGTTCGAAGGAACGCGCCGGATGCGCGCAGCGGAATCTGGCATCGAAGAATTGCAGAAGCATGTCGATACGTTGATCGTGATCCCGAACCAGAACCTGTTCCTGGTTGCGAAGGCTGAAACCACTTTCAAGGAAGCGTTCCAGCTAGCTGACGAAGTGCTTCAGCAAGGTGTCCGTTCGATCACCGATCTGATGGTGATGCCGGGCCTGATCAATCTCGATTTCGCCGATGTGAAATCTGTGATGGAGGAAATGGGCAAGGCAATGATGGGTACTGGCGAGGGCGAGGGCGAAAATCGCGCCCTCGACGCTGCAGAGCGCGCCATTGCCAACCCGCTGCTCGACGGAGTTTCGATGCAGGGTGCCAAGGGCGTAATCATCTCGATTATTGGCGGCGAGGATATGAAACTTCTCGAAGTCGACGAAGCTGCCAATCACATCCGCGAGCTGGTCGATGAAGATGCCAACATCATTTGGGGCTCAGCGTTCAATCCCGATCTCGAAGGCAAGATCCGCGTATCGGTTGTCGCAACCGGTATCGAGCCCGGCGCTGGCGCTGTCGATGCGAGCGGCGACACACATTCGCTTTCTCTCGGTGAATCGCGAGCGCCAAAGCGTCCCGTGCTCGATCTTCCAGAAGATGATGAAGAGGATGACATCTTCGCCGAAGAAGAAGCGACAGTTGCGGCCGAACCGATCGGTCTTTCTGCTCTGTCGTTGGGTGAAGACGACGAGATTGATGAGGACGAAGACGACGTAGATGGCATCGTCGATCCACTGGCTGGAATGCGGCAGAATATCCCGGAAGAATTTGAACTCGAAGAAGTCGAAGAAGTCGAGGAATCCGCGGAAATTTCCGAAGCAGCGGATGAACCCGAAGATGGAATCGCAGCCGAAGACGCTTTTGCTGCTGCGGATGATGATTGGGGTGAAATTGAGGAGCCGGATAGCGCAGAAGAGCCGCTGGATCTGGTTGCTGAAGCCGAAACCAATGCAGATTCTGATTCCGAAGACGTCGACGACAGTGGTGAGGACGAGCTTCTTCTCAATGCTGACAAGCTGGTTGAGGAAGACGAAACGGTTCAGCCGC
>Ga0316202_10002786_pt1 | contig 11087 bp, 6 predicted proteins | sample 3monrhotite_MG_FD_204934 | JGI IMG/M metagenome (GOLD analysis project Ga0316202, IMG submission 204934) | Microbial mat bacterial communities from mineral coupon in-situ incubated in ocean water Damariscotta River, Maine, United States -... | ecosystem: Environmental > Aquatic > Marine >...
CCGCTGCAGGTGAAAGGCGAGGTAAGCACTTATCTGCCGGTGTCCGTTTATGAAGATAGTTTCGAGGCGATGCCTTGGGCCCCCACTGGCTGGATGGGAGCTGTCGAATCTCTGACGCTTGACGGCGATTATTCTGAGAACCCCTATGAAGGTGTCGCGTCGGTCAAGATGCGCTATGAAGGAAAGTTCAGCTGGGTGGGTGTCGCGTGGCAAAACCCAGCCAATAACTGGGGTGAGCAGGATGGTGGCTTTGATCTAAGGGGTGCGGCAGCGCTGGAACTTTGGGCGCGCGGAGAATACGGCGGCGAGAAGATCAGTATTGGCGTCGGACTGCTCGGCGCAGATACGTCCTATCCCGACTCGGGTCAAACGAAAATGGAAGGTATCGTGTTGAGCCGCGATTGGCAGCGTTATCGATTGCCATTAAAAGGCATTGACCTGTCCAGCATTAAAACAGGATTTGTGATCACGCTTGCGGGACGCAGAACCCCGGTAACCATCTATCTTGACAGTGTTCGGTTTACGCGTTGATTGCCGATCAGGTCTCGGCCGGGCCCGTAGATTCTCGAATCTGCAATTTTGCTGGAAATACCTCTGAGCCTTCCAAGGGTGCTTTGCCTACGGAATGTTCGATGAGGGCCGTTGCTGCCCGCTCAGCCATTGCAGAAAGCGGTTGGCGAATTGTCGACAGCGACGGATAAATTTGCTGCGCTAAAGCGACGTCATCACAACCGGCAACCGACAGTTCGTTTGGAACTTTTATACCGAGTCGGTCTGCAACACGAACAACGCCCGCAGCCATATCGTCGTTGGCCGCAAAAATAGCCGACGGTCTATTCTTACGATCGAGCAGTTTAAGTGCACAAGCTTCTCCTGAACGAATCGAATTATCGCCTGCTTCAACGAGGTCTTCAGAAAACGTAAGACCGCTTTGCTGCAAGCCATCTTTGTAACCAAGAAAGCGGTTTTTGACGGCTTTATGTTTCGGGTGGCCTGTCAAGAACGCAATATTCTTATGGCCTAAGGACGCGAGATAGCGAGTCATTTCAGCGCTGCTTTCGCGATCTGTCATAGCAACAGAAAAATGTTTGCCATTTTTCTTGCCGGATGAGATCGGTACCAATGGCGTGCCCGTTGCTTCGATGGCGCACACAATGTTTGGCATGTTGGACAATGGCGCCGCAAGAACGATGCCGTCAGGACGAACCCGGTCGATAAGCGCTTTGAGCTGCGAGCCAACATTTTTGTCCAGATAGTTGCAAGGATGTATCAGCAATTCGCAATTAGCTCTTCTGCACGCGAGGAGCGCGCCCTGCTGCATCCTGATAACGTAACCTGCGCTGGGAATTTCATATGCGCTAGGGTCGTCGTAGACGAGCGCGATCAAGTGAGAGCGATGGCTGGCGAGGTTTCTTGCTGCACGGTCAGGGCGATAGTTGAGCTCGTCGATAGCCTTAATGACACGATCTTTTGTGCTTTCGCGAACGTTTGGTTCGTCATTAACGACACGAGATACCGTCTTGATGGACACGCCTGCGCGCTTGGCGACATCAAATATGTTAGCTCTACTCATGGTTTTCGGATCGAATTAATCGTATTCATATTTTACCGGACTCTGGTGTAGTTGGTCGAATTATCGGACGGCCTGATGGATTCCTAGATGTTTGCCCCCGCGGCTTTCTTATCAAGAGCGATCGTCGCCGAGGATGCGGCGAAAAGATCCCGCATCACTAATTTCGGCGTGCGATCTACAGTAAACAATCCCCAGTGTTTTTCCGGTTCTTGCGGATGAGAGGATCCCTTCCATGGCTCGTCGAAAGCCTCGAATACAAACGTCAGAATGCCTTCATTCGTTGTCCACTCGAGTAGTTGCTCGTAATAGCTTGCCTGCAATTCTTCGGACGCATTCCAAGGTTCAATGCCGCGCCCGTTTGATGCGGTCGTCCAGCCGGCCTCTGTTATGATCACAGGCTTGTCAGGGTGGCAACTTGTAACCGAGCGATAATTTCTTTTCGTATACTCCAGCGCATCTTCAATAGTTACGTATTCCCACGCCGGATACGTGTGCACGGAAATGAAATCGAGCTCAGCCGCCAAAGAATCCAGTTTGTAAGTCCAAGGGTCATAGTTCTCGCAAAACGTGACCGGCTGCTGAACTGATCCCTTGATTCTACGAACATACGAAACCAGGTGCTCAACGGGGACCATGTGATCGGTCCATTCCACGCTTGCCTCGTTACCGACGGAAACTGCAAAGATCGTTTGCGGAAACTGATTCGCCAGGACGATCAGTCGATCAACTTCATCGCTGTTTTTCCGAGCATTTGCCGCGAGAGTTTCGTCGTCAAAATTTGCTCCCCACGGACATTGGTGATTACTGACCTCCGCAGCCATATCGACGCCCAGCATCAATTTGAAATCCATGCCTTCTTTGTCAATGACGTCGAGAACTAAGTCCGCATGACGACTGCAATCGTACAATCTCAGGTATTTCCAGTTGCGCTCGAGAATCAGTAAGTCTTCTTTAATCTCTTCATACGACGGAAAGATCCCGGAAGTCGGACTTTGCCCGTCTCGATACCCCGAATAGCAGATCGCTTTGTCAAACTCGATATTGAGTGACTTAGACATACTTTGGGTTTCCGTCCTTGTCCCAAAGACCCCAATAAGCACCGACGTCGCCTTCAGCATCGACTTTCCAGGTCTCGTCGAACGACGAGAAGTAGAAAATCTCAATGCCGTCTTGTTCGGCCCACTGATAGGTATCGATAAAGTATTTAATCGCGTTCTCGAATGAAGGCACGGCCCCCATCGTAGGCGTGCCGAGATTCGGCCAGCCCGTTTCACTGATAATCACTTTCCTGCCACCAGCGACATCGACGACGCGACGATACATATCCTTCATATAGAGGAGAGCATGCTCCGCTGAACAGCCTTCCCAGAAGGGATAGCAGTTTGCGAGCACTACATCACAGGCCGCAGTAACTCGAGGATGATCAACAAACTCAAAGTAGGCATCGACATAGCCGACAGGAGTATCCGGCGCAGCTTCTTTAACACGACGAATATAATCGAGTAACTCGTCTTCAGTGAGATCACCCCGCAGCAGCACTTCATTGCCTACCGCCAGAATATCCGCATGACCGGCCCTGGCGACCGCGATCGCATTGTTGATCTCCACCTCATTTTGTTCCTTGTCATCGTCCAGCCAAACGCCAACCATGTTCTTAAGGCCGTTCTCGGCGGCGATGCGAGGAATATTCTCATTGCCTTCTTTGCAGGAAAAAGAACGCACCCAATTCACATACGGCTGTATGTAAGCCAGTCGCTCACGTATCTGCGCATCGCTGATCTGAGTGCCAGGGCCCTGACCTTCGACGTAGGGGCTGAACGACAGGCCATGGATCTTTTCGTCGAGTATTTGTCGCACCAAAGCGCGTAAATCGGCTTCTGAATAACCGGATAAATTGATTCCGGCCAAAGACATCTTTCTTTGATAAGGATTAGACATTTCGGTTAAGGGTCCTGAGAAAATTAGAATTTATGAGTTATTCGTGAAACAGCAAGCTGGCTGGCAAGGTTAGAGTTATCTCGCGAATTTGTCCGGTGCGATTGAATAACGCTGCACTGTCTTCAGCAGATATTTCGAGCTGTGACTGCGTGTGCTTCTCGCCGGTGTCATTGGTGATAGTGAGCGTCGGACTATCATCGTCTCGTAGCTCGTAGATCACCGGTACCTGACACCAGGTAAATGCGAGGCCGTTGCCCGGAACAGAAAGTTCCTGCCAGTTAGCACTGACATCCAGATAGCACATCGTGTTTGAGGCTGGCGCGAACTCGCATGGGCGAAGCAGCGCAGGTTGGAAATGAATCTTGCCATTGCTAACGCGGACTCCCAGTTCACCAAATCGTGAAAGGATCTCTTCCTTAACACTGCCGGTCATTCCCGGTTGCTGTGCACCCGCATGCTTTGGCGTATGCGAGTACGGGTCGGTCGGAAACGCGCCATATTCAGACGGGGTTTTATTGAAACCCAAGCCTTGCCGCACGCGATAATAGAGTTTGCCGAGACGTCGGCATGTCATTGAATCATCGCCTCGCTCGAGCGCATCGAAAAAGTTTTCCTGAACTGCCAGCAATAGTTTCGACACCATGTGCCAGTAGATGCAGCCGAGCCCTTCAAATCCAAACATGCCGCCGGAACGTCCGGTAAAAGACTGATGGTTGAAGACGACTTCATAAAGAGACTGCAGAGGCTCCCGCACAGCTTCGAGCTCACTGCCGGCGGACTCCTTGATTGTGTCCAACCGAGCATTCAGATCGCCAACATTCTTGAGCGCGCTATTAAAGCGATGGCAACCGTTCGCGTCACGCACGATGATTCTTTCATCGCCTTGCTCAAGCATTTTTTGTAGCAAGGGAATCGCATCGATCTGCTCGTTCGTGATGCGATTTTTGTCCAAAAAGTCGGGCAGCTTTCTATCTGGATAGAGCATGAAAGACTGTTGGTCTGGGCGGTATACGGAGCTATCGAAGAGCGCTTCCAATACCACTGCGGCTTCTTTGCCACTTATAGCGCCTGAGCTAAGTGCCGCGACCTGGCCTTCAAGCATAGGGTAAAGGGTCTTCGTCTCAACACTTTGGTCTGCCAATTCCAGCAAGTTATAGGCATGGTAAAGACCGTCCTCGCGCCGGTTGCTACTGATGCTCTGGTCAATTGCAGCGAGCGCATCATCCAGCATAACCTTGATGTCTGCCAGCGGTCGCGATTCTCGCCCGGAGAAAGATTCTGCTGCATAAAGCGTTTCGCGATAACGACTCGCAGCTTCACCGAGCTCCGCCAGCGTCTGGTAACGCAATTCGGCAGAGATACGTTGTTCGCCCAGTGCTGGACGAACGTTTTGCAGTGCGATAGCGGTTTCAGTCAGCCATAGACTGACTTCAACGGAGAGTTCAACAGACTTATCTTCGTTGGCCAGTAATTTCTGCAAGAAGCTGACATAGCGGCGCATGTAACACAGCGTAACCATGGACAGTCCTTGACCGACTAAGGCGTTATTCGCATCGTTCCATTCAGGCCGCTGCGTGTTCAACCAGATTCCGCCGTCGATCACCAGGTTGCCCAGTTTGGCGAGCAATGCTACGAGTAGCTTCTCAAGTAGATTGACCTGATGAACTGCGCCATCGCTATCCAGAATCAGTTTGCCATCCGCGCCTAATGCGGCTACGCGATTATCGATTCGCTCGGCGAGGCGATTGTCGAATACGACCGTGCTTTTCGGGTTTTCCAGCAATGCGGCGAAATTGTCGATCTTGTAGGGGACGTTCGCATAGCAATAAATTGGCTCGTACAACAACTCACCCAGTCGTGTTGGATGGAAGTTGTTCGATAGCTCCAAAAGTTTTTGCAGGTAAATAATCTGATGATCACCCCAATAGCCGATATAACTCCATGGGTTATCCGGCTCCTCGACTTCCCAGTCGATGCCGTCTTTAGTGATCCGATAAGGGTTGTAGCCTTCCACAGTGGACGCGTTTACAAATTTGGCGATCACATTCTCGATGAACTCGGGATAACTGAACATCAGCGCTTCCCAGTTTTGGAATATGTCTCGCCAGTTTCCCTCATAAGACAGGAGTCGCTCGCCAGCGTCGTCCTTTAGTTTGATTTCGAACTCATTCCAGGGACGGCTTGGATCACCATGTCGTCGGCCAAATGTAATGGGTAAATAATCGTAGCAAAGTCGCACGAGTTGCAGGTCATTGTGATTTTGGATGATCGACAGAAGTTCATGGAATTCGAGTTTTTCTGGCAACGATGCAAGCAACTGTTTATTGCGCTCGTAGACGACGAGATTAAACCTCTTTATTGTGCGCGCAAAATCCCGCGACGGTACCCGGTATTGGTCATCGACAATGCCGCCACGTAATACGTTGAACAACACGTTCGCGTAATGATGTACCGAAACGCTTTCTTCGGCCGTTGCCTGGAAGCCATCGCCGCAAGCCATAATTCGTGCTAACTCGTCAGACCCTTCGCCGATCGACCTGTCTATTTCTGCAGCGACAGCAGCTGGATCGGAGAGCTTTTGGATCAGTTTGACGACCTGACTTTGGCTTTGTTCGACATCCGCAACAAACTGCCAGCGTTGTTCCGCTTGTGGCGCTAGCTTCAGAGTGTTGCTAATAAAATATGCACCGCGGATGCCGCGTTTGTGAATTTCCTGCTCCGGGCTGCTGCCCATGCGAAAGTCGTTAAGCTGCTCTGATGAAATTAACACTTTCTGCCCGGTGAGACCGAGGCAGAAAACCGTATTTGCCTTCAACGACTCGCAAGGCTCGGCACGATCAGTAATTGCAGAGTAAAGCGTAAACAACGCGAGTCCGGTTTCTTCGTTGAGCTCAGTCCACTTATAGGCATCCACAAGATTGCTGGAGTTGGTCTGAGTAAATGATGGGGTGCCAGCAGGAAGTATGTTCTGCAGGCCATCGATAATATCTGCAGTTACGTTTTTGTTACCCAGGTTCTTTATCTGACACTGTCGAATAAATCCGAAGTTGTGGCTGGTTGCCCAGGTGTAACGGAAGGACAACTGCAGATCATGGTTTATCTCTTCAAAGCATAACTTGTTGCCGAGTACGTTTTTGTAAATATTTCGCGTCAGTTTATAACGCCTGCTTGCTTCACTCTTGAACGGTTCCCAATCGTTTTCGACACCCTGACTGGTGACCCGCAAAAGTGTCTTGCTGCCGGTATGTGTGGTGCTTTCGTGAATCTTGTCGACAGTTATATATGGAAACAGCGCGGTTGCTGGCGATACGCGACCGGCCGTCATACCGCCGGTTGATGAGACGAACAGCCAGTGATCGACGTTCGAGATCACGCTGACAAAAAATGGCGCCATCCTGTCTACATTATGGATCGCATAGAAGCGCTCTCCGGCCAGGTCTATAAACTCTCCAGACACTGGTGCTGACCGTAGCGGGGCGATTGCTTGTGATGCATTGCTATTCAAATCTTATTCTTCCAAAAAATATTCTTGAGGGTCGGGAGTACGAGTGCCGATTACTTTTCGAGTATCAGCAAACCGAAAATCCCCGCGTCGATCCAACCGCGATCTGTTGCCCCATCAGTGACTGCCTCGGAACCAACAAAATTTTCACGAAGCTCGCTGCCGTCGTTATCGCAATACGCGACCATCAGGCCCATGAGTTTTTCAGCGGATAATGTAATCGGGTTATTGTCTTCAGAGTCATCGATGTATTGGTCGTTGTAGACATCAATCGCCAACTCCCAGATTATTTTATTGCCCTGCTGCTTCCATCGACTTTCAACATGGTGCGAGTAATTACGGGCTTGCTTGTCGGTGCCAATGTCTATCGCCTGATTATCAAGCGACATGTGGTAGGCGAAAGCATTGTGATTAAACTGGTGGTCGCCCCCAGAAAAATCCTCGTCGATAAATATTTCCAGACAATCGTCATCCCAATATTGCACGAGAGGATCGCGATGTCGGTCCTCAAGAACATCATCAGTAATTACGGCGAGGATGTAGAGTTTTTCGTTAGTCCAGGCAACTTTGTAACGTCCTGCAAAATCCTCGCTGGAATATTCGGGCCCGAGCCAACGATGGTTTAATTCCTGCCAAGGGGCTCGTTGCCAAATGGCCTCGTCAGCAACACCGTCAATACTGATAGGCAAAGTTGCTTTCGGCGCACGGTATTCTGTGCGACCAGGGTCGTGGTTTGCCGCGGCATTCGCGGTAGTCGAAAACGCCATAAGCAGCACGGCGACCAACCCAAACGTTGGATTAAATCCGGACATCTTTTCACCCCATTCAGCTAATGATTAGCTACGTCGCGCCTTAATTATAATTACTTTGACAGCGCTGTCATCAGACACTATAAACGATTTTTCATCCTGTTGGCAGTCCCAATGGCAAGAAAATTCAATGGTCGGGATTCGCCGCTATATCGAACAGGCCACAGCGACCGTGCGTTCAACAACGTCATCAAGTCGCAGCTCGGCATGGCCAGCAAGACCGACGCCGATACGTCCATCCCAGGGTTTGGTCCAATGCTTCGGTATAGGGGCCCCCGATAAACCGAGGAGTCCGCCGACCGTCGCGCCATTGCAATCAGTATCCCAGCCAGCGGCGACCGCATTGCCGATAGCGGCGCTAAAGTCTCCATGCGATGAACACAGCGCCCAGACAACGAGTGATAGATTATTCAATGTATGCACAGGGGAGAGACCGGCATAGGCCTTTTTCAGTTTCTTTATTGCCAGGGGATCATCGCTCAACGCACGACCGAGACTGACAGCCGCAGCAACCTTGCTGTCTTTTGGAATGTGCGAGGCAGCAATATCCATGGCTTCGACGAGACTATCAGTCGCTGGGATAGCTGCGCCTAGCGCTGCAATGAACGCGGCCCCGTATACGCCATCGCCACGATGCGACAAGGATGCGTCGCGTATCGCGAGATCTGCAGCCAGAGCAGGGCGGCCGGGACACACCCAGCCGTAAAGATCAGCACGGATCTGGGCGCCAATCCAGTCGTTAAACTCATTGTCAGAACACTCGTCAAGATCAAAACCGGGATCGGCGCCATTGACGAACTCGGGGTCCATTCGCGTCAATACTGTCTGGTAGGCAGCACGTTCGGCCGTCCAGGTAGCACCCGCTGGGAGTAAACGCAGCCAGGCCCGGGCGACATCAGCGGTTTGAAAATCGAGTCCTTTCTCTTCCAGCAACATGAGTGCAATTAAAGTGTAATTAATATCATCATCGGGCTCGGCGCGAGTTATGTGGCCGCGGCAACAGTTTCGTCCGAGCCGGTCGACCATTGTGCCTTCGACGAGTGGCACGTAATCGCGTAAGGGCAGCGAATTCGAAGCTCGCAGATACTCTTCAATCCCGTCTGATCCCTGCTGAAAAGACAATACCTCAACCGGTTTGCCCAATATGCAGCCGGAGATTCGACCTTCCCAGGCGGCTCTTATAGATACCGCGTTGACCGGCATTGCTGTCATGGGTGCTTTCTCCACAGGCGACGAATAAAAACAGTCAGGAAGATATTTAAGGAAATCATCTTGACAGCGTTGTCATAATTACGCAATAATGTGGATTAACATTACTGACAACGCTGTCATAAATAGTCAAATAGGTCTTTTCGACCAGACGGCACTCGTTCAATCAACTACCTGTTACCGATATAACAAGCTGGGGGGCTTGAGCATGCAAAGACCTATATTCCGAAAGACACCTTTGGCCATGAGCGTAGCGATTGCGGTGGGCACGGCCTTCGCGGTGCCTTCGGCATCATTCGCCCAAGACGAAGAAGTCATCGAGGAAATTGTTACGACCGGTATCCGCGGCAGCTTGAAGCGGGCCATGGATGTCAAACGTAATGAAACAGGCGTTGTGGACGCAATTTCTGCGGAAGATATCGGTAAGTTTCCTGATGCGAACCTGGCGGAGTCCCTGCAGCGAATAACCGGTGTGTCCATTGACCGGCAGCGCGGTGAGGGCAGCCAGGTGACGGTGCGAGGATTTGGTCCGGAATACAACCTGGTAACCATCAATGGCCGTCAGATGCCAACTCACAGTGGTACCAGCCGCTCTTTTGACTTCGCTGACCTGGCTTCGGAAGGGGTAGCGGGTGTCCAGATTTACAAGACCGGTCAAGCCGATGTGCCCTCCGGCGGTGTGGGTTCCACAATCAACATTTCGACGCCCAAGCCACTGCAGGGTGAACCGACTTTGAGCCTTGCGGCGAAGACTGTAAACGATACTTCGACTCGCACCGGCGATTCAATCACACCGGAATTCTCGGGTATATACATGGGTCGTTTCATGGACGACACAGTTGGTGTCGCCATCACGGCAAGCCATCAGATCAGAAATAACGGTGTGAACGCTGCAATCGTGAACGGTTGGTACACGAGGCCGGGTGATGATGTGCTCCCAGATGGCAGCACGGATGTCAGAGTGATAAACAATGAGAACCAGATAGGCCGGCCAACATCACCCGATGAAAACTATTCCATCCCCCAGGCCGTGGCGTACAACATTGCCGAATTTCAAAGTGAAAGGACCAATGCCCAGCTTATACTGCAGTGGGCACCGACTGACAACATTACTACAACGGTCGATTACATCCGCTCTGAATTTGATTTGGAACGATCCTACAATGATCTTTCTGCCTGGTTCTCCAATACGGCGGCTCTTTCTCAAACCAGTGCATGGACAGAGGGCCCTATTGCCAGCCCGGTTTACTACACAGAAACGAATGACAATAATGACTTTGCGATGGGTAGCGGTGAGGATGGTTCCACAAATCTGAATGAGTCAATTGGCTTCAACGTTGAGTGGTGGCTTACCGATAAGCTCTCGCTTGAATTGGACTACCATGACTCCTCAGCTGAAACAGGGGCAAACAGTCCTAATGGCACCAGCTCGCTTATCTCCATGGCCAGCTTTAACAAGGTTGGTCAGAGTTTTATCACAGGCTATGAACTGCCGATCTTTACAAACGACCTGAACTCAGGAGGGGAAGAAAATCGCCCTCTGTATGCGAACGACATGATACTGACGGGTAGTGTCTTCAGCAACGATGCCTCCAAGATGGATCTGGAGCAGGCGAAGATAGCCGGAAGTTTTGATTTTTTTGAAGGTTCCAGTATCGATTTTGGCGTGCAGACCACAGAGGTCAGCAATCGTTCGGTGTCCAGCAATGTGCAGTTGGATAACTGGGGTGGTCTTACCGAGCCCGGTTTCCTCTCAGATGTCGTTGTCCGTTCGAGCACTGTGGGACAGTTCAGTGAATTGTCCGGCAGTAATCACCCGCAATTACAGACTGAGTTTTTCACAGCCAGTCTCGCTGATCTTCAGGAACGGGGTGAGGCCCATTACGCCAACACCGGTAATGCCTATGCCGAGACGGGTGATTGTGGTACTGGCTATTGCGCGTCGACTGACTGGTCGACTGATCTTAGGACCACCGAGCAAACCGACGCCGTTTATCTCCAGTACAACTGGACTGGTGACCTCTTCGACATGCCCGCCAATTTGCGTTTAGGCGTT
>Ga0316202_10002787_pt1 | contig 11086 bp, 11 predicted proteins | sample 3monrhotite_MG_FD_204934 | JGI IMG/M metagenome (GOLD analysis project Ga0316202, IMG submission 204934) | Microbial mat bacterial communities from mineral coupon in-situ incubated in ocean water Damariscotta River, Maine, United States -... | ecosystem: Environmental > Aquatic > Marine >...
AATATATGGGTTAAAGTCGATGAAGACTGGTTTGATCATCCGGGTAAATTGATTGAGCTTGGTTTAGGCACAGACAATCAATAAAGGAGATATGAGCAATGAGTTCACCCCTGCTTAAGGTTTCAAGTCTGCATAAATACTTTTCTGCGGCAGCGGGTAAGCTGCATATTCTTCAGGGTATAAGTTTTGAAGTGAATGAAGGTGAGTTTCTGGCTGTGGTGGGGGAGTCTGGTTCTGGAAAGTCCACCATGCTGCAACTGCTCGGTACACTGGAGAAGCCGGATGAGGGTGAGATTCGTCTTGATGGTGAATTGATTCATAATCTCTCTTCAAACAGACAAGCGCGTCTACGCAATGAAAAAATTGGTTTTGTATATCAGGCTCACCACCTGATTCCTGAGTTGACTGCGCTGGAAAATGTAACCTTGCCGTTGTTGATTCAGGGCGTGCCGGTATCTGATGCAGAGCAGCGTGCATATGGGTTGTTAGAGCGTTTGAAAATGAGTGATCGCGCCGGGCATGTGCCGGGTAAACTTTCCGGAGGCGAAGCACAACGGGTGGCAGTAGCCAGATCGTTATCGACTAATCCCCGACTTTTATTGGCTGATGAGCCGACTGGGAATCTGGATGAACGTACTGCTCAGGAAGTCTTTGAATTGTTGCGCCTGTTATGCAGGGAAGAGCGTGCTGCTGTGGTGATGGTGACACATAGTAAGCAATTGGCAGAGGCCTGTGATCGGGTTTTGAGATTGCATGATGGCAAAGTCGTGGATGCTGCTATTTCATAACGAGCTTCGTTGTTCAGATTGATTCACTACCTTATGATAGGTGAGAAAAGCATCGCTCTTCGTGATTTTGATGACAAAATTCTTTGACAGATTAACAGCTTCTGATAATCTCCAGATGTTGATTCTAGCAAGGCTAGGTGAGACTTATTTAATGCTTCTTTATGGGTGAGGGAACGTGACGAAAGCCGAGATTGCCAAAATTGTTCATGAACGTGTTGGACTGACGAAAAAAGAGTCAGCCCAGATCGTTGAATCTGTATTGAGTGTGGTGCGTAACTCACTTGAAAAAGGTGAGAACGTGAAACTGTCTGGTTTTGGTCACTTTATTGTGCGTCAGAAACATGCCAGACGTGGCCGTAATCCTAAAACCGGTACCGACATTACCATTGCACCGCGTTCAGTTGTGACATTCCGCGCCAGCCCGCTGCTCAAGCAGAAGTTGATTGGAGCGGATGAATGAACGCTCAACAGGCTTTAACTAAGGCCGGTGTTCAGATACCGGAACTTTCAGATAAGCTGTTTTTTTCTATTAGAGAAGTCAGTGATGTTTGTGGTGTTGAGCCACATGTGTTGCGTTATTGGGAAACTGAGTTTAAACATATCAAGCCCGTCAAGAAGAGTGGCAATCGTCGTTTTTATCGTCATCGTGATGTCTATGCCGTGCTGCAAATTAAACATCTTCTTTATGATCTGAATTTCACTATTCGTGGTGCCAAAAAGCGTCTGCTTAGTGGTGATCTTGAAGATATCGTTGAGGCGAAGGATAGTCAGGCTGTTCTGAAGCAATTGAAAAATGAGCTGCGGGAAATTCATTCTCTGCTGGCTTAACCTGCTGGTTTATTGACCGGTACTCAGTAATCATGATTACAATCGGGGCGTAGCGCAGCCTGGTAGCGCACCACACTGGGGGTGTGGTGGTCGGAGGTTCAAATCCTCTCGTCCCGACCATTTTCATTTATTCTGTTGGCGGAAGCTCACACTGCTTACTCAATCATAAAAACCCCGGGCATTAGGTGAAGAGTATCCCCTGGGGGATTATTAAATAGGAAATCGCTGTCGTGCAACGAGAGCGCCGTTGCTTGCCTCCAGTGGAGCTTCTCTTGTTAGGCACCACAGGTGTTCCTGTGGTCACAATTCACCTTCTGGTTGACTTATCTGTCCCGTTACAACGCCCTTTTCATCATATGCTTAAAGGTAGTATTTCCGGAGTTCCGCGATGAGTTTTTTTCGCCTGACCATCTGGACAAGCTGTATTCTTCAAATTAAAGTGCTCCGCAGATGTTTTCTGCTAAAATTCTATAAGTATATCATGCGTTTATTATCATAAGGTAATGTATTGCGCGCAATAAATATCCAGGGAGATAGCGTGTTACAGCAATGGTTTGCCATACGCACCAAGCCGAAAAAAGAGGTGGTTGCCCGTGCTCAGTTGGAAAATCAGGGCTATGAAGTGTACTTGCCGCTGGTGAATACGCGTATTAGCCATGCACGTAAGGTGAACTGGCAGCCGCGTCCATTTTTTGCGGGTTATCTGTTTGTTCATCTGAGCAGGGAGCAGCAACAGTGGACTACGATTCGCAGTACTGTTGGGGTGCTGGCCCCGGTTTCATTCGGGAGTTTTTACCCGTCACTGCCAGATCGGGCGATTGAGATGCTTCACTCCTGCCATGATGAGCATGGATATATCGCCATTGAAAGAAATCTTGAGTCGCCGTTTGATGCCGGTGAGAGGATACGCATGCAAGACAGTTCGCTAAAAGGCCTGGAAGGTGTGTTTGTAGAGATGCGTGGGGAAGATAGGGCACTGGTTTTGCTCGACTGGATGCAGAGAAAAATGCGCGTGGAAACCAGGTTGGCTTATCTTTCTGCGAATAGTTGAATTTTTTATTGTGAACCGCTTGCAAACCAGATTATATGGTCTATAACTTGCTAGCTGAATTTTTAGGGGAGCTTGTTTGTAGGGATTCCATGGATGGGAAGTAAGTTTCTTTGCCATCTGGCAAGTATGAATTAAACTGAATTCTCTCTGTTAGCTGAATGCTACTGCGCATTAACAAGGCGTTTCGCGCTTTTTGTGTAGGTTAAAGATGCTCCCCTGAGCATTATTAGGTGAGTCGCTGTATGGTGTCATCATCGGGGCGATTAATGATTGCGTGGGGTGCTATTTAGCTCCATATGGGTGCTGCTGGTACAAAGGGTGGTCACTTCCAATTCAGATGCGAGTGCACCTGAATTGCGGTAGCGTGCCTGCCTGTAAGGCTCTTTATCAGGGCGCTGACTTCTGGAGGATTGAAAGACGATGAAGATTGCTATTGCGGGCACTGGATATGTAGGGCTGTCAAATGCAGTGCTGTTATCACAACATCATGAAGTTATTGCATTGGATATTGTTCCTGAAAAGATTGAGATGCTTAATCAAAAGCGTTCTCCAATTCAGGATGATGAAATTCAGGATTTCCTTCTAAATAGACCGCTTAATTTCCATGCAACGCTTGATAAACAAGAGGCATATGATGGGGCTGATTTTGTGATTATCGCAACGCCTACTGATTATGATCCCAAGACAAATTATTTTAACACGGGTTCTGTTGAAGCTGTTATCAGGGATGTGCTGGAGATTAATCCGGGTGCAGTGATGGTGATTAAGTCGACTGTACCAGTTGGTTTTACAGTAGAAGCAAGGGAAAAATATAACTGTGATAATCTGATCTTCTCTCCGGAATTTTTGCGAGAAGGTAGTGCGCTATATGATAATCTGCATCCATCCCGAATTATTATCGGAGAAAAGTCTTCTCGTGCTGAAGTGTTCGCGGGGCTTCTGTGTGAAGGTGCGGTAAAACAGGATATTTCAGTGTTGTTTACAGACTCTACTGAGGCTGAAGCGATCAAACTTTTCGCCAATACTTACCTGGCCATGCGAGTCTCCTATTTTAATGAGCTCGATACCTATGCTGCTACGCACGGGCTTGATACACGTCAGGTTATTGATGGTGTTAGCCTTGATCCGCGTATTGGCAGTCATTACAATAATCCTTCGTTCGGTTATGGGGGCTACTGCCTGCCAAAAGACACCAAACAGTTGTTAGCCAACTATCAGGATGTGCCGCAGAATTTGATTCATGCCATCGTCGAGGCAAATACCACGCGCAAGGACTTTATCGCGGAGAGTATCCTCAAACGAAAACCAAAGGTTGTCGGCGTCTATCGCCTGATTATGAAGAGTGGATCCGATAACTTCAGAGCCTCCAGTATTCAGGGGATCATGAAACGGATCAAAGCAAAGGGTGTTGAAGTGATCATCTACGAACCAGCTCTGAGCGAAGAGAGTTTCTTTAACTCGCGTGTGATTAACGATCTGGACGCATTCAAGCGGCAGTCCGATGTGATTATTGCCAACCGTATGTCAGATGAGATCAGCGATGTTGAAAGTAAAGTCTACACGCGTGATCTGTATGGGAATGATTAATATTGGTGACTTGTTGCTGGTGACTTGTGATTGGTATGGAGAGTTCAAAACCAGTCACTATTCACACGGAACCAATCATAGGTCAATGTTGCTATTATGAAATCACATAAAGATCTTGATGTTTGGAAAAGAGCGGTTGAACTGTCTGCCGAGGTGTATCGTAAGACTGGAGCTTTCCCCAAAGAAGAGATTTATGGCATGACCAGTCAGATGAGAAGAGCCTCTGTTTCGATTGCCAGTAATATAGCAGAAGGGGCTGCACGAAGGACTGACCGGGACTTTATTCACTTTCTTCATATGGCGCTGGGTTCAGCAAGTGAACTTGATACGCAGATAGAGATTGTGATAAAAGTAGGGTATGCAGATGGCGTAGCAATAAAAGAATTGCAAGCTGAAGTAGGAGTGATATCAAAAATGCTGTATGGATTAATTCGCTCAGTAGAGAGAAAGAACCAATGACTACTAGTTACCAGTCACCAATCACCAATCACGAGGTTAAACCCAATGCCTGAAATGATCCGTAAGCGCATTATGGTCACCGGCGGTGCCGGGTTTCTTGGCTCACATCTGTGTGAGCGCCTGCTCAATGATGGCCATGATGTGTTGTGCGTGGATAATTTTTTCACGGGCACCAAAGATAATATTTTACATTTGCATGCTTACCCGCATTTTGAAGTGATGCGGCATGATGTGACCTTTCCGCTATATGTGGAGGTAGATGAAATATATAACCTTGCCTGTCCAGCCTCACCTATCCATTATCAGTATGATCCTGTGCAAACCACCAAAACCAGTGTTCATGGTGCAATCAATATGTTGGGGCTTGCCAAGCGGACCCAGGCAAAGATTTTACAGGCTTCGACCAGTGAGGTTTATGGAGATCCGCAGATGCATCCGCAGAGGGAGGATTACTGGGGCCATGTCAATCCGGTGGGTATCCGCTCCTGCTATGATGAAGGCAAGCGCTGTGCTGAAACGCTGTTTTTCGACTATCATAGACAGCACCACTTGCGGATAAAGGTTGCCCGTATCTTTAATACTTATGGGCCACGCATGCACCCGAATGATGGTCGCGTGGTATCCAACTTTATTATGCAGGCTTTGCAGAACAAGCCGATTACCATTTACGGAAATGGAAGCCAGACGCGCTCGTTCTGTTATGTCGATGACCTGATTGAAGGGTTTATCCGCTTGATGGCTACAGATGACAGCTTCACAGGCCCGGTTAACCTGGGAAATCCGGTAGAATTCACGATCCTTGAATTGGCTGAACAGATTGTTGCCATGATCGGTTCGACATCGGAAATTGTACGGTTGCCACTGCCGCAGGACGACCCTACCCAGCGTCAGCCGGATATCTCGCTTGCACGAAGTGCGCTGGAGTGGCAACCCGAGATTGCTCTCAGTGATGGACTGGCAAAGACAATCCGTTATTTTTCGGAATCATTTGTAGGTGAAGGGAAATGAACGGTATCAAGGAGAGGGACGATTAATCGTATTCTAGTATTATGCGTCGGTAATATATGCCGATCACCTTTTGCTGAGGCTTTGCTGGCACAGGCATTGCCTTTGGCTGCTGTGGAATCTGCAGGGCTCGGTGCTCTGGTTGGTAAACCTGCTGCAAGTGAGATGCAGCACTCCGCCAAAGTATATGGGATTGATCTATCCGCCCATCGAGGTCGGCAGTTGTTTCAGCCGCACCTGGAGGCAGCCGATATCGTGATTGTTATGGAGAAGAATCAGCGCGATCACCTGCAAGAGAAGTATCCGCACATGTTTGGCCGGATATTTCTGCTCAGTCACTTTTCTTCCGGAGATTTGAAGGGGCAAGAGGTTGCCGACCCTTACCGTAAAAGTCAGGCTGTGTTCGATCAATGCGCAAAGGAAATCGCCGGACATGTTGAATCACTCGCCAAAACTTTGGCACCAATGATTAGAGAGGTAACAGTATGATGAATACCGGCAGTGGTAGATCCTCGCCGAGCGTTGGCATGATAACCCTGATGGTCATGGTGCTGATGATGGCATCCGGTTGTGCCAGTTCACCTTCCGGCTGGAAGTCGGATCAGTCACGACAGATGGAGCAGAGCTCAACATCGCTTGCAGTGAGTGAAGATGAGCTGTGGGAACGACCTGATGGTACTCCGTACAAAGCGATTGATGATCAAACCGAATCGAATAAGAAGGCTTTTCCGGATATAGAAAATCTGACTTCGATGCTTGGCAATGCAGGCTTGCAGCCCGGAGCATATCGTTTAGGTGCAGGAGATCAGGTTTCGGTAACGATATGGGGATATGATAAGCTTTCACGCACAACGCGAATCAAGGAAAACGGCACCATCTTTGCTCCCTACGTAGGCAATGTGCATCTGGCAGGCAAGACCTTGGTTGAAGCACAGCAGAATATGACCGACAAATACAGAACCTATATACGAAACCCGCAGCTCGATATGGATATCGCCGAGTTCTCCAGTAAAAAACTATTTCTTATCGGCGATCTTGATATCTTCAAGCGCTCGCAGATGGTGACCGGTGGTAAGGCACAATCATTCTCTTCAGCGGCAGAGAGTAATCAGCAACTGCAGTCAGCTCTTGGTAGTCTGAGCGGCATGTCTGGCTTTGGTGGTGCTATAGCAGCTGGTGGAACAGGAAGCAGCAGTCAGAACAAGGTAAATAATTTTGCGGTTGGTGATCAGAAGGGGGCAGGCGAGCCTATCTCCCGAGTCGTACCTATTCGTGGAAAGGTTACACTGTTTGAGGCGATGCTTGAGCTGGATGTACTCTCCTCTGATGTCAACTGGTCGAGCGCCTACATGATCAGAGAAGGCAATTTTATGGATGTCGATTTTCATCATCTGATGGAGCTGGGTGACAGGCGCTCTGACGTGATGCTGGATGATCGCGATATTCTTTATCTGCCGAGCAATAAGGATCAAAAGGTATTTGTACTCGGAGAGGTTGGGGCACCAACTATCGTGCCTCTCTACAAGGGGCGTCTGCTACTGGTTGATGCTCTGACTCAGGCCGGTTATGTCACCACGACTGCCAAAAGGGATCAGGTCAAGGTGATTCGCGGTGGCTTGCATAATCCGAGTATGCGTACGATTAATCTGGAACAACTGGAGAAGGGTGATGGCCGTCTGAATATTGTTCTTCAGGCCGGTGACATTGTCTATGTGCCGGACTCATTTATTGGCAAGCTTAACGACGTGTTGGTACAGATTACACCTAGTCTGAATACGATGCTGCAGACGATGGCGATCTATTCGATCGGCAAGACGCTGAACAGACCATGATAGCGATCAAGAGAGTGGTGATTACGGAATGAGTATGATGAACGAAGTGTTGTCGACGCAGCCTGAGCGTAAACTGGAAGATTATATCGATCTGGCGATACGGCAGCGCTGGTTTATGCTGATCATCAGCCTGATCGTGTTTATTGCCGGTATGCTATGGTCGCTCTCCAAGGATCCGGTCTATATGTCGGCCATGACGGTTCAGTTCCAGAGCGAAGAGAGCGCGATGAGCAGTGCTCAGAATATGCAGATGGGCCGGCGTTTTGCAGGTTTTCAGCAGCCTGACAAGCTGGAATCTAAGATTGCCGTTATCAAGTCGCTGCCGGTGGCAGTGCGCATTGTCAGAGAGCTGAAGCTGGATCGTGTTACCACGCTGGTGGCAGGTCGTTCGCTGTGGATGAAGATTCGAGATCGTATCAAAGGCGTGGTCGGTATGGATGTACCGCTGACGCATGTGGATCTGGCTACTTTTGTTCCACCGACAGACAAGCCCTATGGCTCACTGATGATTACCTTTCTAGATGATGGTCATTTTAATATTGAGAACCCGCTGACCGGCCATGCGCTGGATACGGTAATGAATCGGGTGGTTGAATTGGATGGTTTTTCACTGTCGATCAGTAGCTGGTTTGGCCCTGTAGGTACTGTCTATAGCATCGCTAATCAACCAAGCGAACCGATTGCCAAAAGTATCCGTGCGCGCCTCTCTGCCGTACAGACCGGTGCAGATATGCTCTATGTAACGTATAGCGATTATGATCGCTACAGAACGGCAGCAGTACTCAATGCACTGGCCTCGGTCTACGGTGATGAAGAGGTTTCCTTCAAAAGCGGTCGGCTGCAGAAGAAAATCGATTTTCTCGATCAGATTCAGAACCGTGTACAGCATGATCTCAATGCACTGCACGCGAATACCAACTCCTCCAATCTGATTCAGGATATGCAGGGTGAGATGCTGCTTGGTCAGGTTGAGGGGCTGAGTAAGCGCTGGGTTGATGGTTATCAGGAGATCAAACAGACCCGTTATATTCTCGATTACGTGGCTGACATTAGTGACGACAAGCTCGAAGCTGCGATGCAGGTGCTCGATGTGCCGGATAATATACGCGCTGCTTTCGGCGAGCTCTCCGCCAAGGTCGGCAAACTGCAGGCCAGGCGTACACTGCTGCGTCGCGGTGTTACTGATAAATTTCCCGAAGTGGTCAAGCTGGATCGTGAGATCGACATTCTCAATGGTCAGGTCAAGGTATTGCGCAAACAGCTGAACTCATCATTGAAGCAGAAAATAGCCTTTCTGAATCGGATGCTGGAACAGGATTTGAAAGATACCAAACGCGAACAGCAGTCAGGTAATGCTGAGTCACTGCGCCGGGCGCTGGAGAGGAAAGGCCAGTCTGTAGCGCTGAGTACACTGCTGCAGCGGGTGCTGGAGAGTAAACAGAAGGACAGTATTGATCAGGCTATCCTGTTGTCGGATGTGCGAGTTATTGAGCCTGCTGAAGTACCATATCGACCGATCCTTCCTAATCGTTTTAATGACATGATGATGGCGTTGCTGGCAGCTCTGGCGCTTGGTCTTGGCGCGGCATTCTTGCGCGAGAACCTGGATCGTTCGATCAAAAGTCTCTCTGAGTTGGAGAGCCAGTGTGGCCTGTCTGTTTTTGGGACCTTGCCATTTATTGCAAGCGTGGATGGTAATCGAGACAGCCTGATTACGATTGCAAAACCGCGTTCGCCGGAAAGCGAGGCTTATCGTTCTCTGAGAACCAATATCCAGTTTGCTAATCTGGAAAAAACCATTAAAACATTGATTCTGACGAGTGCCGTACCGGGTGAAGGTAAAACCACTACAACCTGTAATATCGCCGTAACCCTGGCCAATTCAGGGTTGAAAACGCTACTGATCGATTGCGATTTACGTAAGCCAAGAGTAAACGAATATTTTGGTCTTGAGCGACACTCCGGTTTAAGCGATATTCTTATCCATAGTAAAGAGTGGCGAGACCTTGCACTGGAAACTAAGGTGGAAAATCTGAATGTGATCACTTCAGGATCCATTCCACCCAATCCATCTGAGCTATTGGGCTCGAAATCGATGGATCAATTCCTTGAAGAGATCAAAGAGGAGTATGATATGATCCTGCTCGATGTGCCGCCTGTGCTGGTTGTGACCGATGCGGTACTACTTGGGCCGAAGGTGGATGGCATGTTTCTGGTTGTGCGCGCCCATCATGCGCCGATTGATGCGATTAACAGGGCCATCACCCAGCTTACTACCGTGCATATCAAACCTACCGGAGTGATTTTCAACGGTTTCAAAGTCTCTGCAAGTGGTTATGGCGGCAAATATGGTGGTCGCTACGGCGCTTATGGTGGTTATGGCAATAAGTATGGCTATTACAGCCATGATTATGGCAATGAAGAGGAGAAGAAAGTTGAAAAATAATAGTTTCAAGTTGAAAGTTTCAAGTTTCAAGTTGGCTGACTTTCCACTTTCCACTTTCCACCATTCACCATTCACTATTCACCATTCACCGGTTTTACTATGAAAACCGCACTGATATTCGGCATCTCCGGGCAGGATGGTTGTTATCTGGCCGATCTGCTGTTAAAAAAGGGCTACCGGGTGCACGGTACCTCACGTGATGTCGATAGTCGTTCCTTTGCCAATCTGCAGCGTCTCGGCATTGATGAGCAAATAACACTGCACTCGGTTTCACTGGTTGATTTCAGGAATTTGTTGCAGGTAATCACCCAAGTTGAGCCGGATGAGATTTATAATCTGGCCGGGCAGACATCGGTCGGACTTTCATTTTCACAACCCATGGAGACAATGGAGAGCATTGCCCTAGGCAGCCTGCAGATTCTGGAGGTCATGCGCTATCTGAATGCACCGATACGGCTCTATAATGCCGGTTCGAGTGAATGTTTCGGGGCTGTCAGCGAAGGTGCACCCAGCCACGAAGGGACACCATTTCATCCACGCAGTCCCTATGCCGCAGCCAAAGCAGCTGCATTCTGGGCCACTGCCAACTACCGTGAAGCCTATGGACTGCACGCCTGTTCCGGTATTTTGTTTAATCATGAATCGTCGTTACGTCCGGCCCGCTTTGTTACCCGCAAGATTGTTGCTGCAGCGTGTCGTATTGCAGCAGGAAGTGATGAGAAACTGCGCCTCGGAAACATCGCTATTCGCCGTGACTGGGGTTGGGCACCGGAATATGTGGATGCAATGTGGCGTATGCTACAATCGGACTCACCTGAAGATATCGTTATAGCAACTGGGGAGAGTCATTCGCTGGAAGAGTTTGTAGCACTGGCATTTCAAACACTGGATCTCGACTGGCGTGAGCACGTTGAAGTTGATGAGTCGCTCTATCGTCCGTCTGATCTGATGTTCAGCGAAGGTGATCCATCCAAGGCGTTCGAGCTTCTAGGTTGGAAAGCGGAAGTGCACTTTGCGGAACTCATTCGTCGGCTTGTGGCCGCCGAAGTTGAAAGTGACAAGTTGCGAGTCACAAGTTGAAAGTGGCAGG
>Ga0316202_10002789_pt1 | contig 11085 bp, 11 predicted proteins | sample 3monrhotite_MG_FD_204934 | JGI IMG/M metagenome (GOLD analysis project Ga0316202, IMG submission 204934) | Microbial mat bacterial communities from mineral coupon in-situ incubated in ocean water Damariscotta River, Maine, United States -... | ecosystem: Environmental > Aquatic > Marine >...
ATTTTTACGATTTACAAATAAAGAAGTAATAAAAGAAACGGAAGCCGTCCTGGAAAAGATTCAGTCATATTGTGAGTCTAAGCTCCCCTAGCTCTTTCAACCTCCCCTAGCCCCTCCTTATAAAGGAGGGGAATATGCGAGAGACTGGGAAGGGTACGTGAGAGTGGAGGGGAATATGCGAGAGACTCCTCCCCTTAGTGAGAGTGGAGGGGAATATGCGAGAGGCAGGTGGTTACTTTATTCCTTCTTCTTTATCCTTTATCCTATCCACGTGAAAACATATTTTCTGCACATTCTCGGCTGCGCGATGAACTATGCCGATGCCGAGCGCATCGAGTCGGTGCTCGCAGCGACTGGCTGGGCGCAAGCCGCAGATGCCGACGAGGCGGATTTGTATCTCTTCGTGACCTGCTCGGTGAAGCAAAAGGCGGAAGATAAAGTCTTTGGCTTTTTGCGCGATCTGAGTAAATGGAAAGAGCAGAAGCCTGGCAGGCAAGTCGGTCTCACGGGCTGCATGGCACGGCTTTCGAGTAATCGTGACAGCGCAAAGCAAGATGCTCTACTCAGCCGCGGTGCATCGCTGGACTTCGTATTTCGTATCGAAGACACTGCCCAGCTACCCGATCTGCTTGGCGGTGAACTAAAAGCAAGTGCGCCAGAAGATGCAGAGTATTATCGCCGCTATCTCAATCTGGATCCAAAACGAAAGAATACATTCCAAGCACTCGTGCCAATCAGCAAAGGCTGTGATAACTTTTGTAGCTTTTGCATCGTGCCGACCACCCGCGGCCGCGAGATCAGCCGACCGGCGGAGGAAGTACTGGCAGAGTGCGAAAAAGCAATCGCAAACGGCGCAGTCGAGATAAGCTTACTCGGGCAGAATGTCGATAGCTATCAAAAATCCAGCGCAGCCTTCGCCGAGCTTCTGGACTCAGTCGCCCAGCTACCAGGCTTGCAGCGATTGCGCTTTACGAGCAGCCATCCAAAAGACACCGTCGAGGCCGTGATGGACGTCATGGCAGCCAATCCAAATATCGAGCGGCATTTGCACTTTGCTGCCCAGCACGGCGATGACGAAGTCTTACAAAAGATGAATCGCGGCTACACTGCAGCAGAATTCTTGGAAAAAGTGAAACTCTTTCGGCAGAAAGTACCCGGTGCCAGCGTGACCACCGATATTATCATCGGCTTCCCCGGCGAGACAGAGGCAGCTTTTGATCATTTGAAACGGTTCTACCGCGATGCTGCCTTCGAGTTTGCTTTTATTTCCCGCTATTCCCCCCGCCCCGGCACGATCAGCGCGGAGCAGATGACGGACGATGTCCCGCGCGAAGTGAAAGCCGCCCGCTGGAATGAAATGAATGAAATACTAAAAGAAATCACCAGCGCCCGCTATGCAGCTCTGCAAGGTCAGATAGTAAATGTGCTGGTCGAGTCGTGCGAGGCTGGTGTGTGTGCTGGGCGCAGCAGTGAAATGTTTCTGGTGAAGTTTCCGGGGGATGCTGCACTGGTTGGGTCTATTGTGTCGGTGAAAATAAAGCTGCCACGGACGGTGGAACTAATAGGAGAACTGGAAAAATAGCTTGAAATTGAAACTGATTTTGATAGACTCATGCGGCATTGGGGCGTCGCCAAGTGGTAAGGCACTGGTTTCTGGTACCAGCATTCGGGGGTTCGAATCCCTCCGCCCCAGCCAGACTCGGGTTCATCTGCTGCAGGCAGATGGTTCTGAGTCTGTTTGAGATGGATGGTGAGTACTCACAGCCTCGGGGTTCGATGCCGCAGTGAGCGAAATGCAGCGCAAGCTCGCTTGCAGCTGCGATTGAGTGAGCGAGGATAGGAACGAAGTGACTATCCCTCCCTGCTAGCAGCTTTTCAAGCTAAAATAGCTGAGATGAAATTTGAATTTCTAGCAGATCGAACTATCCGTGCCGACCGCCTGCTCAGTCGTGAGCTGCCTTTTTTGGGGCGCAGCTATTGTCAGAAATTATTTCGAAATAAAGAAGTGAAGACCGATAGTAAGGCGATCGCAGCGGATACCGAGCTAAAGCAAAATGAGGAATTAACGGTCTTCCTCCCCGATCCGCGCCGGCATTTGGATAAGCTGATCGGCTGCACAATCATATTTGAAAATGAAAAAGTAATCGCCATAAATAAGTCATCTGGCATTACTAGCGTGCCCGGTGTTGGCACGGGCGGCGCGAGCTTGCTCGAGTCTGCCGAGAAGCTACTGCAAATGAGTCTGATCGCCGTGCACCGCCTCGATAAGGGCACGAGCGGCGTGATTATCTTCGCAAAGACAAGCAACGAAGCGACCCTGCTGGAGGCAGAGTTTCGTGCGCGACAGGCAAGAAAAGTGTATTTCGCGGTGACCGACAGGGCGCCAACGGAAAACACCGGCACGATCACCGAGCCGCTCAAGCGCCTTGGCGAGCGGGTCATCGTCGACCCAGCTGGGCAGCCTGCCGAGACGAGCTGGGAAGTCATCGAGCGACGGACAGACGGCAGCGCGCTAATAGCCTGCCAGCCAATCACTGGTCGCACGCACCAAATACGGGTGCACCTTGCCCATCTCGGGTATCCGATCACGGGAGATGAAAAGTATGATGGCCAATCAGCCAAGCGACTCTACTTGCACGCGGGCAAGCTAGCTATTTTGGATTACGAAATCGAGGCAAAACTGCCAAAAGAAATGAGCAAATAAATCATCTAGCAATTGAGCAAAAGAACTAAGAATAGCCTTTCTTTATAATCGTGCGATAACTGCTTCACCAAAGAGTGCCGTGCCGACTTTTGTGCAGCCATCTGCCATGATATCCCCTGTCCGAATGCCATCGGCGAGGGTCTGTTCGACAGCGGCTTCGATAGCATCTGCCGACTCGTCGAGCCCAAAGGAATAGCGGAGCATCATCGCCACTGACAGTATCTGCGCGCTCGGATTGGCAATACCCTGCCCAGCAATGTCGGGCGCCGACCCGCCGCTCGGCTCATACAACCCAAAGCCCGACTCATTTAGGCTCGCGCTCGGCAGCATGCCGATCGAGCCCGTGCTCGCCCCCGCTTCATCGGAAAGAATATCGCCAAACATGTTTGGGCACAGCAAGACGTCGAACTGGTGCGGATTCAAAATAATTTGCATCGCCGCATTATCGACATACAGATGCTCCAGCTCGATCTTGGGAAACTCCCGTTTGTGTATTTCGGTCACGATCTCGAGCCAAAAGCCCGAGACAGTCAGCACGTTTGCCTTGTCTATCGAAGTTACTTTGCCGCGTCTGCGCTCGGCAGATTGGAAAGCAACGCGGGCAATTCGCTCGATTTCTTCGCGGCTGTATTTCATCGTGTCGAAAGCAGATGCGTCATCGCGCCCCTTTGGTTCGGCGAAATAAATACCGCCGGTCAGCTCGCGCACGACCAAATATTCAAAGCCATCTTTCACCCGGGCTGGCGCCAGCGGACTGGCATCTTTCAGGCTGGCAAATACCTTTGCGGGGCGCAGATTGGCAAAGAGATCGAACGCCCTGCGCAGGGGCAAGAGCGCGCCGACCTCTGGCCGCTGAACGAGTGGCAAGTGATCCCAGGCTGGCCCGCCGACTGAGCCAAAGAGAATGGCATCCGATGCCGTGCAGATCTCCAAAGTCTCGACAGGCAATGGCTCGCCAAGCATATCAATAGCCGCCCCGCCGATGAGCGCTTCGGTCATTTCGAGATCAAAATCAAATTTTTGGCTGGCAGCATCCAGCACGGCCACGGCCTCGGTCATGACCTCGGGTCCGATGCCGTCTCCAGCGAGTACTGCGATGCGAAGTATCTTTGTCATGAGGGTGGGCTGTGAATTTTATTACAAATAGAGATTTTGGATGAAATTATACTTGACAGATAAGAATAATTTTAGCTAAGATACCTTGGTTTTTTCATTTTTCATCTTACTTGTATTTTTTAACTCTCATTCTAATTCTGTCAGATGCAGTAATAAAAAGCCAAATACAAACTAATCTCTATCTTACATGAAGAATACCACGACGAAAACGAAACAGGATACCACACAGCTCTTTGTCGAAGGGCGTCTCTCGCTCGACCAAGTGCAAAGCAAGCTCGGCAAATCTCGCGCGACCGTCTATCGCTATGCGAAAATGCTCGCCGAAGGGAAAGAGCTTACTGACCGAAGAAAATTTGGCAATAATCGTAAATATGGCAAGTGATCGCCATCTAAGGACACAAATGAAATGTGCGCCTAGTATCCTTTAATCTTTGCTGCGGCTGGATGTTCGCGCAATTTTTGAAGGACCTTTGACTCGATCTGACGAATGCGTTCGCGCGTCACACCAAACTCGCGCCCGACCTCTTCGAGTGTGTGTCCGACGCCATCACCCAGCCCAAAGCGCATTTTTACTATTTTACGCTCGCGCGGTGTGAGATACTGCAACATGTCACTAATCGCCTCTTTTACTAGCTGACGATTGGCGGATTCGTGCGGGCTGAGAGTGTGCTCATCTTCGATGAAATCTTCGAGTTTTGAGTCTGCTTCCGTGCCGACAGGTGCCTCCAGCGACACGATATCTTGGCTGATCTTGATGATGTGCCGAATTTTTTTCACATCCATTTCCATTTCTGCGCCGACCTCTTCGGGTGTTGGGTCTCGCCCGAGCTCCTGCGTGAGGCGACGTGTTGTGTGGGTATACTTATTGATCGTCTCCACCATGTGCACGGGAATACGAATCGTGCGCGCCTGATCGGCAATCGCGCGCGTAATCGCCTGACGAACCCACCACGTCGCATAAGTAGAAAATTTAAAGCCTTTGCTCGGATCAAACTTTTCAACAGCACGGAACAGACCGATATTTCCTTCTTGAATTAAATCAAGAAACGAAAGACCACGGCCAATATATTTTTTGGCGATTGAGACGACAAGACGCAAATTTGCCTCAGCAAGATGCTGCTTGGCAGATTGGTCGCCTGTTGCGATGCGATTGGCTACTTCTATTTCCTGCGCAGCATTGAGCAGCGGCACACGACCAATCTCCGAGAGATACATCCGCACTGAGTCGTTTGATATATCTGCAAGATCTGAGCTCGTCTGTCGCTCGGTCTTTTTTTTCTGTTTGGTATCGGGTGCTTTCTCGCCATCTTTTTCACTGTCTTTTCGCCAGGTAAAAGCATCGCGTTGATCAATAATCTCGATGCCAAGATTATCGAATATACCCATCAGCTCTTCGGCAAGCTCGATATCATCTTCGAAGTTTGGCATAGATACTTCGATCTCTTGATGCGTCACAAAACGCTGCTGACGCCCCTTCAGGATGAGCTCACGTATTTCTTTGGGAAACTTTTTTAAAAGATCGTCCGACGGCTGAATAATGAATTTGCGCGGTTTGGATGCCATAAATGTGAGAAAAGTAAATGCAGAATAGCGGACAGAGATTTTAGGCGCATATTAGTCTTTTGCGCAAGTTTTTTGAGCAAAAACCCATGAACACTTTTTGTAATCATCAAAGTCGCATGAGCAATTATATTTGCTAAAATCACGTCTTCAAATCTATTTTATGTCAGAAACACCCCCACAAAACGAGCACCAGCCATACAATACATATTGGGATGATATCTGGACATCTCTGAGCGCAAACATAAACAAACATACATCAAATGAAAACCTGCAGAAACAGGTACTTGTAGTTATTGACATGCTCTTTCAAAGACCGAACGATGAAAAAAATAAGAAAAAATTAAAAGCTATTTTTAACCAAATATTTATTGCAGGTAGTGATCTAGAACAAAAAAAGGTCATTGTTTTAAAAGCTATAAATTTAATCATTTCATTTCGTAAAAAAATACATGCAGAGCTACAAAATGTAGAATCACTAAAAAAAGATCCGCGCCACAAAAACCGCCAGCAAAACACTGCCGATCTAAGTACCCAGCTCGGCTTGCCGCCAGATGACCCCTGCACGCCCACAGGAAAAGACAATACATTTGACCCCCTTGCAACACTCAGATCTATTGCTACCGAGCAGACAGTCGATCTAGATGCATTAGATACAGAAGAGCAACTGGCGCACTACTTCGAAAAAATCTTTTTAGAAAAAGTAGCAGATAAATTTTCTATTATGGTCACCGCATCGGAAGAGGCAGTGCCGTTTTTTATGTCGGAAGAATTTGTCACACATTTTTTGAAGATCGTATCAGAAAATATACTGCCGCATATATTCACAAAATACAAAGCGAGCCTAAATAGAAAAGCTGAAGATAATATAAAGAGTCCTGCTCATGAGATTGTAGAAGGTTTTTTTCGGAGTGATAACGGTAAAAGGGCAACGGGGGGTGACTGGAAAGATGCATGGGAGATGGCGACAGCCATCGAAGAGATGCCAGCAGAGCCAGAGATGGAGAAAAAAAAAGGCAGAATGAACGCAATCATGAGCAATACCAAAGCGAAAAAAAGAAATGATAAAAAAAGGGCAGAATGGGAGAAGAAGAAAGCTAAAATAATAAATACAAATGCAAGAAATCAGACATGTCTCGATGCTCTGTGTGAAGAGATGTCAGAAGCATATTTCGCACCGACGGCAGACACACTCATTTTTTTTGAGTCACTCTTTGAATCGGATAATAAAAAAACAAATAAGAATATTAAATTTTTGCATTCAGCTATTGAGGAAGAATCTGACCGTCCTCAATGGCTCATACAAACAGCAATGAAGCGTGATAATACGTCCGATCTAGAGATCGTGCTGACCTATTTCAAACATCCAGATTTGTTTGCTGGTGAAGAAAATAGCCAGAATGAAAAAAATCTTTTGAGCGCGCTGAGCTACAGATCTAAGTTGCCGAAAAATATGGTACTTTGCCGCCACTTTATTTGGCCAGAGGCCGCGTAAAGCTAGCCACGCAGCAGCCAATCCCACTCGGCGCTTCGTAGCTGAGTATTTTGCTTTGGAATGACTCATTCTCGACTGCGCCGAGCAGCGCCGCGAGACCGCGGTATTGCTGCCCGCCGACTGCGTCTACTTCAAATGGGTCGAGTACGAGCAGCGATGCTGCTTTGCCCTGCTCCAGCAGATCGAGCACCTGCCGATCCCAGTCGGCTGCCCGCGGATGAAAGCCGTGCGGGGATGACTTTGAGGTGCGATGCGATAGCTCTGCGCTGGCAATGAGCGCTATCTTTTTGTCGCTTTTATTTGCAAGATCACGAATGAGCTGCCCCAGCTGAAAATGTGCAGCAGGTGATGCCAGCGAGATGCCAATACTGACCAGCTCGGTCGTCGGCAATCCCGAAGCAAGATAATGCAATGGAACAGATGTGCCATAATCGAGCTCGGCCTGCTCGGATGGCTCGAGTGCGATACCCATACTCAGTGCTGCCTCGATGAGCTGCGCAGTAAAGACACGATCGCGCGGATAGCTGCGCTCGCTAGCTGCCGTGCCAAAATCAGCAAAACCAGCTGTGAAATCGACAGCTTTTGGCACCCGAATAGAAAAGCGATCGACTGCCGCTTCGCCGTGCGGCGTGAGCACGACGATCGTATCTGGCTGCTGTTCTTTCAAATCTTGGCTCAGCTGCATCAACGCGCTGACCGTCTTGGCATACTTTTGAATATTTGCCCCGCCAATGGCAGGAATAATAACGGGCGGATGCGGCGTGAGAATAGCAGTCGTGAGCATGTCAGCAGTTTAGATGGCTGCGGTGCACGAAACAAGTTGCTCAGAGATCAAATAGCTCCTAAGCTAGCAGTATGCAATTTTCCAAAGCGACTGACTATGGTCTGCTCGGCCTCGCCTATCTCGCTCGACAAAAAGATCTTTCCGCCAGCGTATCTGAGGTCGCACAGCACGAAGAGCTGGCACTTGCTTTCTTGCGTAAAATATTTCAGAGGCTGGCGGCAGCAGGACTCGTGACCAGCCAGCGCGGTAGCGGCTATACTCTGGCTCGTAACCCAAAGAAGATAAGCGCCCGCGAAGTCTTTGAGGCGGTCGATGGTCCGATCGCGATACAGAGCTGCCTCGACAGTGCGCGCCCGTGTATAAAATCACCGAGCTGTCGTCTCACACCTGTCTGGACGACCATGCAGCGCGTGCTAAACACGCAGCTCGAAAAAATAAAAATTAGCGATCTGATATAGCGCCATGATCTACCTCGACCACGCGGCCACGACTCCCCTCGATCCGCGCGTGCGCGATGCCATGCTGCCCTTTTTACATGAAAGCTGGGGCAATGCCAGCAGCATCTACCAGCACGGGCAACAGGCACGGCATGCTATAGACACCGCCCGCGAGACCATCGCAGCCGAGCTGCATTGCGATCCGCGCGAGATCATTTTTACGAGCAGCGGCACAGAATCGGACAATCTCGCCCTGCGCGGTGTGCTGCGCGCTGGCGGTGCGACGGCGGGGCATCTCATCACGACGACCATCGAACACCCTGCCGTGCTGCGCACTGCCCAGGACCTCGAAAAGGATGGGCTTGCTGCGACCTATCTGCCCGTCGATGAGCATGGTCTCGTGACCGCCGAACAGGTCACAGCAGCTATTCGCCCCGATACAAAGCTGGTCTCGATCATGCTAGCAAATAATGAAGTCGGCACTATCGAGCCAATCCGTGAGATCGGCAAAATGATAGAAAAACGCCGCGAGCGCGGCGAGCCCGCTCCCCTCCTTCATACCGATGCGGTGCAAGGCGCGGGCAGTATCGATCTAAATGTGAAGCATCTGAAAGTAGATCTACTCAGCCTGTCGGCGCACAAATGCTATGGTCCAAAAGGTATTGGCTGTCTTTTTGTGCGGCAGGGCGTGCAGCTGCGCCCGATGCAAACTGGCGGCGGGCACGAGCATCGGCAGCGAGCTGGCACCGAGAATGTCGCTGGCATCGTCGGCTTTGCCACAGCTCTGCAGCTAGCAAACAAATCCTGCGCAATCGAAACCGCCCGCCAAACTGAGCTGCGCGATTATTTTATTCAGCAATTACAAAAAGAAATCAGCAATGCCACGCTGCATGGACATCCCACCGACCGCCTGCCAAATAATGTGTGCATATCATTTGCAGGCATCGAGGCTGAAAGTTTATTATTGCGTCTTGACTTCGCTGGTATCTGCGCCAGCAGCGGCAGCGCCTGCAGCAGCGGCTCACTCGAGCCGAGCCATGTCCTGCTCGCCATGGGTATCGATACCGAGACCGCACACAGCGCTATTCGATTTACGCTCGGCAAAGACACGACAAAGGATGAACTAAGCACTGTCGTGACGGAGACGAAAAAGATCATTGATAATCTCCGTCATTTGACTAGCTAGCTCGGCATCGATCTGATGGCATGCAAAGAGCTGATCTAAATCAGATATCTGCGGCACGGTCTGTTTGATCTTCTGTCATGAAACAGTACAATACTAAATATATAATCCGATCATTTATAAAAAATATGTCAAATATCATTCTTGCGAGTAGCTCTCCCCAACGTATCGAACTCCTGCGCAGTATCATTCCTGATTTTGATGTCATATCTGCAAATATAGATGAGACACTCCTGCCTGGCGAAACGGCCATCGCAGCTACCCAGCGACTCGCTATAGCAAAGGCGCGCGCGAGTCACCGCGCAGGCGCGAGCACGCTCGGCGTCGATACCCTCGGCGATCTCGACGGGCAGCCGCTCGGCAAGCCCCGCGACAAAGATGCGGCTCGCGAAATGCTATTTGGCATGTCTGGCAAGATGCACACAGCCATAACGAGCTGGTGTCTAAAGACTGATAAAGAAGAAATCATCGGGCACGACAGCACGCAGGTCACCTTTCGGCTCATATCTTTTGGTGAGATCGAGGCCTATCTCGCTATGCATGACCCCACAAAATATGCCGCTGGCTATGCCATCCAGGGTGCTGGCCGTGATTTTGTCGAGGAGATAGACGGCGATATTGAGACGATCATTGGGCTGCCACTCCTACAAATTCAGACTGCTCTGTCGGCGCTGCGAGCGCTGTAAGTATCTTCTTTGCACTAGCTGACTTGCCAAGAACCACGCAATCAATCCCTGCTGCTGTTACTGCAGCTTGTGCCTCGTCTGGATTACCAGAAAGTATAACAGCACATATCTGAGCGCGGCTTCCTTTTTGTATTTCAAAAACGGCCTGCAACATTTGAACACCATCCAAGCCTGGCATATTGAAATCAGTAATAATTTTTAATATGCTACCTTTGCTAAGGTTATTAAGACATTTTAAAATTATATCACGACCTTTTTCGCCATCTGCAGCAGTACGCACATCTGAGACAGATCTATCCATAGAATCTACGAGCATTTCGCGCATCTCAGCATCGTCATCGACGATGACGACCGTCTTGCCGGTCTTATCTGCACCACTCATGAATTATGAAATTATATCCTTCATTGGCACATAATAATCGCGCTCGAAATAAAATGCAAAAATAAAAAGACTTCTGCTAAAATTACAGCATGACTTCAGCAGAGCTCGAGCAGATCGTCGAAGCGAAACGCGATGAAATCGCAGCCAGCGAGCTGCATATGCCACCCGAGCTCATCCTCGAATGTCTCGAGCCGAGCTACCGCGACTTTCGTGCAGCCATCGTCGATGGGCGCAAAGATAATTCGCCGCGCACCATCATGCTCCTTCAGCGAGATGTCGATTGCGACTTCGCAGATATGCTCGAGTCTTGTCAAGATGGCTCGGTCGCCTGTGTCATCCAGACCGATCGTGCGCTCTATCACGGCAGTCTCGAAGATTTGGATACGGCAGATCTGCACACGAGTGTTCCGCTTATTCGTCGGGATATTATTGTCGATAGCTATCAGATTATTGAGTCCCGCCAATTTGGTGCAGATGCCATCATCCTGCTTGCATCTATTTTGACAGCCGATGAGATCATGCAGCTCACGCACCGCACACGTGAATGGGGCATGGATATCATCGTAGAAGTAACTAATGCTGCCGAGCTCGCGCGGGCGACCGAGGCTGAGGCAGACATTATCAGCATTCCAGCTGATGCGACCGCCGCCGCTGACGAGCTCATCGCAGGCATCCCTGAAGGCACGCTCATCATCGCCGAAGCACAAAAAGGTGCCGACGCTGTCATCGCGACAGCGA
>Ga0316202_10002790_pt1 | contig 11083 bp, 10 predicted proteins | sample 3monrhotite_MG_FD_204934 | JGI IMG/M metagenome (GOLD analysis project Ga0316202, IMG submission 204934) | Microbial mat bacterial communities from mineral coupon in-situ incubated in ocean water Damariscotta River, Maine, United States -... | ecosystem: Environmental > Aquatic > Marine >...
GGCTTTGAGTTCGTCCAGTTTTTCTTTCAGCAAAGCAAAAACTGGACGCTCGATGGAAAACCGCTAACCCATTCAGCTGGGCTCGTATTTTGCAGTGCGAAAACCCCCATCCGAATCACCCGCAACCTGGCACAGATGATCGCCGACCACATCAAAAATAAAACCACGGGCAAAAAAGTCAACTCCTGGGACTACATGGTACTGGAATCCATTGATTACCCCACTCATACGGACTATGGCCGCTTCCATGAAGAACGGTATCGTGATATTGCCAATAGTCGTCCTGACTTTATCGCGCCATCGGATGCATGGCCAGACAACAGCGTTGAACTCAAAACCTTGATCGATAAACAACTGCCCACCCGCCAGCTCTACCGGATTGCCCGAAAACTGACGCAACTACCTGTTGAAGAAATGTTAACCACCCATGAGCATGGCAACGGATGGCCACCGCCCGCAACACAATCAACGTCTGATGACCGCAAACTTAGCCTGTTACAACAACAAGAACTACGCATGTTGCAAACCTGTGATGATGCAGAAGCACTGGAAAAAGGTGTCGAAACCGCCTGCGAGTTGTTCGGCCTGGACCACAAAAAACAGCAGGAACGTGCCTGGCTCTGGATACACCTGCTTGAACTGAAAGACTATATCGCGCCACGGAGGAACGAGTCATGATCAAACAAAGTTACCAACTCGTTCTACATTTACAGGGACCGATACTCTCCCAAGCCAGTGGCACACTCGTCTTTGGCGTGGATGCCGCCATGCAGAGTTATCGTGAAAAACCGGTTCTCAATGGCACACAGATTCGTGGCAACCTACGCCATGTGTTGCTCTACTTCAAAAATAAACTGCCCGAATCAGAACATAAAACCCGGCTGATAAATTACCTGAAAAACTGGTTTCCCGATGAACCTCAAAATAAAGAAGACAACACACCAAACTACGACACTCATCGATCCACACTCGACTTTGATCTTTTCTGGCACACACAATGCGCCATCAAATCCACTGAAAAAACCCGTACTCGTATTCAGATCGATGCAGACAAAGGCAAAGTCAAAGAAGGCGCCTTGCAAGTGGTGGAAGATCTCTTTCCATCCGGTAGCCGGGTAGCATTCAGCGGTCGGATTCATGCCCGTTTTTTCAGTAAAGACGAACAGCATCAATTTGAAGCATGGATGGCAAAAGCACTGCAATGGCTGGGGGCTGTCGGCAGCCTGAAAGGCGTGGGTTATGGTCGGCTGCTGGATCATGAACTCCGTTCCGTCACACAATCTTCCTCACCAAACCCGATAATGCTACCGGATAACGACACGCGCTTCGGCATTCGCCTTCACCTGGACCGCCCCTTCTGTATCGGTCGCCAACGCAGCAAAGAAGACAATCGCATCGTTTCTCATACGGATATTCCAGGACAAATCATCAAAGGCGTGATTGCACAACAAATAAAAGAACGGGATGAAATCAATGATCCAAACGCACTCTCCACCCTGTTAGATGAAACCTTTGCCTTTAATGACCTCACATTCACCCATGCCAAGCCCGTCGAAAAACCATCACTGTCTCGTCCGCAGGCAATTCCATTGAATCTGGCGAAAACCGATAAACAGTGGCAGCAATACACCACCGAAGACCCTCTCAACATGAATTGGCATGAAATGCCTTCATTCCAACCCGACTGGAAAGCGCAAGACTGGGATAATGCTGAAAAATTTATGAAATCACCCAGTACAAAACCAGATCGCTATCTACTGGTACGAACCGCCATTGAACCGGGGAAAAACGCCGCCAAAAAACACGCCCTGTTCAGCCTGGAATGCGTTGACAACCACGGGTTTGATTGGTGTGCCGATGTTGACCTGTCAAAAATAGCGCCAGAAATGCGCCCTAAAGTGATCGACAACCTGCAAACGCTTATGAACGATGGACTGCACGGTATCGGCAAGACCCGCGCCAGAGCCACGATTAGCATCACCTCCCCCTTTTCATCATTAGCCCCCTTAGACGAAAAGGCCACGCAATGGCAAATCACTCTGCAAACCGCCACACGCATGCTGCCGTTCGAGATTCAAGTGCCAGGCATCAATGGTCAGGATAAGCTGCGTGAGTATTATGAAAAATATTGGCATGAAGCGTCCGATGGCGAACTGACACTGCTCAATTATTTTGCCCAACAGGAAATGGTGGGCAATGACTATTTTCACCACCATTTCCGCAAAGCCAACAACAAAAGTTATGCGCCGGAATGGCTGACAACAGCCGGCAGCGTTTTCATCCTGCAATCCAAACCCGACAGTGAAGGAAAAAAAGCACGGGAAAAACTCAACGAATGGCAGCAATCCAACCTGCCAGCCTGGGAAAGCGATAGTGATGAAGCCCACTGGAAAAGCACCGTCCACATTCCCCAACACGGCTACGGTGAAATAACGGTAAAAGCGATTAAAACCAGATAAGAGAGCGAAATGAATACACCCGCAAAGGAATACTCGCGCGTCACCCTTCGTGGTGAGCTGACCTGCCTCGCCGACCTACACCCCGGTAGCGGTGAGTATGGGCTACGCGGAGATAACAACGAGACCACCATTAATGAACTGACCTATGATTGCGCCAAACGCCCCATCATTGCCGCCGCCAGTCTACGTGGCTACCTCCATGCGCAATTTAATGAAGACGACCCAAACCGCATCGCCCTTTTTGGCAATGCCAACAACACCGACGACAGTGGTCAGGCTGGCGCACTCCGCCTCTATGATTGCAAACTTCTTAACCATACCCCCGAATGGGATGGACAGCTACGTAGCCGTGTCGCCATTGACGCAATCACCCGGACAGCAAAAGATAAACAGCTCTTCACTGATTTACTGATACCCTGCGGCAGTCAATTTTTGGTGGAAATGGAACTGGACAATATCAGTGAAAGCGCACTTAATGCACTACTCAGTGCGCTCGCCAGCCTCAACCCCAACAACCCCTCGGCACAGCTTGGCCAGGGAAAAAGCCATGGACGCGGCAACGTGCAATGGAACAGCACCACAATCAAGGTACTGGATCAGGAAGATTTACAACAGTGGTTACTGAAACCCAACACTGCGCTTGATAAAGCCGATTGGAAAACAATCTGTGAAAAGAATATCACCGACCCAACAAGTGCATGGCAACGACTCGAACTATGCTACTGCTTTGATTCACCCGTATTGATCAATGACCCCTCCATCGTCAAAGAAGGCGAAAACGAACCCGACCTGCGCTTCATGCGCCGGGGTAATAAACTGTTAATCCCTGGCTCCAGCATCAAAGGCCTGTTCCGCGCTCGCGCACGGCGCATTCTAATGACGATCAGCGAAGGAAACCCCGCGAAAACCGATGAACTGATCAACGAGATGTTTGGCGGAGAAGACGGCATGGGAACCATCCGCTTCTACGACGCAACCGCATTGTTCAAAGAAAACGAAATTCACGAACAGACCATGATCGCCATTGACCGCTTTACCGGTGGCGTAAAAGACGGCGCCATGCTCATCGTAGAAGCCGCAAAACCAAAATACGCCACCGGCACAATAGCCCTCGACAAACATAAAATAAAACCCTGGCAACACGCATTATGGCTTTACTGCCTGCGCGACGCCATGGAAGGTGATCTTGCCTTAGGCTGGGGGCAAGCGCGTGGGTTTGGGGCATTCCATATTACAACTAAACCAAATTCAGGCGACCACTTCTGCGATTGGGAAAATTATATTGCCCCATTCAACAAAGATGAATTGAACGTATGGACCACTGACCTGGAAGAAAAAATAAAAGAGCAAACGGCATGAAATTCTATAACCCTTACCAATTCATCCCATTCAAAGCACCCGACGAGAAAAGCCTGACACCTTATGCAGATATCAAAGACGGCAAGATCAGCTTTATCCGTCATGACCGCTGGGACAAAGATGCATACTCAGGTCGCATCATCTGCAAACTGACCACCATCAGTCCACTGGTTGTTGGGGAAAAACAAGACAAAGGAGTAAAGGAGGATAAGAAAAAGGGAATCATAGGAAAGGCTGGTGTTGTTCATCCTTACCGTGATGGACAGAACATTCCCGCCAACTCGCTACGCGGCATGCTTGCCAGTATTGCAGAAATGATTAGCCACTCATCCATGCGGGTGTTAAGTGATGAAAATACACATACTTATTCCGTTCGAAAAATAATGCAAAATAGCCTGAAGACCATCGGGCGCAGACCCGTGGGCAACTTGTATCATTCAATTGCAGACATTGATAAAAACCTTCTACCATGGGATGGTGATCGAGGTAAAAGCGAAGGCTCACTAACCCCCGCTGAAGCACTATTTGGTGTTGTGGAGGACCACCCCAAAGAAGTCGCCCGCAACCTGGGTTCCCGATTGCGGTTTTACGATGCCACTGCGGAAAAACAAATTACACTCGAACACAAACATGAGTTGCTAAAAATTCTTGCGTCACCCCAACCACCTTCACCCTCCATGTATTTCCACACGAAAGAAGGCGGATATATAGCTAAATCCGACCTTGATCTTGGCAATAAAAACCATATTCCCAATGGTCGAAAACGTTATCTGGCGCATCCAGACTGGCAAAAGAAAATCAACAATAAAAACAAATGGGAAACGCAACATGATTCAGCTAAGAGTATTCACCAAAAACTGAAATGCCAACCCATACCTGCCAATGCATGTTTTTGGTTCCATATTGATTTTGAAAATCTCAGTAAAGATGAACTCAACTTACTGCGCACAGCAATTAACCCTGGTGAAAACTTTCAACACCAGCTTGGCCTGGGTAAACCCCTTGGGCTTGGTCAAATCACAGTGAAAGAAACAGCCCTGTTTTTAATTGATCGAAAAACACGCTATTCCCAAAGTGGTTTATTCCATCAACATTACAGTGAATGGTCGGGGGAAGGTGGAATACCCAACCCTATCTACCCCAAAGAAGCTGAGTTCAGCAAAACCCCGCCCATAACGGCAGTAGACATGGAATGCAAATATACAGATCCCGAAACGATCGAACAATTAAATCAGCTTGGGCACCTGGAAAGCTACGAAAAAGATGACAAAGGCCATTACCTTTCTGTTTGTTATCCATTTACCGAATCCGACAAGCATAAGGAAAGTGAAAGTTACAAACATAAAGAAACCGAAGGTTATGAGTGGTTTTGTGATAATGATAAGGACAAATGCCAGTATCTGCGAGAAATTCTGCCCGGGAGACAACTCCCCCCGCTAGACAGCGATACCAACGAGCCTGATATAAGCCCACCCGCCAGCATGAATCAACAGACCCTGAAAATAGGGGGAATACCGCCAAAAAACAAAAGAGACTTTAATGATAAAGATGTGCAAGAAGCCGTGCAAACTCAGTTATCCATACTTCAACCTCAACGTGTCAATTTAGAAAAAGGGCTTCTTGTGGTCGAAATTTCACCAGACAAACTGCAAACATTGTTTAATCAAAACGACCCGATCCCGTTTACTGTAAAGCAACACGAAATGACCTTAAGGCAACAACCATCATGAACCTCTACTACGACAGCGAATTCACCGGCCTGCACCAAGCCTCTACTCTCATCAGCCTCGCCTTCGTCGCCGATGATGGCCGCGCATTCTACGCTGAATTCAGTGATTACAACCGCGAACAATGCGATGACTGGATTCAAGAAAATGTGCTTAACCATACCCGCTGGTTACAAACCACGGATGCCAAAACCGGGCAATGGAAGGAAGGCTCTTTGACATGCAGCCATGGCAACAGCGAACACAATCGTCGGGCACTCACCACTTGGCTGGCCCGTTATCAACAAATCGACATATGGGCTGATTGTCTAGCCTGGGACTGGGTTTTATTCTGTCAGCTCTTTGGAGGCGCCTTTCAGATACCCAAACAAATTTTTTACATGCCCTTTGATCTTGTCACCCTGTTCAAAGCACACAATCAAAACCCAGACACCAACCGTATTGATTTTTCCCGTCTGCCTCAAAAAACGTCGTGCAGTGAACAACGCCATAACGCCCTGTATGACGCCAAAGTATTGCAAGCCTGTTATCACCGGCTTATGTCTGGAGCAGAGGACAAATGAAAACCGAAAGTTTGCTGCTGGATCACTACCACTGCACCTTTTTTTTACCACTCATTGATTTACCCGACAACCTGAAACCAGAACGCGCTGCCTACCTTTATCCAGCAGGAACCACTAACGAAACCGAAGCCCAAACTTATCACTACTTCACCCCTGTGTTACGCGACATCCTGTTTGCAAGGTGTCCAGTCGATGATCAATCCCGTCACCCCCGACCGCTGCAAGAATGGCATCTTGACGAGGCCGAAATTAAAAAACTCAAACTGTATCTGGGAAAAGAAACTGACAAAGATGATCCGCTGCTCTTTCAAAAAAGTGTTTTTGAATCCGTCATCCTCTATCGCTATTTCAATGGTATTTACCTGCTCTCGTTTCAAGTCATGCCAGAAGTTCTACAACAGTTGCAACAGGCACAAAAAGCACTGAAAGAGAAAAAAATTGCTGAGCTGATCCAAACATACAAAGAAGATAACAACGGCAACGAGCCAAATGAAGCAACGCAGGAAACCATAACACAGAAAGCAGGCAACTGGTTGACAGGGGAAAACAACGGCCTGCCCCTGTTCTGCAACAATGCTCCCGCAACGGCTGAGCAAGCGTTATTTCAATGCCCAGTGGAGTGTGCTGATTATGCCCAACTACAACTGGAAGCCTGGCTCCGCTTTACCCGCTTGGCAAGGCTGCTTTATCCCAGCTTCGCCGAGCAAAACCAGGAAAACAAAATAGCGCCACTGCACCTCTATCAAGATGAAAAAAAAATTGCCACTGCATTTAATCAAACCACCAGGAAATTATGTATACCCCATCAACCCGGTGAAAAACTATCGCCCGTGGTGCGCAAACTACTAAGCTTTTTTTTCACCGAAGAAATACACAATAAACTCAACAACAACACATCTTTTTACGATGACCGTCTATACGTCAGTGTTGCCTACGGACTGACCGAGAAAAAATTACCTGCAAAACAATTGAAACGTATTTTCTCTCTTGCCCTCTACGTAGACCGCCATAGCGACACCTGGGGCGAACTGGACGACCACGTCTACACACCCGACATCATCAAACCTAAAGTCGCGCAACATAGCATGCAACTTTGGGAAGGATTAGGCGGTCACTTTGGCTATACAGGATACTCCAACGCGGCGCTCTACTCCGGCGAATTTTTCCGTGACATCATCGCACCCATTCACATACCCGCCCTATACAACCGGATGCTGGTTCAAGCACTTTTTTATCAGGCATCGTTACGGTACTACGATAAGGAAATCTGCAATGAAACCGATGAAATTCTCAAAGAAAATACACTCAGCAAAATTCGTCAACAACGCAAAGAGTTTATTCGCTTCACCAACCAATACTGGTTCCACAACCTGACAGAACAGCTACAAGGCAAAGAAATATTTCGGCTGCAACAGGAAGCCCTGGAATTGCAAGCGCACTACGACATCATCAAAGACGAGCTGGAACGCACCGACGAATACCTGCATACCGAACATGAAATTCGCGTATCAGAAATATCAACACTCTTTACCCGCTGGGGTTTGGTCATCGCCTTCGTTGCACTTTACTACGCCGCCCTGCCGATGATATTTGACTATAGCAAAGAAATGCAGGGCGTATCGTTATGGAAACTACTGGAATATCAGATGGTATCACTCAATGTACCGCAGGGAGCACAATCACTATTAGGCGCAGGATTAATCCTGTTAGGCATCCCCTGCATCATCACAATAACCGTGCTCGGAATTAAAAAAATGCGGGGTTGGATCAAAACGTAAAAACAAGCCGGAAACGCGCACACTCAATAAACAATCTCACAGCAAGCTGGCGGGGTATTAATATCATCACGCCACTCCGACGAAGGCCGGAGCCCAGGGGTTTCACCAAAAGTAGGCGCTCTTAGCGCGACCTCTGAGTTCCGGCTAACAACATGTCGGAATAACGACATTCGCGGCTAAATCCACTCCTGAAAATTTCGCTGCTTGCGGCGAGAGATTAAACCCGCCAAGCTGAATTGAGAACACCCTCTGGATATCACACCACCACCGCTGCCGGAAACGCCGCCACCCGCTCGCCATGATGATCACAAGCCTTCTTTCTACAGGTTTTACAAAGCGGATAGAATCTCAGATTATTATCGTCGTTATCGTCATCATCTATCCACGCCTCGATTTCTAATTTGAGCGCAGCCAACTCCTCATGAGTATTCACCGCAATCTCAAAAACCGAACGCTGTACTCGAATGCCGAAATGCCCCAAACGTTGACCAACCTTGCGGCGTAATCGGTCATCACTGATATCAAAACAGGCAACAAAAGCAAACATTTCCACCTCCCTGTTATTTCTACCGCGTAACTCAGCTTACTTTTCAATCTGAATTAATCCGTTAAATCGACCGCGATTAAAACAATCGACATCGTTCTCGTGACACAGTCCTGACGATACTCATGCTCAGCATTAATGAAATGTAGCACTACCAGTGTTCACCGCGCTTTCAAAGAAAACAAGTCTCACTGCCTTAACGGCATCCCTTCTCAACAACAGTAACACGATTACTGACATAGACACGCAGCTAGAGTCTCACTGCCTTAACGGCATCCCTTCTCAACAACAGAATGGTTTTTTGGCAAACTTTTCAAGAAGGAGTCTCACTGCCTTAACGGCATCCCTTCTCAACAACTTCAAAGAATCTACCTTTACAGGAAAAAAAGGGTCTCACTGCCTTAACGGCATCCCTTCTCAACAACGAAAAGCCTAAAGCCCGGATGGTTTTGTATTATTATGTCTCACTGCCTTAACGGCATCCCTTCTCAACAACTGCACTCCCGATTTCCCACAAAAATTCAACAACTTGCTGTTGTATTTGGCGAACCTTTCCAGTTTTCAGTACAGCTCCTCTCATTTGCTGTCAATACTCGCTTCACAGCTTATGTAACATACTAATTGCAAAAGGGTTTTTAATCCTGGCCAACCCCAAAAAGCATATTGCAGCCTAACTTATTGATATCAATTCACTTTTCCTCAATCATCGGATGGTTGCCCAAAACACAATGAGGTTGGCGCAACGGGTGTCACTATCGCTCCCACCGAACGGCTGATTGTACGCTGATTCAGCGGAATCGCCATCAGGAAAAAGAGGAGCGCCAGCCTCCTTTGCCTCTCCTCCCGAATTCAACCACAATGTGACACCACATCATTTTTCTCTTTATTTTTTACATCGCCAACACTGTCTTGCTTATGTAATTTTAACCGTTGACGGCGTTCTTCCGGAGTGTATTCATCAAGCTCTTGAAGATAAAAATCTTCCTCCGTTTCATGAAGAAAAGAATCAGAACCTACCAAAACACCCTTCTCTTCAAAAGGTGGGAATGAATCGGGCTTAAATGCTTCTTTCATTGAGCCTTTTATGTACTGACGCAGTTCCGTTATATCTTCAGGATTATCAGGGTCAAACTCTTTGTCTTTTTTAACGGTCATATTTTTCATTGTAAGAAAAACCTGTCTTGCCCAAATAATAATCTCGTACAATATATCCGTGGCGTTACGAATTCAGGTGTTTTCAGTATTTGAGATCCGTGCATATTCTGATGAGTGTGTTGACGCATGAAGGTTTTTAATTTGAACAAGGAACAAGCCATTGCGTACAACCGTCATGCAACGTATAAGGAACACGCACGAAATAACCTCCCTGCTTAGCAGCCCGTCTTCGTTCGTTTTTCAATCATAAAAGCACTACAAAAGGATTTGAATACCCTCTTATTTTACCTTATATACTTGTTGGCGGTGACCTATTTTAATCACAAGAATAATCATATCAGTGTCATCTATATCATAAATGACACGATAGTCTGCTACTCTGATTCGATAACGATTAACTGTACCTTGCATTTTTTTAACCCCGAATGGATGCGGAATAGCTGAAAGCTCTTTAATTGCTTTGGATATTTTATCTTTATAAATTTTTGGAATTTTTTTAAATTCCTTTTGAGCTTTTTTCGCTATTTTAACGTTATACATTATTGTTCGATTCCTTCATTTTTCAGGAACTCATCAAAATCTTTTATATTTTCAGGTTTTAATACATCAATCTTTGATTTTATTGCCTCGTGCATGTCTGAAATTTCTTCTTCCTTATTGCTATAGTCTTTGTCGATTTGATAATATATAGGCATTTTTATTCCCCTTTTATGAAATCATCAAAATCAATTGCCTGATCTTTTTCTTTTTTACTATCAAATTCTTTTAATTCTTCGTAATCCATTGACTCTTCATCCTCTTCTATTTTTTTCAAAAGATATTGATAAGTATTATATTTGATAATAATGGAGACAATGTTTCCTTCAGCATCAATGACAGAAATATCTTCGCTGGAAGGGGTTTTTTCCAGAATTTCTGACACTATTTTTTGTGGTAAATCGCTTAAATTAATTTCTCGCATTATTTTCTCCTTTTATGGATACGACTAACGTTGATTTTCATGCTGGGTTTGTGGTGTATAAAGAACGCGCGCTCGTTTTTCTGATTCCGATTAAAACGTTGTACCGATAATATCGCTTTTTTCTCGAAAGCTATAATACTCATTATTTCCAATAATAATCTGGCCAACGAACTTCAGCTCCATATCCATGTGAGATTTCGTCAAGACTCATAACTTCCTTTTACCTAGGCATAGCTTGGGGTTGGTCGAACAATAACTGTCGCTTTTTAGTTGGGTAGAAAGTAATACAGGTTGAACTGTTGGAAGAACATCTGTTCTTCCTTTGACCTTTTGGTGGAACCGCTACGCTTGTTCCACCCTACAACTACATAAGTTAAGGAACGCGTACGAGAAAAATGCCCGTTATTTTGATCCACAGTGTTATTAACGCAGAGTACGCAGAGGCGCGGAGTACGCAAAGAAAAACATTTTTTAATGGGTTTTCTCTGCGTCCTTTGCGCCTCTGCGTACTCTGCGTTAATAACACCATACCTCTTC
>Ga0316202_10002791_pt1 | contig 11078 bp, 9 predicted proteins | sample 3monrhotite_MG_FD_204934 | JGI IMG/M metagenome (GOLD analysis project Ga0316202, IMG submission 204934) | Microbial mat bacterial communities from mineral coupon in-situ incubated in ocean water Damariscotta River, Maine, United States -... | ecosystem: Environmental > Aquatic > Marine >...
TACTATCAATATAAGCGTGCGGATTTTCAAGGGAATAACGTACACCGGCCTGAGCGGCAAGATTAACCACCTGATCAAACTTATGTGTATCAAACAGTGCTTCCATACCTGCCCTGTCTGACAAATCTAACTGTCTAAAATAGAAGTTGGCATGCTCAGAAAAACGTGCCAGACGCGCCTCTTTCAGGCTAACATCATAATAATCATTGAGATTATCCAGGCCTACTACGGTATCACCACGTTCAAGCAGACGCATACAAACGTGAGATCCAATAAAACCAGCGGCACCAGTCACCAACACTTTACTCATGCATACTCCTTCATCAAACAGTCTTCCAACCAGAGAATAGTGCCATGATCAGAATCATGCGTATAAGGAATTATTCATAAACTGCGCGAAGGCCAAGCAGATAACGATCAGCACGGCTTTGCCGGATATCGAGAAGCGCATCAGGATCTTCACCCAGCGCTTTAATCGAGGCATGGGCATACCCTTGTTTTGCATCATCTGTCATTTTCGCCCAGTCAGATGCATCAACGATACCATCTCCGGTCAGATCAAATCTGGCATCTACAGACAATCCACCTGCAGCCCAGACAACAGGAGTAAAAGATAAAAAAAGTATGAGGGCGACAGCCGGGAAAAAACGATTCACAACTGCCACCCTCACATCCTTATTTAATAACGGTAGTGATTTGGTTTATACGGACCCTCAAGAGGAACACCGATATAATCCGCCTGCTCCTGAGATAGAGGAGTCAGGTTTACACCGACTTTAGCCATGTGCAGACGAGCAACTTCTTCATCCAGCTTCTTAGGCAGTGTGTACACTTCATTTACATACTCACCAGTCTGTGTGAACAGCTCAATCTGAGCCAATGTCTGGTTGGTGAACGAGTTGGACATGACAAAACTCGGGTGTCCTGTTCCACAACCCAGATTCACCAAACGACCTTCAGCCAGCAGCGTGATGCGGTTACCGTTCGGGAAGATAATCTGATCTACCTGTGGTTTTACATTGTCCCACTCATATTTCTTCAGACTTGCTACATCGATCTCATTATCAAAGTGGCCGATATTGCAGACAATGGACTGATCCTTCATTGCAATCATGTGGTCGTGAGTGATCACATGGTAGTTACCGGTGGTGGTGACGAAAATATCACCCTGAGAACATGCATCATCCATGTTCACTACGCGGTAGCCTTCCATCGCAGCCTGTAGAGCACAGATCGGATCGATTTCAGTTACCCACACGGTTGCGCCCATGCCACGGAATGCCTGCGCACAGCCTTTACCCACATCGCCGTAACCCAAAACAACACAGATCTTACCAGCAATCATCACGTCAGTAGCGCGTTTGATACCATCAAGCAGTGACTCGCGGCAGCCGTAGAGGTTGTCAAACTTGGATTTGGTTACAGAATCATTCACATTGATCGCCGGGAATGGCAATTCGCCACGTTCATGCATCTGATACAGACGGTGAACGCCGGTAGTGGTCTCTTCAGTAACACCCTGAATCGCATCACGACGGGTAGTATAATAACCAGGCTGCGTAGCCAGACGTTTTTTGATTGATGCGAAGAGATACTCCTCTTCTTCAGAACCCGGATTATCCAGTACAGATGCATCCAGTTCAGCCTTAGCGCCCAGAACCAGCAATGTTGTAGCATCACCACCATCATCAAGAATCATATTTGGTGTGCCACCGTCATGCCACTCCATGATGCTGTGGCAAAATTCCCAATACTCTTCCAGCGTTTCACCTTTGTGCGCAAAAACCGGAACACCTTCAGCAGCAATCGCAGCAGCAGCGTGATCCTGTGTAGAATAGATATTGCACGATGCCCAACGCACTTCAGCACCGAGAGCAGTCAACGTCTCAATCAACACACCTGTCTGAATGGTCATATGCAGAGAGCCGGCAATACGAGCACCTTTCAGAGGCTGTGAAGCAGCATATTTTTTACGGGTTACCATCAAACCAGGCATTTCAGTTTCCGCAATATTCAGCTCTTTACGGCCGAATGCAATTGTTTCAGCAGACATATCTGCTACTTTATAATCTGTAAATTCAGACATTCTCATACTCCTATGTATGACCTGGATGCACATCATCCAGGTATAAAAATATAAGCACCGTTGAACTGTTTTTCGACTGAGCCTGGCAGATCACAACCTGCTGCAGTGCTCCTCAGTCTGGGCAAATAATCAGGCCGTAACCTGCTTATTTACAACACATCGAGAGAGATTCCCTCTTATAATAACTTAAATATCTGCAGCTGCGCGTAGCGCATCCGCTTTATCGGTTTTTTCCCAGGTAAACTCTGGCAACTCACGACCGAAATGACCGTAAGCAGCTGTCTTGGCATAGATCGGACGCAACAGATCAAGTCCCTGCACAATAGCTTTCGGACGCAGATCAAAATGCTCTTCTACCAATTTACCGATTTCAACATCATCAATCTTACCTGTACCGAATGTATTGACCATCAATGAGGTAGGACGCGCCACACCGATTGCATAGGAGACCTGTACTTCACAACGATCAGCAAGACCTGCGGCTACAATATTTTTGGCCACATAGCGACCTGCATAAGCTGCTGAACGATCCACTTTCGATGGATCTTTACCTGAAAACGCACCACCACCATGGCGACCAAAACCACCATAGGTATCAACGATAATCTTACGACCAGTCAATCCACAGTCACCCACAGGGCCGCCAATCACAAAACGACCAGTTGGATTAATGTGGAATTTGGTATCCTCATGCAGCAGGCCCGTTGGCTCCAATACAGGCATAATAATTTCACTCATCACACCGGCACAAAGGTCGGCATGAGAAACATCTTCAGAATGCTGCGTGGAAAGCACCACAGCCTCAATCGCAACAGGTATATTATTTTCGTAACGAATAGAGACCTGAGATTTTGCATCTGGACGCAAAAAAGCCAGCACGCCTGATTTACGCACTTCCGCCTGCTTGGCAACCAGCTGGTGTGATAGATGAATCGCAGTCGGCATTAATACGTCTGTTTCATTGCTGGCATATCCGAACATCAAACCCTGGTCACCAGCACCCTGATCCAGATCAATACCTTCACCTTCATTCACGCCAGCCGCAATATCAACGGACTGCTTATCCAGCGCCACCAGAACAGCACAACTATTGTAATCGAAACCCATTTCTGACGAATCATAACCAATATCTTTTACAGCATCGCGAGCGATCTGCTGGTAATCAACCACTGCTGATGTCGTAATTTCACCAGCCAGGACAATCATGCCTGTGTTGATCATGGTCTCACAAGCCACACGAGCATTTGGATCCTGTGCAAGAATCGCATCCAGCACACTGTCAGAGATACGATCCGCAACCTTATCCGGATGTCCTTCAGATACAGATTCAGAAGTAAAAACAAAATTTTGACTCATTGAGTTCCTCACCATTTTGATACAATTTTAGTATTATATTATGAACTAGATAGAATATTTGCTGGCGAGTATAGCCAATGGTTACAGATTCACAACTCCACCCACTACCTGGAAAGCGTCAGCATCAAACCCAGAACCATCAGGGATGGTGCAGCAAACATAGCTAAGCCTGTCACATCATGCGCTGCTGACCATGCCAACCAGCCAGCTCCGCCAGCCAGCAGGACTGAACCAACCACAACAGGCAATCGTGATGGCTCTGCGGTAAAGTTCACACTGCCCTCTTCAATGCGCGAAAGCACAGCATCGATTTTTTCCGGCAAACGCATCCAGTTACGCAGCTGTCCACGCAGCTCTTCAGTCAACGCTTCTGCTTTGCCTATCGGACCAATATGTCGCGTAGCCCATCCTGAAATCAATGGTCGCGCCAACATCCAGATATTCACATCATCAGCCAGCTCTCTGGCCACACCCTCCATCACCACCATGGTCTTCTGCAACAGCAGCAATTCAGGCCTGGTTTCCATTTTGAAGCGCTCGGTCACCGCAAACATCGACAACAGCAATTCAGCTATCGAGATATCCGCCAGCGGGCGATTGAAAATAGGCACTGCAATTTCACGCAAAGCGTCCTCAAAAGCGGAGATATCCGTATCGATCGGCACATAACCGGCTTCGACATGCACTTCAGCGGCGCGTTTGTAATCCTCTTTGAGAAACGCTATCAACATTTCAGCAATATAACGCCGGGATTTTATATCAAGGCGCCCCACAATACCGAAATCAATCAGTACAATTTCACCATCGGCATCGACAAAGATATTACCCGGATGCATGTCCGCATGAAAATAACCATCAACAAAGACAGTATGGAAAAACAGTGCTGCAGTTTTTTCACACAGCTTCAAACAATCGTGCCCTGCCTCTGTCAGAGCCTTTCGCTCATCAATCGGGAGGCCTACAATGCGTTCTGTAGTCAGCACTTCAGTCTGCGTATAGTCCCACAACACCTCAGGCACGCGCACACCCTCAACATTGACAAGGTTCTCCGCAAAACGTGTGCAATGGGCAGCCTCTGCCCGCAGATTCAATTCACCCCGAATGGTGGTTGAGAACTCAACAATCACCTGTGGTGCTTTCAATCGGTGATATTCAGGAAAATAACGATCAAATAGAGCAGCCAATAATTTTAGAATAGCAAGATCTGACTCAATGGTTTTACTGATATGATCACGCCTGATTTTCACCGCCACACGACGACCATCATGTAAGGCGGCAAAGTGCACCTGAGCAATGGACGCCGCAGCCACAGGCTTCTCGTCAAAAGATGAAAACAGACCAGATTCACCTGTCAGTGTTTTTTTAAAACTCGATTCAATGACTCGCCGCACCGATTCAAACGGCTCAGGTGGCACATCGTCCTGCAACTTCTTCAATTCCAGCGCCACATCCATCGGCAGCAGATCGACACGGGTAGACAACATCTGACCAAACTTGATGAACGTTGGGCCCAGCTGCTCCAGCACCAAACGAATTTGAGCCCCCAGGTCTTTCGGCAGCTCGTCACCACGAAACAACTGAACCAGCCAGACATAGGGGTAAAACAGACGCATGCGCACAGCCAGTGCGGCCATTCCATGCGTGGCCAATATATGCCCAATGCGCATCAGCCGCAGATTACGACGAATATTAGATGGCAGTCTCATGTGACAATCACATCCACGACCAGCATATCACTATGACTGTTGACCCGCTGATACATTCTCCTGCAGATGTTCCAACCTATGCTCAATCCGGGTCACACGCCCTTTACTGCGAGAAATCTGATGGGACAGATGTTCCACACCAGCCTGCCAGGCCTGCAAACGCTCTGCATCCGGCATATTCATATCACGCAAACTATTACTCACTGCCTGGAGGGAACCATCAGCCACTTTTTGTTCAGCTGCCACCAGCGCATGCGCAGCGCGAGCCACACGCGAACCAAAAAACTCACCGAACGAAGAGCGCAACTCCCGTTCCCAATCCAGGTCTGCAGCTGCAAACAGCTTTTTAAAACGCAGCATGGCATCAGAATCACCGGAGAGCTTCAGCACCTGCTGAAAAACCAGATCATCCGGATCTTCATGACCAAAACACATACGTGCGAAACCGGCCGTCGTGGCATTCAGGCGCACATCCACAATACCATCATAGGTGGAATGCACCCATGCTTTGCCGCGAGTGAAACCAAGAAACATAATCGCATCGGTATCGCGCACATGAATACGAAACACCTTACCCTCCATATCACGCAGATATGGTTTTAATGATTCATCACGCGAAAACACCAGTCCCAGCACCGTAGTCATTACCACGCACTGCACCGGCACAGGAATCAATCGCAACGGCAAAAACATCACACTCACGGGGCTTCTCCATATTCACAACCACCAACCACAAAGACACCAAGGCGCGAAGTATTTAATAGATAAAAGCCACGCCACTTCATCATGGTTACGGAGACGAAACGAGACACAGAGAAAAGCCTAACGTTTAAAGCTTTTCTCTGTGTCTTTGTGCCTTCGTGGTGAACATTCATATTTTATAACCTCGATGCAGGGCAACAATACCGCCAGACATATTATCATGTTTCACCAGATCAAAACCTGCTTGAGCAATCATTTTACTAAAACGTTGCTGATCAGGGAAACGGCGGATCGACTCAACCAGATACTGATAAGAGTCGCGGTCACCGGTCACTTTTTCACCAATCAGCGGGATCATATTAAACGAATAGGCATCATAGATGACATCAAGCCCGGGTAGGACGGGACGCGAAAACTCCAGACACATAAACTGACCACCGGGTTTGAGTACACGGTAAAACTCAGCCAGACCCGCATCAACATCCAGGAAATTTCGAATACCAAAAGCAATCGTCACACAATCAAAGCTGTTATCTGCAAAAGCGAGGCTGGTACCATCGGATTGAATACAATCTGCTCGCCCCGGCAAGAGCCCCGCATCAATCACACGCCTAGCACCCTCTTCCAGCATCGGACCATTCAAATCCGTCAACACCACACGACCGGACGGCCCCATTTTATCGGCCAGGCCAATCGCTATATCACCGGATCCGGCAGCCACATCCAGTACCCGACTTCCAGCACCAATGGCTGCTGTGGCAATCATGCGACGTTTCCATAAGCGATGCATGCCCGCGCTCATCAGATCATTCATCACATCGTATTGACTGGCTACAGATGAGAACACGCCCATCACACGGTCAACTTTCTCACGACCGCTGACTGTTTCGTAGCCAAAATGGGTAGCATCGCCTGAATGGTCACTGGAGCTGCCCACATTATTTGTATGGTTAGAGTTATTCATGGATGCGCATCGTATCAGGCAGAGCCTTGCAGTCCAAATAATGTCTGTTTATCCACAGGAATTAACATAACTCGGTGCACATACTGTGGATAAACAGTGCATAAATTGTGCGTGTCAAAATACTACAGTTAGTGTGTCCTATTTGCTTGACACCCTACATATAGTGCTTACACTCACCGCCAAGATTTCTGAAACACTAGGGACAAACGATTTATCCAAGGGGAGTTGTATGAGCGCTAATTCACAGGCTTTGAATATTGCATCTATTGAAAAGATAGAAGAGAACCAAACCACTGAGATTACTTTTCAGCCGGCATCACTGGATATCTGGGACAAAAAATACCGTCTGAAAGATAAAGACAGCAACCCCGTTGACGCTGATATTCAAGCCACTTATGAGCGCGTTGCCATCGCCCTGGCTGACGTTGAAGAAGCAGAGAACCGTGAGTTCTGGCACAATCGATTCACCTGGGCACTCGCTAACGGCGCCATCCCCGCTGGTCGCATCATGTCCAATGCCGGAGCGAATGCGCACAAACCTGCCACCTCCACCATTAACTGTACTGTTTCAGGTACTGTGCCCGACTCCATGGACGGTATTCTTTCCATGGTTCATGAAGCCGGCCTCACCCTCAAAGCCGGTTGCGGCATCGGTTATGAATTCTCCACCCTGCGTCCCAAAGGTGCTTATGTGAGCGGCGCTGGTGCTTACACATCCGGCCCTCTCTCATTCATGGATATTTACGATAAAATGTGTTTCACCGTATCATCTGCAGGTGGTCGTCGTGGCGCTCAGATGGGTACGTTTGATATTTCTCACCCGGACATCATGGATTTCATTCGCGCCAAACGCGAAGATGGTCGCCTGCGTCAGTTCAATCTCTCCTGCCTGATTACACGCGACTTCATGGAAGCGGTAAGCAGCGATGGCGACTGGGACCTTGTATTCCCTGCCAGCCCGGCTGAGCTGGATGACCCTGAAACACGCATCGTATTCAAATATGTTGCCAATCCTCCGAAAGGCTCTGTGAAAGATGACCGTGGTTTCGTGGCTTGCAAAGTATATAAAACACTAAAAGCCAATCGCCTGTGGGATGTCATTATGGCCTCCACCTATGACTATGCTGAACCAGGCTTCATTCTTATTGATGAAGTCAATGAACTGAACAACAACTGGTTTTGTGAAGATATCCGCGCCACCAACCCATGTGGTGAACAGCCTTTACCACCTTATGGTGCATGTCTGTTGGGCAGTATCAACCTGACCAAATTTGTACGCGAACCGTTCACAGAAAATGCGCATTTCGATTGGGAATGCTACCGCGAAGTCATCGCTGTATTCACCCGCATGCTGGATAATGTTGTGGACATTAATGGCCTGCCACTGGAAAAACAGCGCGAAGAGATTCTCTCCAAACGCCGTCACGGCATGGGTTTTCTTGGTCTGGGTTCTACCCTAACCATGTTGCGCACTCCATACGGATCAGAAAAATCACTCGCATTCACCGAACAGATCGCTTATGAAATGGCACGCACCGGCTTCCAGGCAGGCTTGGCACTGGCCGAAGAAAAAGGGGCGGCTCCAGTAATGGAGAAAAGTTTTGAAGTCACTCCTGAAATGATGACCAAATGCCCTGCTATGGCAGAAGATGGCATCAAGATTGGTGATCAGCTGCTTGGCAAAGTGCTATGGGCCAAATATTCAAACTATATGCAGAAGTTCCTTGCCACCGGCAATGATGAAGATCGTGAGATGGTTGAAGCATTGATTGAAAAAGGCTGCCGTTTTACGCATCACTCATCGATTGCACCAACAGGCACTATCTCTCTGAGTCTGGCCAATAACGCATCTAACGGCATTGAACCCAGCTTCGCCCACCACTATGCCCGCAACATCATTCGTGAAGGCAAAAAATCGAAAGAGAAAGTGGATGTATTCTCCTATGAACTACTGGCTTATCGCACCCTGATCAATGCTGATGCCATGCCATACTCACAGGAAGAGGGATCCCAGCTGCCTGAATATTTCATCAGTGCTGATGAAGTCACACCGAAACAGCATGTTGATATTCAGGCTGCAGCTCAGCGCTGGGTCGATTCATCTATCTCCAAAACGGCCAATGTACCGACTGATTATCCCTACGAGGATTTTAAAGATATCTATCTCTATGCCTACAAACAGGGGTTGAAAGGTTGCACCACATTCCGATTCAATCCGGAAGCCTTCCAGGGTGTACTGGTGAAAGAATCAGACCTGGCCAACACCACCTATAAATTCACACTGGAAGACGGTTCCATTGTTGAAGCCAAAGGTAACGATGAAATCGAATATGATGGTGAAATGCACAGTGCCGCGAACCTCTTTGATGCCCTAAAAGAAGGTTATTACGGTAAATTCTGATCACACGATAAAAAGAACGACACCTGAAAAGACGCAGCATGCTGAACAGACCCGAATGTAATGCATTCGCCATGTATGGAGATAAATGATGAAAATAGCTATTGAAAAGAAAATCACTGCTTATGAAGTAAAAAAAGAGAATGACGACAAGCAGGAAGAGGCAACGGTACACCACATCGCGCCGCTACTGGAACGCGACGATATTCTTGAAGGTAGCACCTACAAGATTAAAACCCCGCACTCCGATCATGCTATGTATATCACCATCAACGATGTCATCGTCACAGATCCTGATGGATCATCACATCGTCGTCCGTTTGAAATATTCATCAACTCCAAAAATATGGAACATTTCATGTGGATTGTGGCGCTGACCCGCATCACATCCGCCATCTTCCGCAAGGGTGGCGATATCACCTTCCTGGTGGAAGAGCTCAAAGCGGTATTCGATCCGCGTGGTGGATATTACAAACGCGGTGGCAAATACATGCCATCCATCGTTGCTGAAATCGGTGAAGTGATTCAACAACATCTGGTCTCTATCGGCATGATGGAAGGTCAACTCAACAACGACGAGTTGCAAGCCAAACGCAAAGAAGCAGAAATTAAACTCGGTGCTGAAGGCATCGCCAAAGGCAACCAGTGCGACAAATGCGGCGCCATGGCTGTAGTACGCTTAGACAACTGCAACTGTTGTCTGGAATGCGGCGACTCCAAGTGCGGTTAAGCAACAGATAAACCATCACAAAAAAGGATTTGTGGATTTAAAAAATTGCTGCAAATTGGTCGATAATTGGTGCAAAACCGGCCGACAATCAATGCAAAACTAGGTCTATATAAAACAAGCACTTACGAGCTTTTAGTTCATAATTGCTGTAAATTGGGTTGATAGTTGGCGCAGAACTGGCTGATTATTGATGCAAAAACCAATCAGATTCAGGTTGATCGAAGGTATGCTCCGGCATTCTTCTTTCGCCTGAAGCCGGTTCAATACAACTTCATTAATCTAAGACCTAACACACTTTGTGAGTTGGGTCTTTTTTTCTATTTGATCGACTTAATAGAGAAGACGCTCCCATTTCAGGGAAAATCACAACGAATTTGCATAAAACAAGTCATGAACAAGTGTGCCATAGAATACAATCAGGCTATTTCAGCTAAATTGTTAATAATTATGTATTATACCCTCGGAACTCCTAAATAGTGTATTTAGTAAACTGTCACCGTAATTGCAACAGTGGGAGATGCATTTGAGCCTATAGGCAAACTCAATGTAGTTGAAGCACCTGCGACCTCTCCATAGCTGGCACCAACTCTGTTTGCCCACCCCCCTAAGTCACAAATGCTATCATTATCTGATGCTGCTACTGATAGCCCAAGAAGTCCATTCGCTCCTATATATGCTCCTCCCCCAATTGTACCATAAAAGCCCACCTGCCAACTGCCTGAGCTTTCATTATAAGAGATGGCTATACCGCCTCCAAAAGTTTTTCCTACTCCAGCTCCGAAAGTAGTCTCAACCCCTAACTGAAAGGTCCATAGACCAATTGGATCAATGCCATTAACCGGATCACCCAATACATACCCATACAAGTTGGAGTCACCACCCGCAAATTTGATCGGGTCTTTGACTGTCCAGCGTCCGTTTTCAGGATCGTAATCCCTTGCACCAAACCTCGTTAGGCCAGTGTCACGATCATAAATACCGCCAGCAAAACCAAACGGCTGGAAGCCTGGACTGGTATCTTGAGTGACATTACCCCAATCATCATAATCCATACGCTGAGCGATTGATCCATCTGGGTCAATGGGGTCAGAGTCGATTGATTTCACTTTTTTGCCTGAATTCCTTGGGTCAATGGG